>OLQM01003703.1_pt1 | contig 12826 bp, 10 predicted proteins | sample 1673161 | NCBI WGS metagenome assembly OLQM01 (sample SAMEA3136761, study PRJEB25190) | human gut metagenome | reverse complement strand
GCTCTCCGGCGGGCAGAAGCAGCGCATCGCCATTGCGCGCGTATTTCTGAAAAACCCGCCGATCCTCGTGCTTGACGAGGCGACGAGCGCGCTCGACAGCGTGACCGAGGCCGCGATCCAGGCATCGCTTGAAAAGCTCAGCCGCGGGCGCACGACGATCGTCGTGGCGCACCGGCTTGCCACGGTCCGCGGCGCGGATCACATCGCCGTCATCGACAAAGAAGGCGTGAGCGAGTACGGCACGCATCAGGAGCTCATGGAGAAAAACGGGCTCTACGCCGCGCTCTGGAATACGCAGAAACTGTCGTGAGGGAAAACCCCTCCGGCATTTGCCTTCGCAAAATCCACCTCCCCTGTTAGGGGAGGCAGGTTTTCCGCAAACCAACCTGGCCCCCCTAACAGGGGGGCTGGCAGCCGCAAGGCTGACTGAGGGGTTTCCCTCAGAATCCTATTGAAAAAGCCAAACCGTCCGCCTATAATACAGGGCAGATGATCCGGGAGGAATGAACTATGAAACGAACGAAGATCAAAGAGCTGTGGACAAACGCCGCCGCGTTTGACGGAGCGCACATCACCGTCTGCGGCTGGGCGCGCACGATCCGCGATATGAAGAATTTCGGCTTTCTCGAGCTGAACGACGGAAGCTCCTTCAAGGGAGTGCAGGTCGTTCTCGAGCGTGAGAAGGTTGCCAATTACGACGAGATCGTCCGCCAGAATGTCGGCGCGGCGTTCATTGCCGAGGGCACGCTTGTCCTCACGCCGGACGCTCCCCAGCCGTTCGAGCTCAAGGCGGAGACCGTCACGGTCGAGGGCGTTTCCTCGCCGGACTACCCGCTGCAGAAAAAGCGCCACAGCGTCGAGTATCTGCGCACGATCCAGCATCTCCGGCCGCGCACGAATCTGTTCTCCGCGGCGTTCCGCGTGCGCAGCGTCGCCGCCGCCGCCGTGCATGAGTTTTTCCAGAGCCGCGGCTTTGTGTACGTGAACACCCCCATTATCACCGGCTCTGACTGCGAGGGCGCCGGCGAGATGTTCCAGGTCACCACGCTCGATATCGATAACCCGCCGCGCACACCGGACGGAAAGGTCGATTACTCCAAGGACTTCTTCGGCAAGCGCACGAGCCTCACGGTCTCCGGCCAGCTCAACGCCGAAAACTTCGCCATGGCGTTCGGCGACGTGTACACCTTCGGGCCGACGTTCCGCGCCGAGAACTCCAACACCCAGCGCCACGCCGCCGAGTTCTGGATGATCGAGCCGGAGATGGCGTTTGCCGACCTCGACGACGATCTCGAGTGCATGGAGGCGATGGTGAAGTTCATCATCAACACCGTGCTCGAAAAGTGCCCGCAGGAGATGGATTTCTTCACGAAATTCGTCGATAAGGGTCTGCGCGAGCGGCTCGAGCACGTGCGCGACAGCGCCTTCGGCCGCGTCACCTATACCGAGGCCGTCGAGCTTCTGCAGAAGTCCGGCAAGGAATTTGACTACCCCGTTTCCTGGGGCGTCGATCTCCAGACCGAGCACGAGCGCTATCTCACCGAGGAAATTTTCAGGAAGCCCCTCTTCGTCACCGATTACCCGAAGGAGATCAAGGCGTTCTACATGCGCCTGAACGACGACGGAAAGACCGTCGCCGCGGCGGACTGCCTGGTACCCGGCATCGGCGAGATCATCGGCGGCTCGCAGCGCGAGGAGCGGCTCGACCTGCTCGCCGCGCGCATGGCCGAGCTCGGCCTCAACGAGGAGGATTACTGGTGGTATCTCGATCTGCGCCGCTACGGCTCCTGCCGTCACGCGGGCTTCGGTCTCGGCTTTGAGCGCATGGTCATGTACCTGACCGGCATTTCCAACATCCGCGATGTGGAGCTGCATCCGCGTACCGTCGGCAACGCCGATTTCTAATGAAAAGGATAAACCCCTCCGTCACGGCTATGCCGTGCCACCTCCCCTGTTAGGGGAGGCAAGTTAGTCATTTGCAAACTATCTTGGCCCCCTAACAGGGGGGCTGGCAGCCGCAAGGCTGACGGAGGGGTTTCTTGTAAAAAAAACAAAAACCATAAAGGGGGACACAACATGAAGTACAACATTCAAGGCGAGCCGATGCCCGTTGTCATCTGCCATCTGGAAGCGGGCGAGAGCATGATCACCGAGCGCGGCTCCATGGTGTGGATGAGCGCCAACATGCGCATGGAAACGAAAGCCGGCGGTCTCGGCAAGGCGCTCGGCCGGATGTTCGGCGGCGAGAGTCTTTTCCAGAACACCTATACCGCCGAGGGCGGCCCCGGCATGATCGCCTTTGCCTCCAGCTTCCCGGGCGCGATCCGCGCCGTGGAGATCACGCCGAACATGCCCGTCATCGCGCAGAAGAGCGCGTTTCTCGCCGCGACGCCGGGCGTGGAGCTCTCCATCCACTTCCAGAAAAAAGTTGGCGCCGGTTTCTTCGGCGGCGAGGGCTTCATCATGCAGAAGCTCTCCGGCCACGGCATGGCGTTTCTGGAGATCGACGGCTCGGCGGTCGAGTATACGCTCGCGCCGGGACAGCAGATCATTGTGGACACCGGCAATCTCGCCATGGTGGACGCCACGTGCCAGATCGATATCCAGACCGTCCGCGGCGCGAAGAACGTCCTCTTCGGCGGCGAGGGTCTTTTCAACACCGTCGTCACCGGTCCGGGGCGCGTCGTTTTGCAGACGATGGCGCTGCCCGCCTTCGCGAGCGCGCTCATCCCGTATCTGCCGGCGAAGTCGGACTGACGCTCACACAGCAAAATGGATAGAAAGCGGCGGGAGAAAAACGCCGCCTTCTATCCAGAATGGATATTTTTTCAAAGGTACTTGAATTTTTCACAAACTAAGAATAGTATAGGCGGACACGGAGAAAATTTACGGATTTTTTTCGTGTTCTTTCTTCTGTTATATACGTCGGATTTTATATATTGTTTGTGCCGAGGTGGGTAAATGAAAAAAAGATATGAGATCAATATGACAAAAGGGCCGCTCCTGCCGGAGCTTCTGCAGTTTATCCTGCCGCTGATGCTCTCGTCCATGCTGCAGATCGCGTTCAACGCCGCCGACCTCATCGTCGTTGGCCGGTTCGGACGGCCGCACTCCATGGCGGCGGTCGGCGCGAACGGCGCGATGATCAATCTGATCATCAATGTGCTCATGGGTCTTGCCACGGGCGGCGGCGTGCTCTGCGCACGGTATTACGGCGCGAACCAGACCGACAAGCTGCACCGCACCGTGTCCACAACGCTCATCACCGGCGTGATCGGCGGCGTGATCACCGGCGCTCTCGGACTTGCGCTCACGGTGCCGCTGCTGCGGCTCGTCGGCAGCCCGGACGAGGTGCTGCCGCTCGCCACGGTGTATCTTCGGATCTACTTCCTCGGCCTGCCGGTCATGGCGCTTTATAACTTTTCCGCCGCGGCGCTGCGCGCGCTCGGCAATACGCGCCAGCCGCTCATCTATCTCGCCATCGCCGGTGTGCTGAACGTTATTATGAATCTCTTTTTCGTTATCGTCGTCGGCATTGACGTTGCGGGCGTTGCCATTGCCACGGTGCTCAGCCAGTGCGTTTCCGGCTTCCTCACGGTGCGTTGCCTGCTGACATCGCAGGAGCTGCACGTTAAAGAGCTGCATTTCTCCGGCCACATTTTCAAGAAAATGATGAATATCGGCATCCCCGCCGGTATCCAGGGCTCGCTCTTCTCGATCTCCAACTTTATTATTCAGGCTTCGGTCAACTCGTTCGGCGCGGCGGTCATCGCCGGCAACAGCGCGTGCGTGAGCGTCGAGGGGCTGCTCTACTGCCCGTCGGACGCCGTAATGCAGGCCGCCACGACCGCCGTGAGCCAGAACGTCGGCGCGCAGGAGTATGAGCGCTCGCGCTCCGTCGCCCGGTGGTCGATGGTCCTCGTTGTGGTCCTGACCGGCATACTGACGGTGCCGGCGGTCGTATTCCGGCGGCAGGTGCTGGGGCTCTATACTTCGAGCGGGGCGGAGCTGCAGGCGGCGTTCACCCGTATGATGATCGTCTGCTTAACGTATTCGCTCGACGGCACGATGGCGGCCATGTCCGGCGTGAACCGTGGTCTCGGGTACAGCATGCTCTCCGCGGCGGTGACGTTCGTCGGCGCGTGCGTGTTCCGCATCATCTGGGTATATACGGTGTTTGCGAGCGTCGGCACGCTCGAGAGCCTGTATGTGTCCTATCCGATCTCCTGGATCCTCTCCACGGCCGCGCACATCGTGTGCTACTACATCATCCGCAAAAAGCCGTTCAAGGTGACGCTCGCAGCAAAATCCGCCGCGGCATAAATATCATGTTGATACAGAAAACCTCGTGATGTTCCTATAGAGCATCACGGGGTTTTTGCAATAACAAATTTCGGAATTGACGGGTTAAAAATCTATTGGTATGCTGGTTTATATATCTGTATCTATTAAACGAGGGAGGTAACGGTAAAATTATGGGAAGAACAGAGATTAGCCGAATTAAGGATAAACTGAAAAGGGGAACTCTCTCTGTATTTGATATTCCCGAGGAGTTCCAGAACGCCGCACAAATCATAACTCTTGAACGAAAATTAAGCCTCCGCGAAATAACCAGATGTGGATATGATGTAATTTCCAATTTATTTTTTGTTGAAGAAAATCTTCACGACGCGGACGAAAAAGGAAGAATCCTCTGTAGTTGGTTTGAAAAATTTGCGGCATACTATGATTTTCTGGAAGGACAAATCTATCACAATGCCTGCTATGCTTTTTTTGATTTCTCTGAGAAATTGATTAAGGCTTATGGACTAAATTTAAGTGAGTTAAACCGGTCGGCTCTTATAGAAAAAACGATTGACGATTATCCGTTGATTCCCCCTATGGAGAGAGAAACCTTTTTACAGGGAGGAAATTTGCTTGATCTGTATAAATATTGGGAAGAGAGATTTAATAGCTGCGTAACTTTTGAAGAGTTGCTTTCCGTGGAGAAAGAGTTTTTAAAATCAGAATTAAGCAACAGTGTTGACAGCAGCTTTTTCTTAACACAGTATGTTCTGAAAAACTATGAAAGAGAAAAAAATCTTGCTGTTTGCCTAATGCTTGTAAGGAAGGGACGATTTTTTCTTGATTTGCTCTGTTTCTTGACCATGAAGGATGATCCGGAAAGCAGCAAAGAGCTTCTCGACTGTTATTACGAATATTATGTAGAAGTAACCGAGGAAGTAAATCAAAGGCAAAAGAAAAAAATTAAGGAATTTATTTTAGCTTTAGAAGATGGAAAAATTCGGTGGAAATCAAAAGTTTTCTATGATGTTAAATCCCACTTAATTGTCGAGAAAGTGTCGGTTTATAATGAAGATTATATCCGCCCAGTTTTGGAATACTATAAAGTATTTTCGTCTTTTGAAGAGTTCTTTGTCTATCGAAAGGGAGACTTAACAGATTGCGATTTTTCCAAAGCGTATGATCTCGACATTGATTTTTCAAATTATAAAACCGATACTTCAACGAATATCCCATTGAATAAAATAGAGAATCCAGACTATACTGTCCAAAAGTTTTATCGTGACGGGAAGTTTTATGTAATACAGCAATGGAGCGACAACACAGGAAAAGTGATACGAACCAATAATCATAAGTTCGATTTCTTTTTCGATTTTGTTTTCTTCTTAAAGGGAGATTTGTCTGAAGCAGATCTGATTATGTGTGATGGCTTATTAAATCTGAAAAACTGTGACGGCATAAATTTGCAAAACGCCAAGTTGAGAAGTGATCTCTGCAAGAAATTTGGATTGAGACATGATTTTTATAGAATCCAACCGGATATAACGAAAGCATTTGATTGTGTAGAGAAAAATGAAAAAGAAACAATAACAATACTGCAAAAAGAAAGAAATAGTTTGGCTGAGGAGAATACGTGGAGACAATCCCTTCCCAATGCGGAATATCGTTATATCCTACCAAGAATATTCTATGTTTCAGATATCCATCTGGAACACAGAGTTCTTAACGCAGAATGTCAGTCGTGGGAAGATATTATTTATCTAACGCAGAGAATAGTTGATGATATCGTAGCAGATAGTCATGGGCTTTTACTGATAGGCGGCGATGTTTCTTCGGATTTCTCTTTGTATCAGTTGTTTGTTAGATTGCTTTCCCAAAAAAGAAAGAGGGTTGTTTTTGTACTGGGGAATCATGAACTATGGAGCTTCCCGGGACTTTCCTTGGATGAGATAGTTGAAAAGTATCGCACGCTGTTGAGCGAATATGGAATGACTCTACTGCATAACGAAGTGTTATACAAGAAAGATGGATTATCATTCCGAGGCGAGGTAAAACGGATAAGTTATGAGGAACTTTGTCAACTTGATGAAACAGAAATAATAGATCAGCTTAGAATAGCAAGGCTTGTCATTCTTGGCGCGACAGGTTTTTCTGGATGTAATGAGGAATTTAACGCAGATAGTGACATATATAGGAGAACGGTGGATCGAGTAACGGAAATTGAAGAGTCAAAGAAATTTGAATCACTATATACTCGCCTGTGCCCGATACTTCGCCGTAAGAACACGATTATCCTAACGCATATGCCGAAAAAGGACTGGTGCCGCTCGCCGGAATACGAACAAGACCTTGTCTATGTGAGTGAACATACACATAAGAACTTTTTCTTTGATGACGGAGAGATTAGAGTCTATTCGGATAATCAGATTGGATACCACAATGAGAATGTCCGGGCAAAGTCCTTTCTTATGGACGATGAGTACGATTGCTTTGATGACTATGAAGACGGAATTTACGAAATAACAAGGGAACAATACATAGATTTTTACCGCGGAAAAAACAACCAGATGACTTTCCAGCGTAAAGATGTAGATAAACTCTATATGTTAAAGAAGCGGGAAATGTATTGTTTTATTTGTACGAACAAGAGATGGAACGGTAGGCTGTACATTTTAAATGGAGGAACAATAAAAGGGCTTGCACAAAACGATGTACAGTACTATTTTGAAAACATGGACGTAATGGCCGAGGCAGTAAAATCCCCACTAAATAAATATAGTGAATTTCAAAAAGCGATTGGAGCAACAGTCCGGAAAATTGGCGGATGGGGAACGATTCACGGGTGTATCGTTGATATTGACGGGTACAACCATTTGTATGTAAATCCTTTTGATGGAACTGTTACGCCTTATTATGCAGTTGACATGATTCAAAAAGTAGCGTATCCATCAATTCAAAATTTACTGGAGAAGAACTGCCCTAAACTATTTGCAAATTATAGTTTGCTTTTTGAAAAGGGAACAGAGGAAATCACAGCATTAACAAAGTATCCCCGAAAACCCATAGTATACCTTGGGACGGAGATGTACAGGGCATCGAGAGAAATCAAAAAGATGCAAAAGCTATACACGAACATATTGAGCTTTTGGGACGATACTGTCCTTCATGAGAAGCGCATAGAAGAGATTGATGTAAAAACAGGTGAATGAAAGGAACCGGCGCCTCCCGTTTTTCGGGAGGCGCCGGTTTTGCGTGTCTTACATTATCAGGCCGCGGGGAGGGGCATGGTGGTGATGCCGGGGACCTCGCCGGTGGCGGCGTCCACGTAGCAGTCGTACTGCAGCCAGTCGCTGGTGAAGCGGACTTCGTAGTAGCCGTTATCGAGCGTGATCTCTTCGTCGGTGATCTCGTTGGTGTTTACACCCGCGCTGCGGGCGGCCTCGCTCAGCGCGACGGCGGCGGTCAGATTCAGTTCATAAATGTTGTTCTTCATACGATAAAACTCCTTTGCAAATTCTCCCTTGTCGGCGGGACATGGGGTTTCTTTCATCTTGGCTGTAGTTTACAAAGGAATTCTAAGAAAAATATTAAAAGAACAAAAAGAAAGAAAAAATTTTTTCTTTCTAATTTTTGACCGGCGGCAGCACGATGCGGAAGTCGCAGCCCTTTCCCGGCTCGCTGACGACCTCGGCGCGGGCATGATGCACGAGCGCGATCTCCCGCACGAGCGAGAGCCCCAGACCCGTGCCGCCCTCAGCACGGGAGGTGTCGCACCGGTAAAACCGCTGCCAGATCTTTTCCTGCTCGGCCTTGGGGATGCCGGGGCCGTCGTCCTTCACGGAGATCACGGCGCAGCCGTTTTCCCGACAGAGCGAGACGCGGATGTTTCCGCCTTCGCGCCCGTATTTATACGCGTTCTGCATCAGATTGAACATCGCCCGCGAGAGGAGCGAGGGGTTGTACGCGGCCGCAACGCCGGGCTCAATATCGGTCTCAAGCGTCATGCCGCGCTCGTCCGCGGGGACGAACTCGTCGCAGCAGGCGTCTACAAAGCCGGAGAGATCGCACACGCGCAGCGGGTATTTTTCCGTGCCCTGCTGGATGCGCGTGAGCGAGAGCAGCTGCTCGATGAGCGTATTCATCTTGTTGCCCTGCTGCTCGATGACGTTGATGGAGGCGAGAAAGTCCTCCTTCGTTTCCGCCTTGCGCCTGGCGCGGTCGCACTCGGCGAGGATCACCGCCACGGGCGTGCGCAGCTCGTGCGACGCGTCGGCGGTGAACTGCTTTTTGGAGAGGAACGACGTTTCCAGCCGCGCGAACATACCGTCGAACGTGCGGGCGAGCCGCCGCATTTCGCGCGGGCCGCGCCGGAGATCAAGCCGGGCGGAGAGATCGTCGCCGTCGGAAATGCTGCCCGCGGCTTCGGTGATGCGCTCGAGCGGGAGGAATGAGTCCCGCGCGATGAGCCAGCCGCCGCCGATCGAGAGCAGAAGCAGCACCGGCAGCAGCGACCATGTGAGCGGCAGTATGACGCGCCCCGGCCCCGCCGCGGCGTCCGCGGAAATGACGCCGCGCACCCAGAGCCCCGTGATCGTCATATCAACATAGGAATCGTATACGAGCCAGTCCTTCCCGTCCGCGGAGTAGGGGCGCACCGCGCCCGTCTGGAGCGGCAGCGCGACCGCCTCCGCAAACGGCATGGCGCCGCGGAGATACGTCCCCCCGGCGTCATAGTAGGTGCAGTACACCCCGTGCTTGTATTCCTTCATATCGTCCCAGTCGAACGTGCCGTTATCAAACTCAATATCGTCGGCGCGCCTGGAGACTTCCCTGACGACCTGCGATGTCGGGTTCGCGATCACCGAGCCGTTCATTACCAGCACGAACGTGAGCGTAACGCCCGCAAGCAGAAGCATCATCAGCGTGAACCAGAGCACCATCCGCCACTTTGCCGACATATTCAATCCTCCCGCAGCATCCAGCCCGTGCCCCACACGGTATGAATGAGTTTTTTGGAAAACCCGGTGTCGATCTTTTTGCGCAGGTAGCCGACGTATACGTCCACGACGTTCGTGCCGCCCTCATAGTCGTAGTTCCAGAGATTGTTCTCGATGCGCTCGCGCGAGAGCACGACGCCCTTGTTCCGGATCATGTATTCGAGCAGGGCGTATTCGCGGCTCGTCAGCTCAATGACGCGCCCGGCGCGGACGACCGTGTGCGCGCTCACGTCCACGGAGAGATCGGCGATCGTATAAACGTTCGTGCGCGTGTCGGTATACTTGCGCGCCATCACGCGCACCACCGCGAGCAGCTCCTGCATGTGGAACGGCTTTACAAGATAGTAATCCGCGCCGGTCTCCAGCCCCTCGACCTTGTCCTCAACGCTGTCGCGGGACGTGAGGAACAGCACGGGCGTCGTGCTGCCGCTCTCGCGCAGCTTACGCACGAGCGTCAGCCCGTCCATGCGGGGCATCATAATGTCGAGCACGAGCACGTCGTATTCCGCGCACGCGAGCGCGTCCCACGCCTCCTGCCCATCAAAGCAGGGATCGACGCTGTACCCCTCGTCGGTCAGCGCCTCGGTAAGAATGCGGTTGAGATTTCTCTCATCCTCCGCCACAAGAATTCGCATGACAGTTCACCTCGGAGCATAGTGTACCGGAAAATAGTAAGAAAAGTCTTAAAAGACTAAGAAGAAAATGCCTCCCCAAGGGGAGGCGTTTCGTTTATACGGTTTTCTCCCTTTCCATCATACCCCAGCGGGCAGTTTGGGTCAATGGGAAGCTGCGGACAAAATGAAAGGCAGGTCGGGCGTCTGGGCGTACGACCTGCGGTCAGTCATCCTCTTCTTCATCGATAGGATATTCGTTTAATTCCGGAAAGTTTAGAAATTCACTCAGCGTCATGTTAAAGGCGACGGCAATTTTATGCAGTGTCCGTGCCTTTGGGTTTTTGCTTGTCCCACGAATAATGTTGTCTACGGTGGACTGCTTCAGGCCACTGATCGTAGCCAGCCGATTAATTGTTATGCCTTGTTTGGCGCAAAGTTGCTTTATTCGCAATGCATATAGTTCCGCGTATTGCATTACAGTCCCCCGCCACTATGATTACCTTTGTGAGATTAACTCCATCATAGCAGAGGATTTTACAAAACTTACCTTTGCATAGTTGACATCAACAGAAAAACAGGGTTATATTATTAATATACCTTTGCATAGGTAATTTTTAGACGGCTGCGATTGATTGCGGTTTGTCTGAGAGAACAGGAAAGGGGAAGAAAAATGAGAAAAGAGAGAGTCTTTATCGACGAAAACGCCCATATACAGAACCTTTGCTGCGAAGTGAATCTCGATGGCGGAATTCCGAAAGCAACGATTTCATTTGATAATTTAGGATATGGTGTTATTACGGCAATAAAGTTTTGTGCGCAGGGATTCAACGCCTTCAACGATATAGTTTTGATTGAGGGAAAAGGCAGCTTTTTCCTGATCGTTCAGGATATAAGCATTGACAAAAACTCCCATGCAGAGGGACTTACGGTACAGCTTCCAGATTCGGACATTCGCAGGTTGGAACTGAAAGAAAGCCAGATATGCTTTGCAGATGGAACGGTAGCGACCTATAAAGGAGCAAAGGAGAAGGAATTCGAGCTGGATTCCTTTGAGGAACCGGAAACAGAGGGAGAGGAGCGTCTGTTTTATGCAATACAGGACGTGATCTCAGATAAAGTGAAGTACATTCCGCAGGAGGATGATACCGGATGGATATGTGGCTGCGGAAGGTATAACCCCGGAGAGTATTCGGTGTGTACCGGCTGCGGCGTAGAAAAAAGTACAGTTTTCCAAATTGCCGATCCGGAAAACTATGAGGCCATCCTGGAAAGACAGAAAGAACTGGAAGAAGAAAACAGTAAGATCGAGCAGGAAAAAGAAGCAAAAAAACGAAAAGCAAACATGATAAAGGGGATTATCGTTGTATTTGCCGCAATTGTTGGTATCCTGCTGATCCGATATACGGCACATACAATCACCCTATCGAAACGCACGACATACTCTTCCGAAGAAGAAATGAAAACGGCGCTGCAGGGAACGTATACGAGCTATTTTACCTATGGCAACAGTAAAAGCCCCAGATGCAGCATCACCATAAACGGGAATGAGTTTACTTATAGCTGGCCCTCTCTTGACAATACTATAGAGGGCGAAATAAGAGAGTGGAATTACAAGGAAGGAACGATTCGTACCTTCGAAGAGTTGGTCATAACAAGTGAAGGCAATCTAAAAGATGGAGAGGATGTATATGAAAGAAACCGTTATAGCTACTGGTCCGCTTCGTCGTCATCGTCGTCAAGTAGTTCACGATCCGGCGACTCTTATGAAAGCGCTTATTCGGCGCTGCATATTACGGTAGACCGGGTACAATCCAATTCATCCTATACGATATGTACCGGAAGCGTAAAAAATGATGGGAATAAAACATATAAGTTTGTTACATTAAAGGGTTCATTTAAAGATGCCCACGGAAATGTAGTAGATACGGACTGGACGTATGGCGTCGGAGCTGAGGGTTTGGCGCCCGGTGAATCAACGACATTTCGGCTGTCTGTTCCGAAAAACTACGATATAGTCAGTTGCTCTGTTTCGATTATGGATTATGATTAAAGGAGGAAAAAAGAATGTTCTGCCTGAAATGCGGAGAAGCGATCCCTGACGGAAGCACGAATTGCCCAAAGTGCGGTGCAGATCTGGCGGAGAAAAAAGGGGAGGATTCAACGGCGGATATCGAACAAAAGAAAAACCTTTGGACAAAAAGTCCCAAGGCTGCCAAATTTGGAATCGTCGGTGTGATTGCGGTTGTAGTGATTGTTCTAATAATAAACGGAATCGGGAAGGCAACGCTGCGAAGGGATATTCAAAGAACGTGGCTGTATACGGATGGAACAATTCTGAAAGTATTGGATATCACGGATGAAAAAATCGAATACCGGCTGGAGACCGGATACCGGTGGCTAGATACAATGCTCGGAAGATTTGACTATACGGTTATCGGTGCAAACAAAATAAAGGTCAAGTGGACAAATGAAAAGGTCAAAACCTATACAATCGAGTTTAATGAAGAAAAAGACAGAATGACGATCACCCCGGCATTTACCGATCCGGATGTGGAATACGAGAACTGGTATTACATTGAAGAATACTAAGAAACATCCGATAGATGAGCATATAAAAATGGAGCGCTGTAAAGAAGCGCTCCATTTTTTATATACGGGAATATTTATTCTGCGTGCTGGGCTTCGGCCAGGGTGACGATGTCGCCGACGCCGTCGAGCACCGCGCTGGGGCGGTAGGCGTATTCGTCGAGCGTCGCCTCCGTGGAGATGCCGGAGAGGACGAGCACCGTGGACATGCCGCACTCCATGCCGGAGATGACGTCCGTGTCCATTCGGTCGCCGACCATGACGGCCTCGGCGCTGTGGCAGCCGAGACGCTTGAGCCCGGTGCGCATCATCAGCGGGTTCGGCTTGCCGCAGAAGTACGCCTGC
>OLQM01003702.1_pt1 | contig 12828 bp, 9 predicted proteins | sample 1673161 | NCBI WGS metagenome assembly OLQM01 (sample SAMEA3136761, study PRJEB25190) | human gut metagenome | reverse complement strand
TATAATTTGATTGTACATTGAAATATTTGGTATTGGTTCAAATACTTCAGGTGCATAATCCGCAAAAAATATTTTTAAATCTGAAAAAGCATTTTGTAAATCTGACTGTTCTTTTTTGGGGAAGAAATTAATTACTACATTTGCTTTATCTAAAATTCCTTGCGAATATGCACCCATAAAGTTATTAAATTCCCAATCTTTTATTCCGGCAATTATAATAGGAATATCTGTTTCAAAGAATTCTGCTTGTGTACATTCATTAATTGTTCCAAAGTCCATTATACAGAATTTATATTTATCAGAATATTCCTCTACATCTACATTTTTATTGAAAATATCAACATTCATTATTCTGATATATCCCGGCATTGTTTTTTTCAAGCTACTATTCTGCAACACATTGTAAATGTCATGCGTATTACATTCTTTATAACATACACGCTTGTACTGTTCACCCAAAGTCTGAGCCATAGCCAATGCATGATGAGTTACACCTATATGTGATTGTAAACCGCATATGCCAATCGTAATCATCCTATCTTCAGGAACTTCCGCTATACTCGGAACTTCTTCAATCACTTTATTCTGCTGAAAACTTTCTTTCATCCTACTGAATATATTACTTTGACTATTTGAAATAATTGTTTTTTGCTCAGCAACATTTTCGGTATTATCGTTATACTCTGTTTCAGCATAATCGCCTTGGTAATCTTCCTTTGATGTGCTGTTATCTTCAATATCAGAAGAATAAATTTCTGATTGCACATAACTTTCTTCCGTAGTATCATCAATGTCATACTCTTCGTTTTTTGACGGTGTATACAATATCTTTTCATTTTCTGTTATTGTACCGTCAAAAAATTTTGATATTACATCATCAAAATCATCTATCATTTCTTTTGTGATTATATAGTCAACTACTCCGCTTTTTTGAATTCCCTGTATCATTTCATCGTTACGCATACGGTCTAACGCTATAATTAATATTTTCGTTTCATCCGTAACAAATTTTAAAACTTCAAGTTTTGAAATTATATCTTCAATATCACCAATACCGAACAAATCTTCATCAATAGCTACACAATCAATGTGATTTTTATTTGTCAGTTCTTTTACAATATCCGATATGTCCAAAAACTCTGTTTGTATTTGACACGATATTCCTTTTTTAAATGTAATATCATTTAATAGCTCGGCTCGCCGTCTTTTGCAGTAATAATGCAATACTTGTACCATTCCCATACTACTGCACTCCCTCCTTAGGATTTTTAATTACTTCAATACCGTCAACTGTTTCTGTTTCATCTTCACCCTCCGGAACAGTATGTACGCCATCACTGTTATTTAGGTCATCATAATACTCATCTGCCTTTGCTGAATTTGTATTCCGCTTTGATATTCGGTATTTCCGCAAAGAAATATGTCAGGCTTGCCGACGTTCGCCAGCTCCCCATCCGGGAGGCAGGAGATGTCGTTTATCCTGCCTCTCCTGCCGGGAGAGGCGGCACCGAAGGCGGCGGGGAGGTATTTTGTGATAAGGAGATCGTTAGAATGGATAAGGCAAAGCGTAAGGCAATCATTGCAGGCAACTGGAAGATGAACAAGACCGCCACTGAGGCAGCCAAGCTGGTGGATGAGCTGATCCCCGCCGTCAAGGATGCTTCCTGTGAGGTCGTTATCTGCACCCCCTACACCGATCTGGTCACCGCTGTGGCAAAGACCAAGGGCACCAACATCCATGTGGGTGCTGAGAATGTCCACTTTGAGAAGTCCGGTGCGTTCACCGGCGAGATCAGCGCCGATATGCTGGTGGATCTGGGCGTGGAGTACGTCATCGTCGGCCACTCCGAGCGCCGCCAGTACTTTGCAGAGACCGACCAGACCGTGAACAAGTGCGCTCTGGCTGCCCTGAATGCGGGCCTGAAGGTCATCATCTGCGTGGGCGAGAGCCTGCAGCAGCGCGAGGAGGGCGTGACCGAGGAGCTGGTGCGGATGCAGACCAAGATCGCCCTGCGCGACGTGACCGCCGAGCAGATGGCAAATGTGGTCATTGCCTACGAGCCCATCTGGGCCATCGGCACCGGCAAGACCGCGACCGCTGACCAGGCCGAGGAGGTCTGCGCTCAGATCCGCAAGGTCATTGGCGAAGTGTACGGCGAGGCTGTGGCCGAGGCTGTCACGGTCCAGTATGGCGGCAGCATGAACGCCAAGAACTGCGAGGAGCTGCTGAGCAAGAAGGATGTGGACGGCGGTTTGATCGGCGGCGCATCTCTGAAGGCTCCTGATTTTGCTGTTATCGTCAATGCCGCTTCCAACGGCTGAGAAGGCCCTCTGACCTGTTTTCCCAGCGCCCGGCTGCGCCGTTTTTCCAGCGCTGTGCCGGGCGCTATTTGTTCTAAATCAAAGGAGATTCAACGTTATGTCCAAGAAACCTGTACTTCTGTGCATCATGGATGGCTTTGGCTGGGTGCCCAACGAGACATACGGCAATGCCGTGGTCGCCGCAAAGACCCCCCATCTGGATGCTCTGATGGAAAAATATCCCATGACCACCATCGATGCCTCCGGCATGGCTGTCGGTCTGCCCGATGGTCAGATGGGCAACTCTGAGGTGGGCCACACCAACATGGGCGCTGGCCGCATCGTTTACCAGCAGCTGACCCTCATCACCAAGTCCATCCGGGACGGTGAGATGTTCAAGAACCCCGTGCTGGTCAAGAACATGAAGGCTGCCATTGAGGCAGGCAAGGCCATCCACCTGATGGGCCTGGTGGGCACCGGCGGTGTCCACAGCCACGCTGACCACTGGTTCGGCGTGCTGGAAATGGCAAAGCACATGGGCGCAAAGGAAGTCTACCTGCACTGCATCACCGATGGTCGTGATACCGACCCCCACGCCGGCAAGGGCTTCCTGGCTGACCTGCAGGCCAAGCTGGATGAGCTGGGCGTTGGCAAGATCGCCAGCGTTTCCGGCCGTTACTACGCCATGGACCGCGACAACAACTGGGACCGCGAGGAGAAGGCTTACGCCGCATTCGTTTACGGTGAGGGCAACCACGCTGCCAACGCTGCCGAGGCCATTGAGGCATCCTATGCTGCCGATAAGACCGACGAGTTCGTTCTGCCCTGCGTCACCTGTGAGGGTGGCCGCGTGCAGGATGGCGATACCGTCATCTTTATGAACTTCCGTCCCGACCGTGCCCGCCAGATGACCCGCATCTTCTGCGATGACGACTTCAAGGGCTTTGAGCGCCGCGGCGGCCGCAAGCAGGTCAACTATGTCTGCATGGCCGAGTACGATGCCACCATGCCCAACTGCGAGGTCGCCTATCCTCCCGTGGAGCTGAAGAATGTTCTGGGCCAGTACCTGTCCGAGAACGGCAAGACCCAGCTGCGCATTGCCGAGACCGAGAAGTATGCACACGTCACCTTCTTCTTCAACGGCGGTGTGGAGGCTCCCTACGAGGGTGAGGACCGCTGCGTCATCCCCAGCCCGAAGGTTGCCACCTACGACCTGCAGCCCCAGATGAGCGCCCCTGAGGTGGCTGCTGAGTGCGTCAAGCGCATCGAGAGCGGCAAGTATGATGTGGTCATCCTGAACTTTGCCAACTGCGACATGGTCGGCCACACCGGCGTGTTCGATGCCGCTGTCAAGGCCGTTGAGGCTGTGGATACCGCTGTGGATCAGGTGGTCACCGCTGTGCTGAACGCAGGCGGCTGCGCCTTTATCACGGCTGACCACGGCAACGCCGAGAAGATGATGAACCCGGACGGCACTCCCTTTACCGCCCACACCACCAACGTGGTGCCCTTTGTGGCCGTTGGCTGCGGCGATGTGAAGCTGCGCGAGGGCGGCTGCCTGGCAGATATCGCCCCCACCATGCTGCCCTATATCGGCCTGCCTGTCCCCGCTGAGATGACCGGCAAGAGCATCATCGTGGAATAAGCACTCCGCTCCGCAAATCGCTTTCCTGAAACGCAAAAAGACCTCCCCGTGCAGGTGCTGCCTGCATGGGGAGGTCTTTTGCTGTATCGCTTAGTAGTGCAGCTGGTCAGCGGTCAGTGCTTCCAGCACCGGCAGCATGGCGGCTGCCTCGGCCTTGGCGGCGGGCAGATCCATATCGCGGTAGTTGCCGCATTCCACCTCGCTGGCACCGGGGATATCCCCCTCAAAGGCGGCCATGAAGCGGAAGGAATCCACGGTCAACTCCAATGCCTGCGCCGGGGTCAGCCCGCGGGTGAGCAGGTAGAAGCCGGTGCGGCAGCCCATGGGGCCAACGTAGATCACGCCGTCCTTCACCGCGCTGTTGCGGGCGTAGGTGGCAAACAGGTGCTCCAGCGTGTGGGCGGCACCGGTGGTCAGGTAATCGCCCTGATTGGGCTTCTTCATCCGGATGTCCCAGGTCAGCACATCACCATCCTGGCGGCTCAGGTACATGCCCCGGTCCAGTTTGGTGTGATCGACACAGAAGCTTGCAATGCGTTCCATGATGTTCTCCTTCAGAATCAGGCCTGCAGGCGCTGGACGCTGCCGTGGGCACAATCCACAGCGATATCCAGGCCATCGCGGATGTGGCTGCAGGCACCTGCAGCACCCACGATGGTGGGCTTGAGCAGGGAGTTGCCCACGATGGCAGCGTGGCTGTTCAGGCCGGGCTCCTCGACCACCAGAGCGGCGGCATCGCGGACATAGCCCAGCATCTCGTTGGTGGTGGAGGGAACGACCAGCACCATGCCGGGGCGGAACTTTGCCTTGACTTCCTCCAGAGTGCGGCAGACGCAGGCCTTGCCGCTGGCGGAGACCAGATCGGTCTTGCCGCGGCCCACGCCCACACCGGTGGCCAGGCAGTTGCCCACCATGTGGATCTTGATCATGTTGGTGGTGCCGGAAACGCCCACGGGCACGCCTGCGGTCACAACGGCCAGCTCGCCGTTGTGCAGGTAGCCGTTCTTCTCGGCCAGAGCGGTGGACATCTCGATCAGCTCATCGGTGCTGTGGGCGGGGCCCATCAGCAGGGAAGTGATGCCCCAGCTCAGGGAGAGCTGACGCTGCACCTGCTCGTCCATAACGCAGGCAATGATGGGCTGCTTGGGGCGGTACTTGCTCAGCAGGCGGGCAGTGTTGCCGGATTCGGACACGGTGACGATGGCGGCAGCGTTCACGTCCTTGGCGGTCAGGCAGGCAGCGTGAGCGGTTGCATCGCTGACGCTGATCTGGATCTCGGCGTGGCGCTGGGCGCGGTAGTGCTCCTCGTTCTCGGTGCGCTCTGCAATGGCGGACATGGTCTTGAGGGCCTCCACGGGGTAGTCACCGGCAGCGGTCTCACCAGACAGCATGATGGCGGAGGTGCCATCGTAGATGGCATTTGCCACGTCGGAGATCTCGGCACGGGTGGGGCGGGGGTTGACCATCATGCTGTCCAGCATCTGGGTGGCAGTGACGATGGGCTTGCCGAAGGAGAAGGAGCGGTCGATGATGTCCTTCTGGATGCCGGGCAGCTCGGTGAAGTCGATCTCAACGCCCAGGTCACCACGGGCCACCATGACGGCATCGGCTGCGGAGAGGATGCTGTCGATGTTGTTCACGCCCTCGCGGTTCTCGATTTTGGCAATGATACGGATGTTGGAATCGTACTCATTGAGCAGGTTGCGGATGTCGTACACATCCTGTGCGGTGCGCACAAAGGAAGCAGCGATGAAGTCAAAGCCGTTCTGCACGCCAAAGATGATGTCCTCGCGGTCCTTCTGGCTCAGGTAGGGCATGGACAGATGCACGCCGGGCACATTGACACCCTTTTTGGTCTTGATCTTGCCGCTGTTCAGCACGGTGCAGATGATGTCGGTGTCGGTGACCTGCTCAATTTGCAGCATGATCAGGCCGTCGTCCAGCATGATGGTGCCGCCGGGCTGCACGTCCTGGGGCAGATCCTTGTAAGTGACGGAGCAGATCTCCTTGGTGCCCTCCACCTCGCGGGTGGTCAGGGTAAAGGTCTGGCCGGCTTCCAGCATCTCCACACCGTTCTTGAACTCCTTCAGGCGGATCTCGGGGCCCTTGGTGTCCAGCAGGGCGGCAACGGGCTTGCCCAGCTCCTCACGCAGCGCCTTCAGCTTTGCCAGACGGCCGCCGTGCTCCTCGTAGGAACCGTGGGAGAAGTTGAAACGGGCCACGTTCATGCCGTTTGCAATCAGGTCGCGCAGGACATCGCCCTTATCGGTAGAAGGGCCCAGGGTGCAGATGATCTTCGTTTTTCTCATAAAATACCTCCAACGTTCACGCTATAATGCTCTCTATCTTGACGCAGCAGCCCAAGCTGGCTACTCTCTGGCGGGCAGTGATTGCTTTGCGCCCGCGGCGGCAGTATACGCCAATATGGCTGTTTCAAAAAACCATACCACTATACATTATAAGCTCTTGGATACAATAGCGCAAGAAAAATCTTTGCAAAGAAATTGCTAAGATTTCATCAGGTTTGAACAAAAAACTTTCCACCACAAAGCGCTTGCATAACCGGCGGGATTTGCTTATAATGAAGGTAAGCAAAAGTGCGACTGTTCCGGGGCAGCCCCGGAGGAAAATGGAGTGAAAACATATGGAAAAGCGTGTATTTTTGATCGTACTGGACAGCTTTGGCATCGGCGCGGAGCCGGATGCAGCCGCCTTTGGCGACGAGGGCACCAACACGCTGGGGGCCATTGCAGGGCATCCCAATTTCAACTGCCCCAACCTGAAAAAGCTGGGTCTGTTCAACATTGACGGTGTGACTGCGGGTGAAAAGACCGACGCGCCCGCCGGTGCCTTTGCCCGCCTGCAGGAGCAGAGCATGGGCAAGGATACCACCATCGGCCACTGGGAGATCGCCGGTGTGGTCAGCCCGAACCCGCTGCCCACCTTCCCCAACGGCTTCCCGGAGGAGCTCATTCAGGAGTTTGAGGCAAAAACCGGCCACAAAGTCCTCTGCAACCTGCCCTATTCCGGCACCGAGGTGCTGAAGGACTACGGCGAGCAGGCCATGAAGGAAAATGCCCTCATCGTCTACACCAGCGCCGACAGCGTGTTCCAGGTGGCCGCCAACGAGGAGCTGGTGCCCGTGCACGAGCTCTACCGCTACTGCGAGATCGCCCGCGAGATGCTGAAGGGCGCGTACGGCGTGGGCCGTGTCATCGCCCGGCCCTTCCTGGGCAGCAGCGCCGAGACCTTCTACCGTACCACCAACCGCCACGACCTGAGCCTGAAGCCGCCCCGTGCCACCATGCTCGACCTGCTGAAGGAGGCCGGCAGGGATGTCATCGCCGTGGGCAAGATCTTTGATATCTTTGACGGACAGGGCGTGACCGAAAAGATCAAGACCACCGGCAACACCAATGGCATCGCCTTCACCAAGGCATTGCAGACCCGGGATTTCGAGGGTCTGGCCTTTGTGAATCTGGTGGATTTTGATATGCTCTACGGCCACCGCCGCGACGTGCCCGGCTATGCCGCCGCCGCCACCGAGTTTGACCGCTTCCTGGCCGACTTCATCCCCGGGATGCGGGAGGGCGACCTGCTGATGATCACCGCCGACCACGGCTGCGACCCCTCCTACACCAAGACCACCGACCATACCCGCGAGTATGTGCCGTATCTGGTCTGCGGCAAGGGCGTGAAGCCCGGTGTGGATTTGGGCACCCGGCTCTGCTTTGGCACCATTGCACAGACCGTGTGTGAATATCTGGGCGTGGATGCTTCCAGCCTGGACGGCCACAGCGTACTGCAGGAGATCCTGAAGTAATATTGGCCCTCTCAGTCATGCGATAGCGCGACTGAGAGGGCTATTTTTTGTGTAAAGTCTTGAACAATATAGTCAGTTGTGGTAGACTAGCACATGCACGCCCGGCGCGTACAAAGTTTACGCCGGGTGCAGGAATTGATATGGTTTCAGAATAGAAGGAGACTATCACATGAGAATCAATCGTACTCTGGGTCTGGCATTGACCGCTGCTGTGCTGGCTGTTGCCATGACTGGCTGCTCCAATAGTGCATCTTCCACCGCATCCTCCGCTGCTTCCAGCGAGGCTGCTTCCTCTGTGGCCGCTTCCAGCGAAGCTGCCGAGAGCGAGGCCGCTGCCGCCAGCGTTGTCAGCACCGAGGATCTGGATGTGAACGGCACCACCTACTCCGCTGACTGCTACGGCGAGTTCACCCTGTCCAACGGCGACACCATGAAGCTGTGGAAGGTGAACGGCGCTTACGCAGACCTGAGCGCTCTGCCCATGAAGGGCATGGCCGAGGAGTTCCCCATCGAGGCCGAGGCCGAGCAGATCTATGTTGCTGACGTGACCAGCAACGGCGAGACCACCCGCCAGTATCTGCGCACCGACAAGGTTGGCCGCAACGGCACTGTCTCTGTCAAGACCTTTGAGCTGGGCGACGCTGAGTAATCGCGCTTCTCTGTAAAATCAGCAGACAACAAGCCCCGGACCTTTTGCAAGGCCCGGGGCTTGTGCTGTTTTATCCTGTTTTATTCTCCGCTGCTGCTGGAACCGAACAGGGCATCCAGCACGGTGGAAGCGGCCTGATGCAGGGAGTTGGCAGCAGATTCCACCTGCTCCTGCGTGGGCAGAGAGATAGAAGGTGTTTCTGCTCCGCCGGTGGATTCACTGCTGGCTTCACTCTCGGCAGGTGCTTCGGTGGAAGCCTCGCTCTCGGCAGGCGCTTCGGGGGTGGGTTCTGCGGGCTGCTCATCGGCAGGCTGTTCCGCAGGCACGCTCTCGGCAGGTTCCTCCACAATGACGCTGTCGGGCGATTCCTCCACAGAGGTGCCCGCGTTGGGGTCAGCCGTGGGGGTGAATACCTCGGTCTTTTCGGGGGTCTGCTGGGTATCGCTCACGGTGCCTTCACCGCCCAGAACGGATGCGATCAGCTCCTTGGCCTGGTTGACGGAGTTCTCATCCGGCTTCATCACATAGAGGCTCTGACCCTTTGCGGAGTAGCACTGGGAGCTCTTGCCGCTGGTGCCGGTCACGGTATAGCTCTGGATGTCCCAGTCAGACAGGCTTGCCAGCTGCATCCGCACCAGTGCGGAGATCTGCTCCTGAGAAAGGCTGGTCACAAAGCAGTCGGACACAGCATCCATCAGCTTGGAAAAACTCATCAGCACAGTGGGAGATTTGATCTTGTTCATCATGGCATCGATGACTTTCATCTGGTTGATGCCGCGCTGGATATCGCCGGAGGCAAAGGCATGGCGCTCACGGGCAAAGGCCAGAGCGCTCTTGCCGTCCAGATGGTTCCAGCCCTCGGCAAAGGTGGTGGGATCATAATAGCCGGGGCTGCCCACCGAGGTGAACGCCTGATCGGAGTAGACATCCACGCCGCCCACGGCATCGATGATGCTGATGAAGCCCGCAAAGTTGATGCGGAGGTATTGGTCCACATTGACCCCGTACAGGTTGCCCAGGGTTGCCATGCTGGTCTCCACGCCGTACAGACCGGCATGAGTCAGCTTGTCCTTGCTGTTGGTGCCCGCCAGATCAACATAGTAATCGCGGGGAGTGTTGATGAGCGCCACCCGTTTGGTGGAGGGGTTGACCACGGCAATGATGTTCACATCGCTGCGGGCCTTTTCGGTCAATTCGCCGCGGTTGTCCACGCCGCTCAGGTAGACCACAAAGGGCTCCTTGGTGATCTTGTTGGCCTCGGTGCCGGTGACAAGGCCGGAGGTCACGTTATCCAGTGCACTCAGGCCCTGCTGAGCCCAGACACAGCCCAGCGCCAGAAAGGCGCATAGGAACACCGAGAACACCCGGGATACCTTGCGGGGGGCGCTGTACTCCTGGCAGCGCTTGACCAGCAGCCAGAACAGCACCAGCAGCGCCGCAATGATGACAAGATACAGTGCGGGCAGCATCTGGGTGCGACAGAGCTGGAAGAAGGCCGCAATGCTCAGAATGGCTTGTACGATCAGCAAAACAGTACCTCGTTTCGGGTTGGCCGCGCCGGTGTCCGCATCCGGTTTGCGGCGGGGCGGCTTTGACTCCGGGGCAAGCCCGCCGGTATGCTTCGGCGGCTTGGGCGGTGCAGGCGGCGGGGTGGGAGCGGCAGTTTCCGGCGCAAAAAAGGCCGCGCTGTCCACCTCCACAGTCTTTTCTTCCGGCGGGCGGTGGCCCCGGTGGATGTGCCGGGTGCTGTCATCGTCCGTGTGGGAACGGGAAGTTTCATCAAACATAGGAATTCTCCTTTTTGACATGTCCTCAGGCAAGGGGCACGATGGTCAGAACGGCCCGTGCCGGCAGGCAGGTGGCCGTCTGATCCTCCTGCGAGATCCAGCCAAAGCTTTCGCAGATGTGGTCAGGGCAGGGGGAATCAATGAACCGTGCCGCGCCGTCCTTGACCTCGATGTGCACTGTCAGATAGCCGGTGTCGATGTCATAGACGGCATCCCTGTCCAGAGAGATCTTCTGCACCATGTTCGCATCGCCGTAGATCAGCTCCGCGCCCAGGGTGCTGCCGCTCTGCCCGGCACTGCGGAGGTAAAAAAGCACCCCAGCGATCACCAGAACAACAGCGGCGAACAGTAAATTGACCCAGAGATTTTTTTTCTGCTTCATGGCTCAGGCATCCTTCTGGGGGAACAGCTGTTCCAGCTCGGCCAGCCACAGGGCGGCGCAGGCATCGCTGGGCATCCGCCAGTCCCCGCGCGGCGAGAGGGTCACGCTGCCGATCTTGGGGCCGTCGGGCAGGCAGCTGCGCTTGAACTGCTGGGCAAAGAACCGCCAGTAGAAGTTGCGCAGCCACTTGTAAAGCACAGCGTCCGGGTATTCCTCCCGGCCCGCAAAGGCTGCCCTGGCCAGCCGGAAGATCTTTGCCGGGCCAAAGCCGAAGCGGAGCACATAATAAAGGTAGAAGTCGTGCAGTTCATAGGGGCCCACCAGATCCTCGGTGCGCTGTGCGATCTCGCCGTTGTCCTTGGCGGGCAGCAGCTCGGGGGACACAGGGGTGTCGAGGATGTCCAGCAGCACCTCTTTCAGGGCCGGGGTGGCGGCAATGTCGGCTTCGTACCGGACAAGGTGGCGCACCAGCGTTTTGGGTACGCCTGCGTTCACGCCGTACATGCTCATGTGGTCGCCGTTGTAGGTGGCCCAGCCCAGGGCCAGCTCGGAAAGGTCGCCGGTGCCCACCACCAGGCCGCCGGTGCGGTTGGCAGTGTCCATCAGCTCCAGCGTACGCACGCGGGCCTGGCCGTTCTCGTAGGTCACGTCCAGCACGCTCTCGTCCTGGCCGATGTCCCGGAAGTGGCTATGCACCGTGGCGGCAATGTCGATCTCGGTAAAGCTGACATGCAGCTCGTCACAGAGGATCTCTGCATTGCTGCGGGTGCGCTTAGTGGTGCCAAAGCAGGGCATGGTCACGGCCAGCACATCGGTGGTGGGGCGGCCCAGCTGCTTCATGGCGCGGACAGCCACCAGCAGGGCAAGGCAGCTGTCCAGACCGCCCGAAATGCCGATGACGGCTGTTTTGGCGCGGGCGTGCTCAAGACGCTTGGCCAGGCCATCAGCCTGCATCTTCAAAATCAGCTCACAGCGCTCGGCACGCAGCTGCTCGTTGTGGGGGATAAAGGGGGTGGGGTCTACCCAGCGGGTCAGCACGGTGTCGGTCAGGGCCAGGTCGAACTCCACGGTCTGGTAGCCCTCGGTGCTGGGCTCAAAGCTGGTGTTGCGTGCCCGCTCCGATTCCATCCGCTGGCAGTCCAGCTCTGTCTCGGCAGGGCCGCCTGCAAAGGGCTTCACCTCGGCCAGCAGGGTGCCGTTCTCGGCAATCAGGTCGTGGCCTGCGAACACCATGTCCTGGGTGCTCTCGCCGTGGCCTGCCGAGGCGTACAGGTAGCCGCAGAGCAGGCGGGCAGACTGGTTTTCCACCAGTGCCCGGCGGTACTCGGCCTTGCCCACCGTTTCATCGCTGGCCGAAAGGTTGGCGATGACGGTAGCGCCTGCCAGTGCGTGGAAGGTGGAGGGCGGCAGCGCGCTCCACAGGTCTTCGCAAAGCTCCACGCCCAGCACAAAGCTGGGCATCTGGCGGCAGCGGAAGAGCAGGGAGGTGCCAAAGGGGACATCCTGCCCGCAGACATTCACCCACTCCACCTCGGTGGAACCGGGGGTGAACTGCCGCTTTTCATAGAACTCGCCGTAGTTGGGCAGGTACGTTTTGGGAACCAGACCCAGCAGCTGCCCGCGGCAGAGCACGGCAGCGCAGTTGTACAGCTTGCCCCGCACCATCAGGGGCAGGCCCACAAGGGCCACGGTGTCCAGCTCCCGGCTGGCATCCAGCAGCTCCTGCAGGCCGGTCAGGGCTCCTTGCTGCAGGGTGCGCTGCAAAAACAGGTCGCCGCAGGTATAGCCGGTCAGGCAGAACTCAGGGAACACGGCCAGCTTTACGCCGCGGGCGGCGGCGGCACGCAGCTCCGTGAGGATCTGCCGGGTGTTGTAGGCGCAGTCCGCCACCCGAAGCGCGGGCGAGAGGGCTGCTGCTTTCAGAAAACCATCTTTCATCGGAGGATTTCACATCCTGTCTCTCTTGTTTGCCCACGGCGAACAACTGTGCTCCCGTGGTGAGGATAGTATACCACACTCTGGCCAAAACGAAAAGAGGGCTGTTATCAACCCTCTCTGCCTCTGCGCCTGAAGGCGGGGCAAAGAAGGGTTCTAACAACCCCCTGTGGATACACCAAATGGAAAACGAGATGGACCGTAAGCCGGGTTCTGTATTAAACGACGATCTGTCTAGACCTGCCATTGCTGACAGGTTCGTGCCGCCTTCGGGACACGCGAGCAGCGCTGTACGTCCCATATAGG
>OLQM01003698.1_pt1 | contig 12839 bp, 8 predicted proteins | sample 1673161 | NCBI WGS metagenome assembly OLQM01 (sample SAMEA3136761, study PRJEB25190) | human gut metagenome | reverse complement strand
CGCTCAGAACCGCAGCTGCCAGCAAAATGCCTGCCAGTGCCGCCGCGAGCCATTTCTTTTTCAAAATCACCACTCCTCTTCCTGCCGCCGCAGTGCGGCAGAGCTTTTATCCTAAATTATACGCATATTGCGGATGAAATGCAATCACCTGCTGCAGAAAAGAAACGCACTTACCCTCCGAACAGCCCGAAGAAGCTGGTGTGGGTCACGCCCAGGATCAGAAACAGGGCGATGAGCGCAAACAGCACCCCGATGATGATGTCCATCTGATGGACGGTGAGGGGAAAATGATCGTAGAGCTTTTCCTTGGGATTGACAAAGTTCTTGTCGCCGTTGTCAAGCAGGGACTTTTTGCCTTGTTCAAAGTCGGCCCGCTGATCGGCAAGCTCGGCCTGCTCTTGTGCCAGCTGTGCTTCGCGGGCAGCCAGAACGGCTTCGCGCCGGGCAAGCTCTGCCTCGCGCTCGGCAGGGGTGAGGTCTTTTTGTGCCATACTGCACCTCCTGATGGTTGTTGCTTTTATGATAGCACACAAACATGAACAAAAAAAGGGGCCGCCCGCCCAAAAGGCAGACGGCCCACAGAAGAGAGGGCTTACTTCTTAGCCAGGTACTTGCGGATATCAATGGCCACAGCCACGATGATGACAAGGCCCTGCACGATGTAAGTGTAAGAAGAGTTGACGTTCATGAACTGCAGAGCGACCTTCATCAGCTCAAAGACCAGAACGCCGACCAGAATGCCGGGCACGGTGCCGACACCGCCAGTGGTGGAAACGCCGCCGATGGTGGAAGCTGCAATAGCGTCCAGCTCATAGCCCATTGCAGTGTTGACGGATGCGCCGCCGGACTTTGCAGCCAGCAGGCAGCCTGCCAGACCGAACATACAGGAAGCCAGGATGTAGATGCGGATCTTGGTGGCGTTGACGTTGACACCGGCCACCTCAGCAGCAGCTTCGTTGCCGCCGATGGCGTACATGTACTTGCCGTGACGGGTCTTGTTGTACAGGAACCAGAAGCACACAGCCACGACCAGGGCGATCCAGATCAGCACGGGGACCTTCAGGATGGTGTTGGAGGCCAGAGAGGTAAAGTTCTTGTTCAGGGAGCCGATGGGAGTACCGCCGGTGTAGACCAGGCAGATACCGTAGACCACCTGCTGCATACCCAGGGTAGCGATAAAGGGCTGGACCTTCAGGTAAGAAACGACCAGACCGTTGCACAGACCCACAATGGCGCAGATGGCAATGACCAGAATGAACACCACAGGGGTGGGCAGAGTGGGCATGTTGGGGTAGAACTTACCGGCAGCGCCCTCGGTCTGCGCAAAGATGCAGGCCAGGCAGGCAGCAAAACCAGCCAGACGGCCTGCGGACAGGTCGTTGCCGGTGGTGATCAGACAGCCGGAGATGCCCAGCGCGATGATGTAGCGGATGGACACGTTCTTGAACAGGTTGATCAGGTTTGCAGGTGCAAAAAAGTTCGGATGGATGATGCCGACGAACAGAGAGACGAGCAGCATCAGAACGATAATGGCGTTGTTGCCCAGCCATTTCTTTACGGATTTACCCGTTAATTTCTTGGTAGCTTCCACAATAGACAGCCTCCTTGTTTACTGATTGGCCGCTGCCGTTTCGGGCGCGGTCTCAAACTGGGTAGCCAGCTCCATGATGTTCTCCTGGGTCGCGTCCTTGCCGTCGATGAAGCCGGTGACGCGGCCATCGCACATGACCATGACGCGGTTGGACATGCCAATGATCTCGCTCATTTCAGAGGAGATCATAATGATGCTCTTGCCCTGCTTGGCCAGATCGGCAATGATGCAGTAGATCTCGTACTTTGCACCAACGTCGATGCCGCGGGTGGGCTCGTCCAGGATCAGGACATCTGGGTTATTTGCCAGCCAGCGGGCGATCAGCACCTTCTGCTGGTTGCCGCCGGACAGGCTCTTGATCTGGGTCTTGGGGCTGGGCACCTTGATGGCCATCTTTTCCTTATTGGTCGCCACCAGATCCAAAATCTTCTTGTCATCCAGCATGATGGGGCCCTTGCGCAGAGCGTCCAGCGATGCAATGGAGATGTTGTCGGCCACGCTCAGCACACCCATGATGCCGGTTGCGCGGCGGTCCTCGGTCAGCAGAGCCACGCTCTTCCGGATGGCATCGCGGGGCTGCTTGATGTTGACCTCTTCGCCCTTGATCCACACCCTGCCGGAGGTGTGTGCACGCAGACCAAAGATGCCTTCCATCAGCTCGGTGCGCTGTGCGCCCACCAGACCAGCCACGCCCAGGATCTCGCCCTTTTTCAGCTCAAAGCTGCAGTGGCGGAAGGAGCGCGGATGGATGGAGGTGAAATCCTCCACCTTCATCATCACTTCCTCGGAGGGGTGGTTCTCCAGCGGCGGGAACAGATTGGACAGCTCACGGCCGACCATCTTGGCGATGATCTGCTCCTTGGTCATGTTGGCAACGTCCCACTTGCCGATGTAATGGCCATCACGCATGATGGTCACTTCGTCAGCAATGACCTTGATCTCGTCCATCTTGTGGCTGATGTAGACCAGTGCAACGCCCTGCTCCTTCAGCTCACGCATGATGCGGAACAGCGATTCCACTTCATTGGCGGTCAGGGACGAGGTGGGCTCGTCCAGGATCAGCACCTTGCAGTTTGCGGAAACAGCCTTTGCAATTTCCACCATCTGCATCTGGGCAATGCTCAGGCTGCCCAGCTTTGCGTGGGAATTGATCTGCAGCTTCAGCTTCTTCAGCAGTGCATCGGTATCGGCATACATTTTGCTGTGGTCCACAATGGTGATGGGGCCAATCTTTTTGGTGGGGTAGCGGCCCAGCCAGATATTCTCAGCCACGGTACGGGCCGGGATGGGCTGCAGCTCCTGATGCACCATGGCAATGCCGCGGCCCAGTGCTTCCAACGGGTTCGCAATAACGACCTTTTCTCCCTCGTATTCGATCTCGCCCTCGTCCATCTTGTAAATGCCGAACATGCACTTCATCAGGGTGGACTTACCGGCACCGTTTTCGCCCATCAGGGCCATAACTTTACCGGGGCGGAGCTCCAACTGCGCGTGGTCCAGCGCTTTTACGCCGGGGAAGGTCTTGACCACGCCTTTCATTACCAGACGGTATTCTGACATTCCGCAGAGCCTCCTTATCTTGCAATTTGCAGGCCGCGCGGTGCGTCCTTTCTTTCCAAAAGAAGGCGCGTGCGCCCGAGAGAAATCTCGCACGCACGCGCTTTTAAGCTTTTACCAAGCCATAGGACTCACTGCGTACCTTGCAAACGTGAGTTTTGTGCTACAGGAATTAGAGGTACTGTGCTGCGTTCTCGGTAGTGACCTTGACGTAGTCGACCCAGTAGTACTCCTCAACGTCCTTGCCCTCAACAAACAGCTGAGTAGCCTCGGCAGCAGCGGTAGCCTGGCCCACGTCGTCATTCAGAACGGTACCGGTCATCTTGCCGTCAACAACGTTCTGGACAGCCTCTTTCAGTGCGTCAACACCGACCAGGTAGATGTCCTTGCCAACGGTACGGCCAGCCTGCTCGATGGACTGCAGAGCGCCCAGAGCCATTGCGTCGTTGTTGCAGAACACAACTTCGATCTTCTCGCCGTACTGTGCCAGAGCGTTTGCAACGTCCTGCTGTGCGGTGGTCTGATCCCAGTTGTCCAGGTACTCGTACAGGCACTCCACTTCCTTGCCGACATCGGTCAGAGCCTTGATGGAGTACTCGGTGCGGTACTGAGCATCGATGTTCTCGGGGTCGCCCTTGCACATGATGTAGGTGATCTTGCCGTCGCCGTTGATATCGCCCTGGGTCTCGGTCTCCAGGATCAGCTCGCCCTGGTAAGTACCGGACTGACGTGCGTCAGCGCCAACGTAGCAGCACTTGCCTGCGTAGGAGTCCAGAACAGCCTTCTCGGGCTCACGGTTGATGAAGACGATGGGAGTGCCGGAGGGAGAAATGGTATCCACGATGGTCTGTGCAGAGGTGGTCTGAACAGGGTTGATGATCAGAACGTCAACGCCCTGCTGCAGGAAGGTGTTGATCTGCTCAGTCTGGGTGTTCTGGTCGTTCTTGCCGTCAACGATAGTCACGGAGTAGCCCTTATCCTTCAGGTACTCTTCCAGGTCGGTGCGGTACAGGGTCATAAAGTTATCAGCAAACTGATAGATGCAGACACCGACGTTTGCGCTGCCGGTTGCAGCCTCAGAAGAAGCAGCTGCAGAGGAAGCGGCGGTAGAGGAAGCAGCAGTGGAGCTGGAGGAGCCGCCGCAGGCGGTCAGAACGCCGGCAGCACCCACAACAGCAGAAGCCTTCATAAAGTCACGACGGGAAATCATTTTCATAATCTTGTTCTCCTTCATTCGCATATCACAGCATCTCATGGAATATACTTACATGTATGTTCCATGGTTTCTGTTTGTATTATAACCGTCTGGAAAATCATTCGCAATGGGACAAGTTCACAAGATTCCGGTCATTTCTTTGTGCACTCTTCACAGTTGATATTGTTGTGTACAACGTTCTTTTTGCTATCAAGTACAAAATCAGTCGAAAATGCAACATACATCAAAATTCCATGCCAAAAATCCATAAATCCTTTCAAAATGGTTACAACATCGTTCTGTTCATGCAACAAATTTCTCTGTACAGAAAATGCCCGTTTTTTCCCGGGAGTTTTGCACAAAACGTACATTTCCGGGAAAAACCGGGCATTTTTTTCATTTTTCACTTTTCTTTATGTTCGCGGCGGTAGCGGGTGGGGGTGACTCCCAGCGTCTTTTTGAAGATCTTTGTAAAATAATTCACGTCCAGAATGCCCACTTCCTCGGCCACGGCGGCAATGGTGTGGTTGTTCTGCACCAGCAGCTGGGCCGCGCGGTTGACGCGCTGGGTGTTGATATAATCGATCAGAGTGCTGCCGGTCTCCTGCTTGAACAATGCCGACAGGTACGATGGGCTGATGAAACACATGGCGGCCAGACTTTTCAGCGTCAGCGGCTCGGCCACGTTCAGGTTGACGTAGTTCATCACCTTCTGCACCGCGGGCGAATACTCCTTCAGCGAGTAGCGGCGGACATAGGCACAGTAATCCCGCGTCATCTGCCACATCATCTCGTTGGGCACCTCGTTGGCTTCCTCAATGATGCGGCTGTACTTGCTGGAAATGGCATCAATATAATAGGGATGCACCTTGCTGGGCTCAATGGCCTTGCGCAGCAGGGTGTTCAGCACGATCATCTTGTTCTTCTGCTGGTAGAGCGTCCCCTCGAACCGGCCGCCATAGGTAAAGCGGGAGTGCTGGTGCATGGCCTCGATGGCGGCTTCCTCATCGCCCCGGGCCACCGCGTCCAGAATGCGGTTCTCCGATTCATACCGCTGCTCCAGCATGGTGACCGGGATCTCCTTCTGGAACTCCGGCTCGTGGAAATAGCGGGTATCCGGGTGGAACTGGAAGGGCAGAAATTCCTTCAGCTCCTGCACCGGGACAGTGCAGCCGAACATCGTATCCACCACAACCCGCAAAGCTCCATAGAAATCGCTGGCCTCCAGGATCTTCACGCCGTTGTAGTACTCCTGCACAGCGGCCTCTCCGGCTTCCCCCAGATAGCGCCTGACCCATTTGCGGGCGCTCTGGGTGCGGGGGCCCACCGTCCAGGGTCCAATGAGAAAGACCGTGTTTTTTTCATCGGGGATGCGGAACAGGGCAAAGTGCAGCTCAAAGGTACCCTCCACCAGCAGCAGGGTATTTTCAGGGGTGCTGTCCAGCAGCAGCTGGCCGAACTCCTGCCAGTCGAACTGGGGGTCCAGCGATCGCCGCAGGCCGTAGTCAAACTCTTCCAACCCCTCAAAGGGCGGGGTGACCCGCCGGGTCGGGATATTCTGCACCGCTGCCAGCTTTGTAAGGATCTGCAAAGGATCCACCCGCATCGTACACCGCTCCTTTTTCCTGTTGTTCCGCTCGTGCCGTTGTATCATTCCTGATATATTAGTATTAGTATACATCAATTTTGAAGCAGAAACAAGCCGCCCACAGGAATTTCCCGTGGGCGGCTTGATCCGTTTTTCCTTACTTATTATGGCGCTGTGCCAGTGCGGCCACGTTCTCCTCCACCTTCTGTTTGGTCAGGGGGTAGATGAAGAACAGGCTCAGGGCCACGGCCACGAAGCCGATGGCGGGGGCAATACAGGAGATGTTGAAGATGCCCATGGTGACCTCCGGGTCAAAGGCAGTGGCAGCGCTGTAACCGATCATGGTCAGCAGGCCGCCGGTCAGGCCGGAAGAGAACGCCTGACCCAGCTTGCGGGCAAAGGAGTAGACCGCATAGATGGTGCCGTCCTCACGGATGCCGTTGCGGACCTCGGAATCATCGATGACATCGGTGATCATTGCCCAGATGATGGTGTTGAAGAAGCCCAGGCAGATGAAGGCGGCACAGTAGAAGCCGACATAGACCCAGACATTGGCGGGCTTGAGAACAAAGCAGATGACCTCCAGCACCGTGGCCACGATGCAGGATACGGTGGCCAGCTCTTTTTTACCGAACCGGCTGGCCAGCTTGGAGGCAAAGGGTGCGCAGACGAGCAGGATCAGCACGCTGCTCAGCAGAGAAGCGGTAGACTGGGCGGCGGCGCTGCCGTAGAAGTTGGGGAACACATAGCCTGCCATACCCTGCATGGTCAGCATGGCCAGCAGCAGGAAAAGGGCGGCAGCAATGATGCCCAGCAGGGCACGGTTGGTGAACACGCTCTTGAGCATCTTGCCAATGTCCATCTTGCTGTTGTTGGCGGGCACATCCACACGCTCACGCACCAGGTTAAAGCAGAGCAGGTAGCAGAGGATGGCGCAGACAGAGAAAACGCCTGCAATGATGGTCATGCGGCTGCCGGAGAGGACCGTCTGACCATTGACGGTGACGTAAGCCACCATGGGGGTGCCAACGCCGATCACAAGGCCGGCCAGGGTGCTGCCGATGGTACGCCAGGTGGACAGCTCTGCGCGATCCTTGGGGTCAGCGGAGATGGCGGAGGCCATGGAGCCGTAAGGGATGTTGACGGAGGTGTAGAAGATGGAGCCCCACAGGATATAGGTCACAAAGAGCCATGCCACCTTGAAGCCGTAGGACATCCCGGCCAGACCGGACTGGAAGATGAGGAAGGATGCGATGGCCACAGGGCCGCACATCCGCTTGAGCCAGGGGCGGAATTTGCCGTCCTTGGTGGGCTTGGAGCGGTCCACGATCTGGCCCATGGTCACATCGGTAAAGGCATCCACAAAGCGGGCGATCATCATGATCATGCCCACAACACCGGCGCTCACGCCCATCACGTCGGTATAGAACTTCATCAGGAAGCTGGACGACAGGATAAAAGTAAAATCGTTGGCGAAATCGCCGAACATATAGCCGACCTTGTCCCGCATCCCAAACGGGGTGGTCTTTTGCATTTCATTTGCCATTGTATTCTCCTTCGGTGGTCAATTCAAAACGGTACAGCGTCCCTTCTGCTGTATCCAAGTTTGTACTCCAATATTATGACAAACTTTTATCAAAAAATGTTAGAATATTTTTTAGGTGAATTCGTACAATTTTAAGGTATTGTTTTTGTGTATTTTCACAGTTCGTTCACATTCTGTTTTTTTCTCTTTTTCCCAGCATTCACTTTTTGTGGCACTCTTTACGGAAGTTTTCAAACCCGGACGGAGATAATAGGTATTCTGCCCAGAGCAGCGCCTGTTTTCCTGAAAAAAGTCTGGATTTATTCAAAAATCTTTCTATCCCTTTTATAAAATTTCTGTCATACTGGGTACAAAGACAATAAACGCCCCTGTGGCACGCAAAATGCCGCCGGGCTGATGAATGTGAGGTCATCCTGATGAACCGCTCCCTGCTGTATCCCCGCGCTACCACCACCCGCCGTCTCATCGGCCTGGACGGGATGTGGCGTTTCAGCTTCGACCCCGAGAGCAAGGGTGTGGAGGCCGGATGGGCGCTGGACCTGCCCTCCTCTCTTTCCATGCCGGTGCCCGCCTCCTTCTGCGACCTGTTCACCGACAAGGCCTCCCGCGAATACTGCGGTGATTTCTGGTACGAGACCAGCTTTTTTGTCCCTGCGGAATGGAGCGGTTGGGACATCGTTCTCCGGTTTGGCTCGGTCACCCACCGGGCCCGGGTCTTCGTCAATGGCGTGGAGGTGGCCCAGCACGAGGGCGGCTTCCTGCCCTTTGATGCCACCGTGACCAACATCGTGCGCTACAACCAGTTCAACAAGCTCAGTGTTCTGGCGAACAACGAGCTCAGCGAGACGATGCTGCCCGCAGGCACCACCCGCACCCTTGCGGATGGCAGAAAGATCGCCGCCCCCTACTTTGATTTTTACAACTACGCCGGCATCCACCGGCCCGTCTGGCTGATGGCCCTGCCCAAGGAGCGGGTGCTGGACTATTCCACACGATACCGCCTGACCGAGACCGGGGCCGAGATCGACTATACCGTGACCACCAACGGCACCCACCCCGTGACTGTGGAGCTTTACGACGGCACCACCCGGGTGGCCGAAAGCTCCGGCACCACCGGCACGCTGGTGGTCAAAAACGCCAAGCTGTGGAACGTCCACGCCGCCTATCTCTACGATCTGGTCATCCGCATCCACGAGGGCAGCGCGGTGGTGGACGAGTATCTGGACCGGATCGGCATCCGCACCTTTGAGATCCGGCACGGGCGTTTCCTGCTCAACGGCAGTCCGGTCTATCTGCGGGGCTTCGGCCGGCACGAGGATGCCGACATCCGGGGCCGCGGGCTCGACCTGCCCACCGTCAAGCGGGATTTTGAGCTGATGAAGTGGATCGGCGCAAACTGCTTCCGCACCAGCCACTACCCCTACGCCGAGGAGATCTACCAGATGGCCGATGAGGAGGGCTTCCTCATCATCGACGAAGTCCCCGCCGTGGGCTTTATGCAGAGCACGGCCAACTTCCTGGCCGCCAATCAGGGCAACGGCAGGCAGCAGGGCTTTTTTGAAAAGGAGACCACGCCCGTTCTGCTCAAGAACCACAAGGCAGCCCTGACCGATATGATCGACCGGGACAAAAACCATCCCTCGGTCATCGCATGGAGCCTGCTCAACGAGCCTCAGTGCACCAGCGCGGGCACCGAGGAATACTTCAAGCCCCTGTTCGAGCTGGCCCGCCGCCTCGACCCCCAGAAGCGCCCCCGTACTTATACGGTCCTGATGACCAGCCTGCCCGACACCAGCAAGGGCCAGCGCTTTGCCGATTTCGTCAGCCTGAACCGCTACTACGGCTGGTATGTACTGGGCGGGGCCGGGCTGGCGGATGCCGAAGCCGCCTTCCACCATGAGATGGACGGCTGGGCAAAAGTCCTGCATGGCCGCCCGCTCATCTTCACTGAGTACGGCACCGACAACCTGAGCGGTGCGCACAAGCTCCCCAGCGTGATGTGGAGTGCCGAGTACCAGAATGAATATCTGGAGATGACCCACGCCGTGTTCGACCACTACGATTTCGTGCAGGGTGAGCTGGTGTGGAATTTTGCCGATTTCCAGACCACCGAGGGCATCCTGCGGGTGGACGACAACAAAAAAGGCATCTTTACCCGCCAGCGCCAGCCCAAGGATGCGGCGTATCTCTTCCGGAAGCGGTGGACAACGCTGCCGGTCGATTTCAAGAAGCGAAAAAAATGATCCCAGAAAACAGCAGCGCCCTGCCGGTTTGTCCCGGCAGGGCGCTGCTTGTTTGATATGCTTTTACTTGATGCAGCTCGAACACGGGCTGTACCCTGCCGCAATGGCCTCCTCGTAGCTGGAGAAGAGGATCTGGTTCTTCTCCGCAGGGAGATTGGCACAGCTGGGCAGGTGGAACTTTTTGCTGTTCACGTTGCCGATATACCCCTGCTGTGCGGTGGACGCTGCCGCCGGGTCGGTGGGGTTGAGATCAGCATCGGTGGCCGTTTTCTCGGTACGGATGGTATAGTTCTGTCCATCGGAACCGATCACGATGGCCCCCAGCAGGTCGGTACGGTAAACATCCACGCCCGCATCCCGCAGGATGCTCAGGGTCTCCTCGTGGGGGTGGCCGTACTTGTTGTTCACACCGCAGGAGATGATTCCCATCTCGGGCAGGACGGCGTTCAGGAAGATGTAGCTCGTGCTGGTGCTGGAGCCGTGGTGGCCCACCTGCAGAACATCTGCCTTCAGGTTGGCACCGCTGTTCACAAGATCGCGCTCCGCATCCGATTCCATATCGCCGGTGAGCAGAAAGCTGGTGGAGCCGTAATCCACCCGCAGAACGATGGAGGTATCGTTGGTGTTGTCATACTGCGCCACAGGGCCCAGCATGGTCACAGTGGCACTGCCCAGCGGCCAGACTGTGCCCACGGCGGGCACTTCCACCTGCAGGCCCTGCTGCCCGGTGTACTTGACAAAATCCTGAAAGCACTTGGTGGAGGCTTCCGTCACGGGGCTGTACACATGGTCTGCCGGAAAATAGGCCAGCGCAGCGGACAGGCCGCCCACATGATCCTCGTGGGCGTGGGAGCAGAACACATACTGCAGCTCCTCCACGCCGAGATTCTGCAGGTAAGAGACGACATAGCTGCCATCGTCCACATTGCCGCCGTCGTAGAGCATATACTGGCCGTCACATTCCACCAGCACGCTCAGGGCCTGCCCCACATCCAGGAAGTGCATCTCAAAGTTGGCGGTCTGGCCGTCTCCGGCAGGCTGGGCAGTGCTGACCGTAGGGGTGCTGCTGCCCGGCACCACCGCCGAGGCATCACAGGCGGCAAGGCCAAGGGCCAGCACCGCCGCCAGGGCCAGAGCGGCAATGCGCCGCCAGAGGCTTACTTTTTCTTTTTTGAAGTTTTCCACGCTGTATTCTCTTTCTGTTGATCATTCTTCGGCTTACGGGGTGCCGTTCCGTTGGGCGCAAAGCGTGCGCCTGGGCTGGGCTGGCGGCCGCCTGCGGTGCGGGCCGGGGCGGTTCCGCGGCTCTGATTCCTGCCTCCCCTGCCCTTGTTGGGGCGGACAGTATAGGTGCCGTCGTTGTGGATGGTCACCTCGGCAGGTTCGGCCCGGCGGGCAGAGCGCTGGACCGCGCGGCGGCCCTCGGCGGGCACCAGCAGCGGGATCAGGTCCTCCCTGTGGGTCATTTTCAGCGCCTTGATGACCTTTTCGGCATTTCGGGGCTCGTAATACTGGAGCAGGGCGCGCTGGAGCGCTTTTCCTTCCGCGGTCTTTTCCACGAACACGGGCTTGAGGGTGTAGGGGTCAAGGCCGGTGTAGAACATACAGGTGCTCACGGTGCCGGGCGTGGGATAAAAATCCTGCACCTGCTCGGGGCGCATATGGTTCTTGTAGAGGTATTCGGCCAGATAGACGGCATCCTTGAGGGTGCTGCCCGGGTGGCTGGACATCAGGTAGGGTACGAGGTACTGCTTTTTGCCCGCCTTCTTGCTCAGCTCGTAGAACTTATCCTTGAACTTGTTGAAGGTCTGGATGGGCGGCTTGCCCATGTAGGCCAGTGTATTGGGGGCGCAGTGCTCCGGGGCCACCTTCAGCTGGCCGGAGACGTGATACTCCACCAGCTCCTTGAAGAAGGTGTCGTCCGGGTCAGCCATCAGGTAATCGAACCGGATGCCGCTGCGGATGAACACCTTTTTCACGCCGGGCAGTTCCCGGACACGGCGCAGGATCTTGAGGTAATCGCTGTGATCCACGATCATGTGGGAGCAGGTGGTGGGGGCCAGGCAGTGCTTGCCGCCATTGCACATGCCTCGCAGCATCTGCTCCCGGCAGGACGGGAACCGGAAGTTGGCGGTGGGGCCGCCGATATCGTGGATGTAGCCCTTGAAATCAGGCTCGTGAGTCATCCGCTCGGCCTCGGCCACGATGCTGTCGGCACTGCGGCTGGTGACCCGGCGGCCCTGATGCAGCTGGATGGCGCAGAAGTTGCAACCGCCGAAGCAGCCGCGGTTCTGGATGATGGAGAACTGCACCTCCCGGATGGCAGGCACGCCGCCCATGCTCTCATAGATGGGGTGGTAGCGGCGGGTGTAGGGCAGCGCATACACCTTGTCCAGCTCCCAGCGCACCAGCGGCTTTGCCGGGATGTTCTGCACAAGGTACTTTTCACTCTGCTTCTGGACAATGATCTGGCCGCTGACCACATCCTGATTGTCCATCTGGATGCGGCAGGCTTTGGCGTAGGCCACCTTATCGGAGGCCACTTTCCGGAAACCGGCGCACTCCACATACTTTTCGGGCAGGTGGTCGAAGTCGGTCAGGTAGCAGGTGCCGTCCACATCGGTGATGGACTCCACCGGCTCCCCTGCCGCCAGCCGCCGGGCGATCTCCACGGTCTGGTGCTCGCCCATGCCAAAGCTGATGAGATCGGCTCCGGAGTCCTCTGCAATGCTGGGCAGAACGGTGTCCAGCCAGTAATCGTAGTGGGCAAACCGGCGCAGAGAAGCCTCCAGACCGCCCAGGATCACAGGCAGGTCGGGGTAGGCCTCCTTGGCCAGCCTGGTGTAAACGGTGGCGCTGCGGTCAGGCCGCGCGCCGCCGATGCCGCCGGGAGAGTATTCGTCCTCGGCACGCGGAATTTTTGCCACGGAGTAGTGGCTCACCATGCTGTCCACGTTGCCGCCGCCGATGAAAAAGCCGTACTTCGGCCTGCCGAACCGCTTGAAGTCCTCGCAGTCGGAATAGCGGGGCTGGGCCAGCACGCCGACCTTATAGCCCTCGGCCTCCAGCAGGCGGCTGATGATGGCGGTGCCAAAGCTGGGGTGGTCCACATAGGCGTC
>OLQM01003694.1_pt1 | contig 12851 bp, 8 predicted proteins | sample 1673161 | NCBI WGS metagenome assembly OLQM01 (sample SAMEA3136761, study PRJEB25190) | human gut metagenome | reverse complement strand
TCATAACCGCTTTCCCTGGAAATCCGGTCAATGAGCATGGCCATCTCATCCGGGGATACCTGGCTCACGATTTTTCCGTTCCTGCGGCCGAATTTTTATGGTGTTTGTTCACGGCACACTTTTTTCAGCGTGCGCCCCGCTGTTACCGGCGCTTCCGGCTTGCTGCCATGAGCAGAAGCAGCACTGCACTGCTGGACAGCAGCACGGTCAGTCTGCGGTCGCCGGTCTTGGGCGAGTTGCTGACTGCGGGTGTGCTGCGGTAGTACGAACCGCCGGACGAACCGGACGAATAGCCGCCGTTGCTTCTCGTGGTCGTGGTTCTTCCCGCCGTTCCTCCGCCAGCGGTGGAACGCTTTGCCGTAGTGGAAGCTGCCGTTCCCGTGGTGGTCGTGGTCTGTACCGCCTCGGTCGTGGTTTCTACCGTGGTTGTGGTGGTGGGAGTCTGTTCCCCGTTCCCAGAATCCGTCCGGCGCATGGTTGTGGTGGTGGTTTCCTCGGCGGTGGTCGTGGTGGTTTCCTCGGTGGTTGTGGTCGTGGCAAGTGTGCCCGTGCCCAAATATGCGTCAACCATAACGATTCTGCCGTCCGTGAGCTCTGTCACGCCGGTCACCGTCCGGGTGCCATCCGCTTCCGTTGTGATGTTCAGGAGCTGGAGCATGCCGTCTCCGGTCAGGCGGAAGTAGATCGGCTCTGCCAGTGCGAAATCAGCAGGGGCTTCCAGCTCGGACAGCTGGTAGATGCAGTCCGGTGTCAGCTCCGGCAGCAGGTACGGCTTGCCGTTCTCCGACATCCAGGCAGCTGTTACAGTGCCATCCTCGGCGGTCAGCTGAAGCGAAGCGCCGCCCAGCAGATTGCCCTCTGCATCCTGCTTGCAAACCACGATGGTGGTCGTTGTGGTCACGGTTGTGGTCGTCGTTTCCTCCGTAGTGGTTTCTTCCTCGGTGGTGGTCGTCTCTTCGGTGGTTGTCGTAGTTTCCTCGGTTGTTGTGGTGGTTGTCGTAGCTGCGGTGGTCGTGGTAGTCGTGATAAGTTTCGTAGTCGTGGTCTCCTCTGCCGTAGTAGTCGTGGTGATGGTCACGGCGGTGGTAAAGGTAGTTGCAGCGGTGGTCGTTGTGGTAGTTTTTGCGGTAGTTGCGGTTGTAGTGGTTGTGGTGGTTGTCGGTGTGGTCGGACCAGCGGAGCTTGCCGTAGTTTGCGCAGTAGTGCTGGTAGTTGTCGTGGTCGTAGTTGCCTTCGTTGTTGTGGCAGCGGTTGTTTCTGTGGTAGTCGTGGTTGTGGTCGTTTTTTCTGTGGTTGTTGCCTTTGTCGTTGTGGTGGTAGTAGTTGTTGCAGTTGTGGTTGTCGTGGTCGTTGCGGTCGTTGTCGTTGTGGTGGTGGTCGCTTCTGTGGTCGTGGTCGTTGTTTCTGTGGTCGTGGTCGTTGTTTCAGTAGTCGTGGTCATTGTCGGGCCGGCGCTGCTCTGGGTAGTGGTCACAGTGGTTTCTGCGGTAGAAGCCGTGGTCGGGCCGGCAGAGCTTGCCGTGGTGGCTGTGGTCGAAGTTGCTGTGGTCGTGGTGGTAGTAGTCGTAGTGGTTGTTGTTGTTGTCGTGGTGGTGGTTGTTGTCGTGGTGGTAGATTCTGTGGTGGTTTCTTCCGTGGTTGCCTCTGTCGTAGCAGTTGTGGTTGTGGTCGTGGTTGTTTCAGAAGTGGTAGCCGTGGTTGTGGTGATGGTAGTTGTTGTCGTCGTTGTGGTGGTGCTGGTGGTCGTTGGTGTCGTGGATGTAGTTGTTGTGCTGGTGGTGGTCGGTGTGGTGGATGTGGTAGTCGTGGTTGTTGTAGTAGTAGTAGTGGTTGTGGTGGTAGTCGTTGTAGTGGTTTCTGCCTTTTCGTTGGGCACCTGAATACGAATGGTATCGCCGTCAATTACCTTCAGGTTTGCCGATACGGTGTCCTCGATGTCCATATAATACCGGATCGCCTGAATCGTTGCGTTCCAGTAGGTGACTTTCATTCTGCCGCCCTCGCCGAATGCAATGCCATCTTCTTCGGTAAATCCGGTAAAGGTATTCGTTCCCTCGGAAATGCTCTTCTGCATTACTGAAGCATCGCCGGTAGGCTTAAACTGGATCTCATGGGAATCACCCTGAATACCGCTGACATCTACTTCGATTTTGGTAATGGGCATATTGCTGTACTCATCGCCGAAATATTTTTCCGCATCGCTTTCCGGATTGGTCGACTCCACATAGGACGGTCTGCCCACGGTGATGGTATAGTCGCTGTTGACAATAAAGTACATCTTCTGTCCCACCAGCGTATCCTCATAGCCTGCCGGCGCTTTGGTTTCTACGATGTAGTACATGCCGGGCTCCAGATAGCCGTCCACCAGCTTCTCGCCGTTCCAGTCGCAGACCTTTGCGTCATTGGATGCACGGTACAGCGCCAGTTCTGCGCTGCCGTCCGGGATCACATCGCCGCTCTCGCTGTCCACCTTTTGCAGGGTCACTTTTGCGCCGGTGATGCGAATGTCGATCATGGTGACAACGGTATCTGTGCTGGCAGTCGCCTTGCTCCAGTCCGGCTTGCCATTCACCTCAGCCTCAGTGGTGTGCACGGTATATACGCCGTTTTCCTCAGTCACATAGAAATAGATGGGCTTTGCCAGCTCGTATTCCGCAGAGGGTGCTGCGATCTCCTCCAGAACATAGTAGGGGTTCTGGCTGGCGCCGGCAACGTGGATGTCTGCCAAATCGTTCAGACCGATGTTCAGCGTCTGATTTGCCTGTGTTCCGTCAAATCCGCCAACTACCGTTTCCGTGCCGTCCTGAACCTTTTTCAGCGAAAGGGTTGCGCCCTCCAGCAGAGCGCCTTCGCTGTCCTTCTTCTGAATGGTCAGTCCCTGCTGGTTCGCAATCGTTGGAACGGTATCATGGGATGCCGGTCCGACGGCGGGCTGCTGCGACGGTGCCTTGAACGGCGGATAGATCAGCATGTTCTCGGTGTCGATGCGCATACCGGGAATGGTAGTGTCATCAAACCGGTTTTCTGTCGAGAGGACATTGCCCCCGTATTTCCAGCTGTCGCCGTCCCTGGTCAGGGTGTAGGTCGTGCCGTCACAGGTGAACTGCTTCTCCTGAATCTCGCCGGAAGCGATGGTATATGCGGTATTCACCACATAGGTGACACCGCCGGTCTGGGGCTTCTGGTGATCCGTGGTCGCCGGATACATGGTGACACGGACTTCCGTCGGAACGATCAGACCATCCTGTTCCTCGTAGGTTTCCTCATAGTCAATGTAATACCGCATCTCGGATTTCTGGTAGCCGTCCGGTGCGTCCTCCTCGGCGATGTAGTACTCGTGTTTCAGCGTAGCGGGCGCATCCGGATCTTCCTCGCCGATGTCGAACTGTGCGTTATAGGATGCCTGCAAATCCTCGGTGACCATGGCGTCCACAGCATCCCACTGACCGTCTGCCTGCTTCTGATACAGCACGAGAGCTGCGCCGGACAGCAAGTTGCCCTTGGCATCCACTTTCCGGAGATCCACGGTATAGCCGGTATCTACAGAAAGCAGACTGTACGGGCCGGTGTACGGACGGTAGCCAAACTCTGTACCGCCGTCAAAACTCTTGGCGATGAGCGCACCGGAGAGGTGTCCTCTGTGGTTGGAATCGCTTCTGCCCTCCAGCGTCCACTCGTCTGTGACATCCGCCAGCGGTGCCAGAATCGTTCCCTGGAAGTTGTTCGCCAGCACGACCCGTGATGCCTCGTAGAAGTTATACAGCAGGCTGGTTACGCCGGGATGGTTGTTATCTTTCTGGTCATCATCCGAGGGACCGGTACGTCCCACGGCAACATCATTGATGTATGTGAACTTCTGCCCGTTTTCGTGGTTGATATCCGAGATGTGCAAATCCCCGCTTCCGGCGACATTGACCACGATGTAGGAGTTGTTCCAAGTGGTAGGGCTGCCGTCATTGGCGACGACGGTGCGGGGCGTTTTCAGCGCTGGAATGTTCTCATACTTGACGTAGATGCACTCCTGATACTGTGCCCACTCCTCCGGTGTCAGGGTGAATACCACCTCTTCCGCCGTGGATGCGCTGCCGGTATACGTGAATGTGGCAGTATCGCCGCTGACGGAGAACGTGCCTGTCGCCTTCTGGCGGCTCAGCTTCTGGCTGTTTTTCTGGAGCAGTGCGAACTGGTCTGCCACGGAGAAGTCCGACGACTGGAAGAACTGGTCTTTCGCATCCTGATACAAGCCGTATTTCCGGTAGTTCGTAGCGGTATCGTTCATGTCCACGCCGTCGCCGATCCAGAAGATCTGTCTGTTGTCGGTGTTCAGCTGGCGCACCGGTCCGTTGTTGATGATGAGATGGGCATAACCGCTGTCCCCCAGCAGGCTCTCCAGCGATTCGCCGGTGTTATAGTCGCCTTTGCCCACTTCATAATCCCAGCCGATGTACGGCGACAGATTGGCGCCGCCACCTACGGCAATACGTCCCTCTGCATCGGAATCATGGGATTTGAAATCGTCTTCCAGAAATATGCAGAACTGTGAGGCAATGCCGAGGACGTAGGTCTTGTTGGCATTGGCAAGGGTTTCCGCCACCGTTGCCCCACGGAGTGCGCTCTTCTCGCCGACCAGAAGCGTCACGTCGTCAGACTGCACACCGCCACCCCAGCTGGTGACCGCATTCGCTGCACCGGCTGTCAGCCCGGACAAACCCGTCATCGTACTCGTTACCGCCATCACCGCTGCCACGGCAGCGCCGGCAATTCTTTTTCTCATCGTTTTCATCCTTGTCACCTCATTTTATCCTCGAAATTTTTTCCATATTCCTCAGTTCAAAACAGACTTTTCACATTTTACATCTGGAAAATTTATGTTGTAATTGTCTATTTTGTTTGATATAGCTATTATATCATATTGTTGCTCGGGAATCAAGAGGTTTGCGCCCAAAAAATTCCCCTTTGATTTTGTGAAAATTATACAAGTTTCAACACATTTCACTGCGTTTTCAATCACATCTGTAGATTTTAAACGATTTTTTCGCCAATCCGCACGAGAAGACAAGCAAAAAATATGCCGGCATCCTCTCACGAAGATGCCGGCATACCTGTGTACATTTCTCTTGAAATTCGTTGTTGTATTTTCACAAACTTTATGCTTTTTTCACATCTGGATTTTCTGGTTTTTCCAACATGTCCACCGATTCCGCATCACCGGACGGCGTTTCCGGACGGGAAAGCGGGCCTTTCAGAATGCGGTCAATGGCGTTGGAGTTGAGCTGCGTGGAAAGGCGCAGGCGGTCGATGTCCGTCCGCATGGCAGTGAGATCGGAGCCAAGGGACTTGCGCACCTTTGCCGACTGGGCATTGACCTCAGCACGCATAGACTCCAGATCGGACTCCATGGCGTTCAGCTCCGCAGCCACACGTCCCATCATGGTCTGCTCCCGCTCTACCAGAAGCTTGATGTAATCTTCCAGCCGTTCCATGCGAATTTCCAGCGCACGGTTCTGGATCTCCAGCGCCCGCAGACGTGCGCCGGTTCCCATGTTCACCTGATTCTGCCGCACGCCGAAGATGTGCAGCGGGCGGGGCCAGCCCTTGACCTTCTGCTCCTCCCACTCTTCCTCCGGATATGCAGTCGTCGGCATACGGTAGGTACCTTCCTCTTCCAACTCTTTCTTTGCCTGTTCCAGTGCCTCTTCCAATGTTTCCATTTGGTATGCCTCCCTCTCCGTTACTTTTGCAGCTGCTGTTTCCACACGTCCAGCGTTTCCGCAATGGTCTGTTCCAGCGGAATCTCCGGTGTCCAGCCGGTGTCCTGCTGAAGCTTGGAAATATCCGCCCGAATGACAGGAATTTCCACGGGGCGCAGCTTGGCGGGGTCGATCTCCACCTGGATCTCTGCGCCGCTCTGGGCAATGATCTGCGTCAGGATCTCCTGAATGGCAACAGCGGTTCCGCTGCCCACATTATAGGTTTCTCCGGCACGGCCGTGCTGCGCCAGCAGCGCATAGGCACGCACCACATCCCGCACATCGGTGAAATCCCGCTTGGCGGACAGATTGCCCACGTGTATCACCGGTTCCCGCAGTCCCAGCGAAATCTCCGCCGCCTGTTTGCAGAAGTCGGACACCACGAACTGGGGCGTCTGATTGGGGCCGACGTGGTTGAACGCCCGAATCATGACGATCTCCATGCCGTATGCCCTGGCGTACAGCGACCCGAACCAGTTCTGCGCTGCTTTGGTCACGGCGTAGGGGTTGCCCGGATGCACCGGCGTATCCTCACCGACCAGCTCCATTTCCGGCGGGAGCATTCCGTACTCCTCCCCCGAACCGATGAGCAGAATGCGGGGCGCATAGCCCTCGATGGCACGGACGGCATCCAGCACATTCAGACTGCCGCAGAGGTTGATCTCCACGGTTTTCTGGGGATTTTTCCAGGAGAACGCCACAGAGCTCTGGGCTGCCAGATGGAAAATCACGTCCGGACGCAGCCGCACCAGCAGCGCCTCCACCGCATCCTGATCCAGAATGTCCAGATTATACGCCTCGCAGCCCTCCACGGAAACATCCTCCTGGGGCAGCTTGGTCACGGTGGTGTCCCAGTGACATCCCTGCACCAGCTGCCGTGCCAAATAGCTCCCCACAAATCCGCCGCCGCCGATAATCAGCGCCTTCATGACAATCGCCGCCTTTCTGCAAATTCCGCCAGCGTGGCATAGACCTTTTCCACCACGTCTGCCTCTTCATATTCTTCTTCCACCCGTTTTGCCGCTGCCCTGCCGTACTGCTCCCGCAGCGCCTTGTCATCCGCCAGCTTCTGGATCGCCTGCGCCAGCGCCGGCACATCCTCCGGCGGCACGGTGATTCCCGTCACGCCGTCCAGACTGACATGGGGCACGCCGGTGGGCAGACTCGTATTGATGACGGGCTTGCCGTACACCATCGCCTCCTGCTGCACGATGCCAAACGCCTCGCTGTTCGCCACGGAGGGCAGCACAAAGATATCGCAGTCCGCAAATGCCGCACGCAAATCTTCCTCAGACAGATTGCCTAAGAAATGCACACGTGTCTCCATCTGCGCCATTTCCGCCATCCTGTGAAGTTTCTCCTCCATCTCCGGCGTTCCGTGTCCCACCAGAAACAGCTCGCAGCCATGCACCTGGACGAAAGCGTGCAGCAGCACCTCGATGCCCTTATAGTACACAAACCGCCCCACAAACAGGACTCGCACCGTCTCCGGATTCCGCTGTATCTGCCGCAGGATGGGCTTCTGCGCAATGCTCCGGTAGGCTGCCACGTCAATGCCGTAGGGAATGACACGGCACTTCTCCCGAAACTGCGTCAGAATCGGGGAACTGGTGATGTGCCCCTCCGTTGCCACAATGATGCAGTCCACACGGCGCAGAAAGCGCAGCAGCAGCGGACGGTACAGCCGCATGAGTTTTTTCTGGCGCACCACATCGCTGTGCCATGCGACCACCACCGCCCCACGGTATCCCGACAGCAGACACGCCGCATCCGCCAGGGGAAAGGGCATGTGAATCTCGACCACATCCGCCTGTTTCGCCATCTGCCGGAACTTCCGGAAAAAGGAGAAGGACACCGGACAGGAAAAATACGTGCCCAGACTGCTGGCGTAGTGCACCGGCACACCCTCCACTGTGCGGTCCTCGCCCTTGCCCTTTTCCTGACACACCAGCACCTGTACTTCTGCACGCCTGTTCAGTTCCCGGGAAAACGTGCGCACCAGACTTTCGATGCCGCCGATGTGGGGAAAATATGCCTTATTTACCTGCAAAATGCGCAGTTTTTTCTGTTCCTGCTCACTCACCGCAGACCTCCTGATACACCGCATAGAGCTGCTTTGCCGAAGCCTCCCACGTGAATTTCGCCGCACGCAGCGGGCCCGCCTTTTTCAGCTTCTCCCGCAGCGCCGCATCGGTATAGAGCCGCTCCAGTCCGCCGGCGATGGCGTCCACCTGATAGGGGTCGACCACCACGGCATCCTCCCCCACGACCTCCGGCAGGGATGCCGCATGGGTTGTGAGCACGGGCACACCGCACGCCATTGCCTCCAGCGGCGGCATGCCGAAGCCCTCGTAGATGGACGGGAACACAAACGCCAGCGCTCCGCACATCAGGGCGCAGATGTCCGCATCCGGCACGTACTCCGTAAAGAGCACCTCTTTTTCCAAATGCAGCTGGTGCACGGTTTCATAAATGCCGCTGTCCAGCCAGCCCTTTCCGCCGGCGAGCACCAGCCTGGGGGGATTGTGCTTGCCGTTGGCGAACTGGGCATATGCCTCCATGAGCCGTTCCAGATTCTTTCGCGGCTCCAGCGTTCCCAGATACAGGAAATAGTCCCCGCCAATGGAGAACTTCTCCTTGACGGCGGCAATTGCCGCCGCATCCGTCACCGGATGGAAGCGCTCCTGATCGACACCGCAGTACACCACCCGAATCTTGTCGGCGAACTGGGGAAAATAGCGGATGATCTCCTGCTTGGAGAACTCGGAGTCCGTCACAATGCGGTCTGCCCGCTTCATGGACTTTTTCAGGCCGGTTTCCAGCATATATTTGGTTCTGCCCCGCACCGTCTCGGGAAATGTCTTGTACACCATGTCGTGCACGGTGACGATCTTCTTTCCCGCCACATTCGGCGGAACGATGTAGTTGAAAAAGTGGGTGACCTGCGCCCTGTCCCCGAAAAAATGCCGGTAGGACACGGGCAGGAAGTTGGACACCAGCCGATAGACATAGCCCGATGCCTTTGCCCAGTGGGGCTTCATGTTGTCCCGCAGATACGGGGCAAGTCGTTCGATCTTGATGTGTTCATCCTTGCGGGAGAAGAATTGCAGCAGGAATTCGTCCTCCGGATGCAGCTGTGCCAACGCCTGAATTTGTCCTGCCTCACAGTACCCGATGCCGGTCATCCGGCAGCCGATCAGCGGCAGCACATCAAATGCAATACGCAAATTTCGTTTCGCTCCTCTCCCATAGAGATCAGATTCTGAATAGGCTTCAAGAGCCTGTTTCATACCAGCAATTTGCCCAGATACGAAACAGGCTCCAGAATTTTCATCTACAGTTTGTTATACATTCTGGCACTTCAGCTCGTGCTCTACCAGAGCCAGATCGTTCTTTACCATTCTTGCGACCAGATCGGAGAACGGAATCTCACGCTTCCAGCCCAGAACAGACTCTGCCTTTGCCGGATTGCCCAGAAGCACATCGACCTCTGCCGGACGGAAGAACTTCTTGTTGACCTTGACGATGACCTTGCCGGTTGCCTTGTCGATGCCGACTTCGTCCACACCGCTGCCCTGCCATTCGATGGAGATGCCCACGTGGGAGAACGCCGTTTCCACAAATTCCCGTACCGTACGGGTCTCATTGGTGGCGATGACATAGTCGTCCGGCTTGTCCTGCTGGAGCATGAGCCACATTGCACGGACATAGTCCTTGGAGTGACCCCAGTCACGCTTGGAATCCATGTTGCCCAGTTCCACATAATCCTGCACGCCCAGCTTGATGCGTGCAACGGCATTGGTGATCTTTCTGGTGACGAATTCCAGACCACGGCGCTCGGACTCGTGGTTGAACAGGATGCCGGAGCATGCGAACAGACCATAGCTCTCCCGATAGTTCTTGGTGATCCAGTGGCCGTACAGCTTGGCAACGCCGTACGGGCTTCTGGGATAGAACGGGGTCTTTTCGGTCTGCGGCATCTCCTGCACCAGACCGAACATCTCGGAGGTGGATGCCTGATAGAACCGGCACTCCGGCTTTACGGCACGGATGGCTTCCAGCATGTTGGTAACGCCCAGCGCATCGATCTCTGCGGTTGCCAGCGGCTGCTCCCAGCTGGTTGCCACAAAGGACTGCGCTGCCAGATTGTACACCTCATCTGCCTGAGAGATCCGCATTGCGGAGATCAGAGAGATGACGTCGGTCATGTCCGCATAGATGAAGTGGATCTTTTCCTTGATGTGGTCTACGTTACCATAGTCTACCACGCTCTTGCGGCGCATGATGCCGTACACTTCGTAGCCCTTTTCCAGCAGCAGTTCTGCCAGATAGGAACCGTCCTGTCCTGTAATACCTGTGATCAATGCATGTTTTGCCATAATCGTATTCCTTTCTATTTTCAAAGGGGAAAAGCCCTTTTTCGTCCCTTCACGCCCTGCGCCCGCCGGTTATACCAGCTGCGCACGGTTGCAGATCTTCAGATTCTCGATGACCTTTTTCACGTCCTGTGTGCTGTCCTTGGCGCAGATCAGAACGGCATCGTCCGTATCCACCACGATCAGATCCTCCACGCCGACTGCCGCAATGAGCCGCTTGCCGCCGCAGATGGTGCTTGCCTTCGTGCCGATGGTGATGACATCGCCTTCGATATAGTTGCCGTATTCATTGGTGGGGTTGATGCGCTCCACTGCCAGCCAGTTCCCCACATCGTCCCAGCCGAAGCTTGCCGGCAGGGTGTAGATGTTCTCCGCCTTTTCCATGACACCGAAGTCGATGGACTCGCTGCGGAATGCCTGATACTCGGTTTCCAGCACGCGCTCATAGTCCGGCGTGCCCACCGCAGCCTCGATACGCACCAGTCCCTCGTAGATGTCCGGCATGAGCTTCTCGATGTTGGCGAGAATGGAAGAGGTCTTCCACACGAACATGCCGCTGTTCCACAGGTAGCGGTGGGATGCCAGATACTGCTTGGCGGTGTCCAGATCGGGTTTTTCCTTGAAGCACTCCACACGGTAGACGCCGGTCATGCCCAGATCGGCATCCCGCTCAAACTTGATATAGCCGTAGCCGGTCTCCGGATAGGAGGGGGTGATGCCGATGGTCACCAGATTCTCGTCCCGCTCTGCCACAGCGACTGCCTGACGGAGCACGTCCACGTACATCTCCTCGTAGCGGATGAGGTGGTCTGAGGGCAGTACCAGCATCATGGCATCGCCGTACTTCTTGCGGATGCCTGCCGCTGCAAGTCCGATGCACGGCGCTGTATTGCGGGAGCACGGTTCCAGCAGGATGTTCTCCGCCGGCAGTTCCGGCAGCTGTTCCTGCACCAGTGCGGCATACTTCACGTTGGTGACCACGAAAATGTCCTCCATGGAAACCAGCGGCAGCAGACGCTTCACCGTCTTTTGAATCATTGTGTCCCCGTCGCTGGTGAGCGAGAGGAATTGCTTCGGATAGTTGACACGGCTCTTCGGCCAGAAGCGTTCGCCACGCCCGCCAGCCATAATCACAGCAGTTACTTTCATGGGGTATCTCCTTTGCTCTTATCATTTTGTGCGGACTCCATCGATTCCTGCACCATCATCTCCTGCGCATCGTGGGACTGTTCCTCCTCGTTGGTCTCGCCGGGGAACAGCGCCGTTTTCAGGGTCATCAGGACAATGCGCAGATCTAAAAAGATCGAATAGTTTTCAATATACATCAGGTCCATCTTCAGCTTGTCATAGGGCTGGGTGTCATATTTTCCGATGACCTGTGCATAGCCGGTCAGACCGGCTTTGACATGAAGCCGGAACTCGAACTCCGGCATGGTCTTCTCATATTGCTGCGCCAGCTCCGGACGCTCCGGACGCGGCCCGACCACGGACATCTCCCCGCGGAAGATGTTGAACAGCTGGGGCAGTTCGTCCAGCCGGCACCGGCGGAGCACACGTCCCACACGGGTGATGCGGTCGTCATCCTCCCGTGCCAGCTGCGGCCCGTGCTTCTCTGCATCCACCACCATACTGCGGAACTTATAGACATAGAACTCTTTGCCCCCCAGCGTCAGACGCTTCTGCCTGAACAGCACCGGCCCGCCGTCGTTCAGCTTGATGGCAAGGGCACAGACCAGCATGACCGGAGAGAGCAGTACGGTAAATACCACAGCAAATGTCAAGTCGAACGCACGCTTGACCAGCCGCTGTTCCATCGACAGACCGTAGTTCCGGCACAGCAGCAGCGGCGTATCGAACAGCCGGATTTCCTCCGCTCCGCGCAGGATGATGTCGGAGATCTTCGGGGCGATATAGGTGCGGATGTTTCGGGCGAAGCAGTACTTGAGCAAGTTGTTGCGCCGCTGTCCGGGGATCTCGCACAGGATCACGCCTTCATACCGTCCGATCGCCGCACAGATCTCCTCGGTGGATTCCGCAATGCTCACGGACTCACAGATCATATACTTGTCCACACGGCGGCTCATTTTCAGCACCAGCTCGGCGGCGTTCTTGTCGCCGTAGATGACGACCAGATGGCGTGGCGGATAGATGCGGAAGTACAGCCGGTTCACCAACACCACCCACAGCACCAGCACCAGCAGGTCGTACCCCGTGAGGATCACCATGGGGAGCGTGGCGGAAAAGTCACGGTTGACCACGCTGATCTGGAAGTACGTCAGCACATTGACGCACAGAATGGAGAGCGTCTGGGAGTAGAACATATCCGTCCGCTTCAGATAGCCTGCCTTCAGCCCGCCGAACGCCTTGCTGAACAGCATCACCATGACGATATAAATTAAAATCATCACCCAGTTGCCGCGCCGATAAAACGGCAGCAGGATGGCATCGCTATAGCTCTGATACCATACCCACACAAATCCCAGTGTATAAAGCCCCACCAGAATCACAGCGGCAGAAAACGAAAAGATTCGTTTATATTGATCTCTGCGATTTTTCATTCCAATTCTATTTTACAGCGCTGCCGCAGAATCATATCTCTGCATGTTCCCCAGCAGCCTTTTCTCACTTTCTAAAAATCAGGAAACACCGGCGAAATTACCGGCATCGTTTCCAGAAAACATCCCTCGTGCATATGCGGTCGCGCTACCTTCTGTTCAGGGGACTC
>OLQM01003685.1_pt1 | contig 12889 bp, 8 predicted proteins | sample 1673161 | NCBI WGS metagenome assembly OLQM01 (sample SAMEA3136761, study PRJEB25190) | human gut metagenome | reverse complement strand
TGCTGCCATAAATTCTTTTGGATAATAATATTTCTTTTTATTTTCTTAGTAGTTATATCAATAATATTAATAAATAAAAATAAGAAATTAGTAAAAATACTAAAAGAAGAACAAGAAAAAGTAGAAGATAATAAAGAAACAAATAATGATATTTTAAAACAACAACAGTTAGAAGTTCCAGCAGAGACTAAAGAAGTTCCACTAGAAGAACCAACTTCTAATAAAGAAGAAGAAAAAATACCAGTAGTAAAAGAAGAAATAAAAGAAGTACAAGAAGAAGTAAAAGAAGAAGTAAAAGAAAATAACTTATATCAAAAGAATGTTTTAAGAGAAATATCTAGTAAACAACCAGTATCTCCAATTTATATTGAGAAGAAAGAAGAATACATAGCTAGAGAAAATCTAGATAATTTTGACTTTAACAGTGTAAACTATGATAATGGTTTAGGTATGACTTATGAGGATCCTAATATATCTCCGCTAGAAGAGATGGAAGATGCTTATGAAGTAAATGATAATATGAAGTTTGCTAGTGAGATAGTAGAAAAGATGGAAGAAGAAACAAAACCATCAAATATTGAACTTACAGATTATGAAAAGAAACAAGAAGAAGAAGCTATAATAAGTTATGATGAATTAATGAAAGTTAAGGATAAAATATATAATATAACTGATGATGAAGAAACAGATGAATTTATTGATGAATTAAAGAATTTTAGATTAGATTTATAATAAGCATAGTAATATGCTTATTTTTTGACATTAATTTCATATAAATTAATATATACTTATCATAAAGGTGATCTTATGAAAGGAAAGATGAAATTAAAGAATAATAGCAAAAGAATAATTAGAAAATCATTTTTTTATCTAGTTATAATATATAGTATATTTTCTATAACCTTCTACTACTCTTTAAAGAATAGTACTAAGATAAATAATACAAAGTTTATAAACTTCTTACTAGGAGGAGGTAATAGTCATTTACTAGAAGACTATAAATTAGTAAATATTGTAAATACTAGTACTAATTTTTTATTTAATATCGATTTAAAAAATCCAAGTAGTATTCTTGATCAAGGAGTATTAATGTATGGTAATAATGAAAAAGTACTAGAAGTATCTCATAATGATGACTATAGTAATTTAGAAGAATTAAAGAAAATAAGTTCTTATATAGAAGATCCTAACCCAGTAGATATAGATAATCCTATAATATATATTTATAATTCCCATCAATTAGAAAACTATAATAATACTAATTTAGATATATATGGAATAACTCCTAATGTATTAATGGCATCATACTTATTAAAAGAAAAATTAAATAGTAAAGGATTATCTACCTTAGTAGAGGATACTAATATGACAGAGTTTTTAAATATAAATAATTGGAATCATGCTAGTAGTTATAAAGCATCAAGAATATTAATACTAGATAAAAAGAATAAATATAACTCATTAAAATATTTTATAGATATTCATAGAGATTCAGTAAATAAAAATATAACAACCACTACTATTAATGGTAAAGTATATGCTAAGATACTCTTTGTAGTAGGTTTAGAACATAATAATTATAAAGAAAATATAAGTAATGTAGAAAAGATAAATGATATAGCTAATAAATATTATCCAGGTTTATCTAGAGGTATTTATAAAAAGGAGGGTCCAGGCGTAGATGGTATTTATAATCAAGATATTAGTTCTAATAGTATTCTAATAGAACTAGGAGGAGTAGATAATAATATTGATGAAGTACTTAATACTACTGAAGCTATATCTAACATATTATATTATTATATAAAGGGGTAATATCATGAATAAGAAAAAGATATTTAAAATTATATTTTTTAGTTTATTTTTAGCCTTTGTAATTAGTTACATAATAGAGAAGACTGGTTATTATGAATATAACTTACAAAATAAGATGGTTATGACTAATGAAGCAATGAAACAGTTTGAACAAGATATTAAAGAGGGTAAAGATGTAAGAAGAGAAGATTATTTAGTAAGTACTGAGAAAGATTATACTAGTACTCTAACTAAAGGTACTAATAAAGTATCTATTAAAGTAAATAGTATTCTAAAGAAAGGAATAGAAGGGGTATTTAAAGTAATAGGTAGTTTTGTAGAAGATTAGCCCTTCGAGCATCAAATCTCTCAGGGAATCAGCAAGCCTAAGGTCTTGCTGATTAACAATAATATTATAGTATCTAAAGTAAGATTAATATATCTTGCTTTTTTTATATTGACACGGTTTTATTACCATGTTATTATAGACGACAAGACAATGATAAAAGATTTATTATTTTATTAAAAGAAAGGATGATTAAATGAATGAAATAATAGTAAAAGACAATATAAAGATAGAGAATTTAATTTATGAAATAAGAGGTAAACAAGTAATGTTAGATTCTGATTTAGCTATGCTATTTGGTTATGAAACAAAGCAGTTAAATAGACAGGTTCTTAGAAATATAAATAGATTTCCAGAAAATTATTATTTTCAAATAACTACTGCTGAATATATATCTTTAAGGTGCCAAAATGGCACCTTAAAGAATGGACGTGGAGAACATAGAAAATATCTACCTTATGTATTTACTGAATATGGTATTACTATGTTAGCAGGTATTTTAAAAAGTGAACCAGCAATAGAAATGAGTCTTAGAATAGTTGATATATTCATAACTATGAAAAACTATATTAATACCTCACTAATAGAACAGAAATATATAAATAGTTTAGTATTAGAACATGATAATGAAATAAGATTATTACAAGAATCATTTAACAAACTAAGTACTAAAGAGAAAATTAATCATATTTTCTATAATGGACAAATATATGATGCTTATTCTTTACTTATAGATATATTAAATAAAGCAAAGAAAGAAATAATAATTATAGATAATTATGCTGGTAAAGAATTATTTGATATTACCAAAGATATTAAAGTAAATATAAAAATATATACTAAAAATATAGATGAGATATCTAAAAAGAAGTATATGCAAGAATATTCTAATATAGAAATAATAACTACCGATATATTTCATGATAGATTTATTATATTAGATAATAAAGAATTATATAACTTAGGAAGTAGTTTAAAAGATATAGGTAAGAAATGTACTAGTATAAATAGAATAGAGGATTCTACTATATTAAAAGAGTTAATTAGTAGACTTACTAAAATAAAATAAAATTAACGTTAAGAGTTTTGTTAAAAAAGATTATTAATAACTAATAACTTTGAAGTCGAAAATTTCGACTTCAAGTTAAAAAAGGTGTTCACCCCAAATATAATAGATATGGCTGATATTCATTCGAAGACCACTAGGGCTTCAAATGAATAGTAAAGACTAATATAGGCTTTACTAGAAATAAAAAAAGCAAGAAATTATTTTCTTATGAATTAGTCAACAAAAAGTAGACACTATAAAAAGATTTATTAGAACCCTAGTTCGGTTTTATACTGAATTGGGGTTTTATAATTTAATGAACATGCTAAACGTTCATTATTATAATAGTAAATATATGCATTAATAAATTCATCAAATGAGTTATAACTATCAATATTCCAGTCGTTCATAATTTCATCCTTAATCCAACCATTGATAGATTCCATTTTAGGATTATCTGTTGGAGTTCCTGCTCGACTCATTGAACGAATTATGTTATAATCTTTATGTGCATTGGTAAATGCCATTGAGGAATAAACTACTCCTTGATCACTATGCAAAGTTGTGGAGTAATTAATTCCTTTTATTTTGTCTAAAATTATATTTAATCCCTCATAATAAGGATTTATTGAATTATGTTTTTTAGTATATGAATAAGCTAATATTTCTATATTAAATGCATCCATATATAGGACAGTATCATATAAGCAACTACGATATTTTATACATGTCATATCTGTAACTATTAATTCTAATGGTTTAGAGACTTTCCAATTTCCTTTGACTAAATTGGGATATTTAATTGATTCTTTACCAGGTTTTTTATATTTATAATTTCTTACAACTGATTTTATTCCTAGAAACTTACAACACTTATGAACAAAATTATCAGACACATACCAACCAATATCAACTCTTATTTGTCTGTTTATATGTCTATATCCCCATGACGGATGCTTTTTATGATATTTTTTAACCAATTCACACATATCATTTCTATTTAATTCATAGTTATTTAAAATATCTTTTGTTTTTAACCACTTATAATAACTACTTCTAGATACATTCATTTCAACACATAATGCCCTTACATTAAATTTCTTGCTTAATATTAATACTATTTCAAATTCTTGTTCTTTGAACCATTGAATATTACAATTTGACCATCTCCTTCCACCATGTAACCTTTTTTTAATCGTTCATTTTCAATTTTTAATTTCATATTTTCATATTCTAATTTTTCTAAATCAGTTAATTGTTTTTTGCTTTGATATTTAGCTAATGGATTCCCAGGTTTTATTTTATTTTCTAACCCTTTTTCTCCATCTTTTAAATATTTTTGAATCCATGCATGAAGTAATCCAGAACTAATATCTAATTCTTTTCTAACATCTTCAGCAGTTTCATGATTTATTAATACTCTATTAACTGCTTTTAATTTTTCTTCTTTACTCCAATTTCTTTTGGGGGTAGAAATTCCCTTTGGTCTTCCCATATTCACCATCTCCTTTATTAAATTATATCAAAAATAAAAGTAGATCACATCTTTTTTATGTGTCTACTTTTATTTTATCACTTCAGAAATTATTTTCTTACTTCTTTTAATATTCTATCAGTATTACTAAAGTTTAATTTAGCAATATCATGTAATATCTTTTCACCATATTTATTAACTAATTTAATACCAACATCTTCAACATAATAGTTAGCCCCTTTAGGTAAAAAGATACCATATTTATCTCCTAGTTTATCCATTTCTTTAATAAAAATATATCTACTTATAAGAGAAGATACTGCTACTGAAAGACATTTATCTTCAGCCTTAGTAATAAAAGTAATACCCTTTAAAGGATTAGGTACATCAGATAAATGATTATAATAACTCTTTTCAGGTTCAAATTGATCTACAACAATATAATCATAATCATTGTCTTTAACCATTTCAGTTAATACCTTATTATGTAGTACAGCCTTAATCTTATTCATATTCATATCTTTACCATAATTATCATTATATTCTTTATTAGATAACATAATCGTTTTATATGGTATTTTTTTAATAATCTTAGGTACTATCTTAAGAATTTGTTCATCAGATAATTTCTTAGAATCCCTAACACCAAGTTCAGTTAAGAAAGGAATATTATCTTTACTAACAAAAGAAGCAGTAACCACAATAGGACCGTAGTAGTCACCAGTACCAACTTCATCAGAACCAACTGAAGCAATATCACTAGGAATATCTACTTGCTCTTCTTTTTTAATTTTAGTATCTTTAGTATCCATAAAATAATCAATATTATCTTTATCTTTTCTAATACTTTCCCACATACCAGCTTCAATATCCGCAGATACCCCTTGGAACATAGCCTTACCAGACTCATATAAAGTAACTATTGTATCACCAGTATCAGCTTGAAATACAGCATATGGAGGAGTTTTATCTCTTTTCATATCTTTATAAAATTCATTCATTAATTTCTTAGTATCATTATCTACTCTTATAACTTTAGTAATAGTCTTACCCAATTTATGTCACCTCTTTAATATATTGTACCATAAAATAAACTCTTATATCAATGAATAATTTGACTATTTAACAATTTATGATATAATAATATTGCTTTTGGAGGGGATTTAAATGAAAATAAATATAAATAAAGAAAGATTTAATGGAGAAAATTTTGTTCTTGATAAAGAAAGAGGGGTCGAAGGAACATTAGCATCTAATGTAAAACCATGGCTTAAGTATTATAATGTCGATATTGATACCTATTCAGATGAAAAGAAAGCTTACTTAGATACAAATATGAATGCTTATGATTATTTCTTAAAAGTAACAGAAAGCTATGGTAATATAAAACTTTTATCATATTGTGGTAAAGTATATACAAGAGAAGATCTAATAAGTAAAGTAGAAGAATATATCAAGAGATTTAATAAAATGAATATAAAAAGAGGAGATATAGTATCATTTATGATGCTTAATAATCCAGATATAATCTTTATGTGGTTTGCTTTATCCAAACTAGGAGCTACAGCTAATCTAATAAAATTTGATGAAGCAGAAGATAGAATTAAAGATATACTAGAAAAGACAAAATCAAAGTATTTCTTTATAACAGATGTACCACTAATAACTGAAAAAGTAAGTAAAGGTATAGAAGAAGTAGATACTTTAGATAGTATTATTTGTATGTCATTATTTGAAGAATTATCTAGTATACAAAAATTAAATATGTTAGTAGAAAATGCTAAAGGTAAAGTACACAGTAATAATCCAAAATTATTATATAAAGAATTAGAAAATATTCTAACTAATATGAAGAAACAAGAAAGAGAGTCTGATTCATATAAGATAGATAAAAGATTTATGTCATTTAAAGACTGGAAGAAATATACTAGAGGAGGTAAACTACTTAATAAACCTATGGGTATAGGTAGTGATACATCAGTAATAGTATATACTGGAGGAACTACTGGTAATGCTAAAGGAGTACCTCTATCAAATATTAATCTAAATAGTAGTGCTTATGGTTTTAAATTAGGAGATTTAGGTTTTGATGTAGGTAAAACTTCAATGAGTATCTTACCACCATCAGTAGCCTACTACTACAATGCTACATATTGTTTATTATGTTGCGGAGTATCAGTAGAATTAATACCATTCTTTACACCTCAGGAATATCCATTATTATTAGATAAATATAAACCAAATATTTTCTTATCAGGACCAATCCTATTTAAAGAAATGGTCGATAGTAATATTATAAAAGATACATCATTTATGACAAGTCCAATATCTGGAGGAGATAAACTTACCGTAGCAGAAGAAGAGTCCGCTAACGAATATATAAGAAATCATGGTGGCAGTGCAACATTAAAACAAGGATATGGAGAGAGTGAGTCAACAGCGGCCGCTACTTATTCTAAAGAAATAGCTTATGCTTTAGGCAGTATAGGAATACCATTTATTAATGTTAATGTTAGTATGTTTGATGAAAATAATAACGAAATACCATTTGGAGAAGGTAAAATAGGAGAAATATGTATAAGTGGTCCTACTGTTATGAAAGGTTACTTTGAAGATAAAGAAGAAACAGATAAAGTATTAATGAAACATAAAGATGGTAAAGTATGGCTTCATACTAGTGATTATGGTTATATGGATAAAGAAGGCAGAATATATCACTGTGGTAGAGCTAAGAGGATGATTACTAGAAGTGGTGATAAAGTATGGTTAACTGCTATTGAAGAAATAATTAAAACTCATCATAATGTTTTTGATTGCTGTGTAGTAAAAAAAGAAGATTCTATTGAAAGAGAAATACCAGTATGTCATATTATCTTTAATAATGAAGATGAAAAAGAAACTACTATTAATGAATTAAATAAATTAATATATACTAAATTAAAAGAACATTATATTCCTAAATATTATGTTATTACTAAAGAAATACCTCTTACTGAAGTAAATAAAAAAGTAGACTTTGTAAAACTAGAGAAAGAAGATATTTTTGATAATAATATTTATGAAATAAATGGTAATATAATAGTACCAAGAAAAGGTAAAACTAAAATATTAAAATAATTATTTATATACCCTCTAAGCTATAATCTTAGAGGGTTATTTTAAACCTTATTCTAAGTTTTAAAATAAATATCAACCATATCTATAATATTCTAGAGTGAATACTTCTTTTATTAAAAATATTTCCAAATATATAGTTAAGATACTAGTTATCTTCTTTTTATTTAGAATATTCTTAGTTAGAAAGTCTACACACCAAATATAATATCTTATTGTTATTTCTTCCTAGACTATAGGCTAGGAAGAACATGAAAATACCTTGGATTTTCATGAAAGGTATAGTAATTTTAATAAATATATGATAAAATTAAATAAAGGAGAATTGATAAAATGAATATAAAATTATTTAAGAAAGCTATTCTTTTAATACATGGTTTTGCTGGTGGTAGTTATGATTATAATAGTCTAAATAATGATTTAGAATTATATAATAGTTTTGATGTATTTACTTTTACTTTACCAGGACATGAAAGAATGATTATTGATAAGGTAACTAGAAAAGATTGGATTAAAAAGGCTGAAGATGAATTAGAAAAAATAATAAATGCTGGTTATAGTGAAGTATATATAATTGGTCATAGTATGGGTGGTGTTATTGCTTCATATTTAGCAAGTAAATATAAACAAGTTAAAAAACTAGTACTCGCTGCTCCTGCCTTTCATTACTTAGCTTTTAAAGGAGATAAAGTTGATGTTTTAGAAAGTATTAAAAAACTTCCTAATTTATTTAAGAATTATAATCCTGAAGAAGTATTATCTAGGTTATTTAAAGTACCTGCTCCTACGATTAGGGAATTTATGAAGTTAGTTGAAGAACATACTGGAGACGTTAAAAATATTACTTGCCCTACTTTAATATTACATGGTGATAAAGATGATATTGTACCATATGATTCTGTATTATATGTTTATGATAATATTAAATCTAAGAGTGTTACTTTAATTGAATTAAAGACTTTAACTCATGATTTATTTATGAATGATAGATATGAAGAAGTAAAGGGTTTAATTATTAAATTCTTTAAAACGATACCTATTGATAAGAAAATACAAAAAAAGATATAAGAAAAGAGACTCATTATAAAGTCTCTTTTACTTTTTTATATCCTCTTACTGATAATACTAACATACTAATAATTATTAGATAATTATATAAATTATTTTGTTCTACTCCAGTTTGAGGAGGTAATTCTTCAATATCTCCAGTACCCATAGTATTAGTATAAATATATTCTACATATATAGTATCATCTATATAAGTACCATTTTCATTGCCATTAATTTCTTTTAAACTATAACCAAAGAAATCTTTTTCTTCAGTATTATATTCTTTACCTACTAAATCAGTAGTTCTAACTTCAGTAGTAAGTTCGTTACCATCAGTATCCTTATAAGTAGCAATTACTACACCATAAGGTACTTTATCAGTGACTTTGTCTTCATCAGTAATTTCATTATTACCATAAATTAATCTCGATTCAACTTTATTAGTAACTTCACTACCTACATTTGTATATCTTAATTTAATATCAAATGATTCATTTATTACTTGATTATTTTCATCTATATTATATGTTTCTTTACATGTAATTACTTTTCCATCTAAAGTACATCTCTTATCCATAGAAGTAATAACTACATTATATGGTAATATATCAGTAAGTTCTAAAGTAACTTCTCCAACATAATTTTCTATTTTACCATTATAATTTAATACATAATTATATTCTGAATTAATATCAGTAATTTGGTTCTTTTGTAATTTAGTTACATCGTTTTCAGTTATTTCACCATTATTTTTAATATAATTATAAATAACTGTAATGGTAGAACCTGCTACAAACTTACCACTAGCATTATCAGGCAAAGTTTTAGTATCTAATGTATATCCAAAGAATGATTTAGCACTAGTCTCATAGCTTACTCCACCTAAATTAGTTTTAGTATCTTCTACTTCCAATATAGTGTTGCTACTTATATGTTTTACTACTAAACTTCCTTTTAATACTTCGGTTTCAGTTTCAGTCTCTTTAGATGGAATTTTGTTACCATCTAAATCTACTACTGTTTGAGCTTTATTAATAATTTTATCAGAGTCAATTCCTACAAACACTAATTCTAAGTCAAATGATGCATTTACTTCAAATACTCCATTTATATAGTCTTCCTCTGTTATATTATTATACTCTTTAATACAAGTAATAGTTTTATTACCATCATATGTACAAGTACTAGGTAATTTAGATTTATTAATATTAATAGTATAAGGTAACATATCTTTAACTATTAATTTAGCATTTCCTACATAATCTTTTATTTTAGCAGAACCACTTATAGTATAATTAAATACTCCATCAATACTATTAATAGTATTAGGTCCTATTTTCTCTACTTTAGGTTCTTCTACAGTGCCATCATTCTTAGTATAGTAATATGTTACTGTTATTTTACCTTCAGTATATTTACCATCTTTATTTTCAGGTAATTTATTTTCATTTAATGTATATCCTAATATTTCTTTAGGACTAGTGGTATAATTAGTACCTGCTAGTTTTTCTCCTAATTCTTCTTTTGGAGCAATTTCACTATTAGTATTTTCATCTTTAAATAATACTTCTACAGTACCTTTAATTTCTACATTAACATCTTCAGAATCTTCAGTTCCATCAGTAGTAGTATTATTAACTACTGTAACACCACTAGCTATATTAGTTAACTTATCACCATTAACACTTATATAGTCATTATATTTTACCATATATTCAATAGTAACATTAATAGGATAAGCACTCATATATTTATCTATATTATAAATCTTAGTCCAAGTAATAGTATTATTTTCTTCATTATATATACCGTTATTTAAAACACTATTATTAACATCTATACTTTGTGGTAATGTATCAGTAATAGTAACTCTTACTACATCACCTTCTCTAACATTATTAAGTATTGTATTATAATTTATTGTGTAACCAACTTTATTATCTAAACTTGTTACAGTATTCATATTTGCTTTTTTAGTAATAGCTTCATCAGTATAACTAAATTTTTTAGCAGTATATAAAACATTTATAACATTCTTAGAAATATCTGTTGAAATAACAAGACTTTCTGGATTTACGCTATTAAATTCATAGCCATTTCCTGCATCAGCAAGATAAGCATTCTTATCATTATCATTTAGAGTGATAGCATCATTTTTATGAGCGTTTCTTGTATCACTAGAACCTAAATAATTTCTATCATTAGGATTAGTTATTTCATCTTTATAATAATTAATAACATAATTATATGTATTTTGTACCCAATATACTTCGGCACTTTCACTACTTGTAATAGGATTTGTTAATCCATCACCAGTTAATGTAAATGAATTATTATTATTATTATCATTACCATTAGTTCTATACCAACCAGTAGCACTATCTTTATCTTTTATTTCAATATTAAATGAATATACTTTTTCTTCTTCAGTAATATCACCAACTTTAATAGTTACATCTTTACCATTAACAGTAATATCTTGACTATCTTTAGTACCTTCAACATACTTAAAGTTATCTCCAATTACATCTGTTAATACACCATTAGTAGCAGCAATAGAAGTTTTTATATCCTCAAATATAGTCTTAAAGCTATCTGCTATACCTGTTGAATTTGCTTCTTTATAAAATCCTTTTTCTTCTTTGTTATACTCATAATAATCTCTGTATCCATAAACTCTAGTCATAGTAGTATCAGAAGATATTTTTTTAAGGACATCTTTAGCAGTAGCATCATTTTCGATACCATAACCAATAGAGAACACTGTTATTTTATTGTCATTCTTAGCTTCATATGCTCTATCCATTGCTCTATCAGTGGCACTCTTGCCATTACTACCACCACTAGTAGGTTGACCATCACCAATTACAACAATATACTTTTGAGCATTTGGATCAGTTATCTCTTTTAATTTATCAATAGCATTACTTAATCCTGCTTGTAAGTTTGTATTTCCTTCAGGATGCCCGAAATCACGAGCTGTTAATGCAGTATGACTAAACTTGGTAGCAATACTAGCACTTCCTGAAAAAGTAACCAAAGAAATATTAGTATTTTCTACTTTAGATAAACTATCAGAAAAACTAATTGCACCATTAACAGCACTTTCCCATTTATCTTGTGTTAAAGCATTAGGCATTTCGCCTCTATTATAATTACCTCTACAAGTAATTTTTGTACCATCAGCAGCAGTGTAATGAACATTCCAGCCTCTTTCTGATATATATGAATATCCATTTTTAGCACCATCACAAATCATACTACCAGAAGTATCAAACACAACTACTACATATACTGGTTTTGTAACTGTAGTAGAATCTTCCCTGTTCTTTCCTTTCACTCTTAATTCAACATTATATATTCCATTTTCAGCATCTAATTTAGTAACTGTCTTGGTAACTAGTGCTTCATCAGTTTCATAATCACCAGAATATATAGTTGCATTATTGCCATCATTTACTACTTTATTATTAATACCAACATCACCTTTAACTGGTTCTCTATTAGATATTTCATTAGCAAATACCTTAATAGGAGTCATTAAATCTGATACTATCATTGCTGTAAGTACTAATATTTTAGTAAACTTCATAAAATTTTTTTTCATTTAAACCCTCCTCAATATAATTAATAAATATTTTTTTTGATAATTATGATAATCTTTATGTGTACTACAAGTTTGAAGTATTAATATTTCATCATCTTTAGTTACTTCTACTCCAGTATCATACATAGACTTACTTTTTAATTTCTTTAAGTGATTTAAATATTCTTCTTCACTATTAAAATTAATATTCATATATGAATAATCAGTAGGTTCTACATACACAGAGAATATTTCATACCTCTTTTTAGTAGTACTAGTAGTTAAATCTACATACTTATGATTATCATAATAATCTTTATCATAAAACTCTTCTAATATCTTAAATGGCATATCAATTTTAGAAGAATTATGACCATAAATTAATAATTTTTTACTACTATCTATATCTACTCTATAATCTACACGGTCGCATATATCTCCTTTTACGAAGAAACAACGTTCATTATCAATGTCTGA
>OLQM01003672.1_pt1 | contig 12945 bp, 10 predicted proteins | sample 1673161 | NCBI WGS metagenome assembly OLQM01 (sample SAMEA3136761, study PRJEB25190) | human gut metagenome | reverse complement strand
GAAAGTATGTTAGTGCGACTCTTGTGAGTGCAAAAACTGGAGAGATCCTAGCGACAACGCAACGTCCAACCTATAATGCGGATACCAAACAAGGGCTGGATCTGAAAAACTTGAAAACCTGGAATACCATCCTGTATCAAGATCAATATGAACCAGGTTCAACCATGAAGGTCATGTTATTAGCTTCGGCGATTGATCATGGAACCTTCCCAGCCTATAATGAAGTATACTACAGTAACGAACTACAAGTAAAAGATGCGACGATCCGTGACTGGGATGTCAATATGGGACTGTCTGAAGGTCGCTATATGAATATCGCACAAGGCTTTGCTTACTCAAGTAACGTGGGGATGACCCGCTTGGAGCAAAAGATGGGAAATGCTGTCTGGATGGACTACTTAACCCGCTTTAAATTCGGTCTACCAACCCGTTTTGGAATGGGAAATGAAGCTTACGGGGGTCTTCCAGGGGATAACTATGTCAGTCAAGCCATGTCTTCTTTTGGTCAAGGGATTTCCGTCAGTCAAACTCAAATGTTACGGGCCTTTAGTGCCATCGCTAATGATGGACAAATGTTGGAGCCGAAGTTTATTAGTGCTATTTACGATAAAAAATCAGACACAGCCCGCAAATCAAAAAAAGAAGTTGTTGGAAAACCAGTTTCAGGATCAGCTGCACAACAGACACGGAACTATATGATCACCGTCGGAACAGATCCAGAGTATGGAACCTTGTACAGTGATGGACCCATCATTCAGGTACCCGGTCAAAACGTTGCGGTGAAATCAGGGACTGCCCAAATGGCGACAGATCAAGGATACTTGCAAGGAGAAAATGATTATATCTACTCGGTTGTAGCCATGACACCTGCAGAAGATCCTGAATTCATCATGTATGTGACGGTCCAACAACCAGAAGTGAAATTCTCATTCACCAGCTGGGAAGAGCTGGTCAATCCTATTTTGGAAGATGCAGTTGCTTTAAAAGACGAATTGCATCTAACATCAGAGGCACCAACTTTGGATGATGTGACCAAAGAAACGACCTACAAAATCCCTTCAGTAGAAACTCTCTCTAAGGAGTTGAATCTGAAACAAAATCTGAGCCCAGGTGCTTATTCAGAGGAATTGCGTCGCAATTTGGTGCAACCAATTGTCCTAGGAACCGGGAAAAATATCCGCAAGATGTCTGTGGATGTAGGCTCTAAAGTCAAAGCCAATCAGCAAGTATTGTTATTGACAGAAGACTTTGATGCGGTTCCAGATATGTACGGTTGGACAAAGAAAAATGCGGACATCTTTGGAGAATGGACTGGAATTGAGATTACCTATAAAGGTAGTGGAAAGAAAGTAACCAAACAAAGTGTCAAAATGAACACCTCACTCAATAAAACTAAAAAGATTACCTTAACATTAGGAGACTAAGATGTATATTGCTACGATCCTTGTATCGTTTCTATTAACAGTGGCTGCTATTCCAGCCTTTATTCGATTTTACCACCGTGCTCATATTTCCGGGCAACAAATGCACGAAGATGTGAAACAACACAAAGCGAAAGCTGGCACTCCGACAATGGGTGGAGTTGTATTTCTCATTACAGCCGTTCTAGTTAGTTTTGTCGTTACCGTATTGACTGGAAATTTCACGCGCCCTGTTCAACTTATTCTATTTATCTTGATTCTTTATGGAATTGTTGGATTTTTGGATGACTTTTTAAAAGTTTTTCGTAAGATTAATGAAGGTCTTAACCCAAAACAAAAATTGGCCCTTCAACTTGTTGGTGGAATCATCTTCTATATTTTTTCTGAACGCCACGGTGCAGGAAGCCTTTTGAATGTTTTCGGATATGAACTTTACTTGGGCTATTTCTACATTCTCTTTGCTTTATTTTGGTTGGTTGGTTTTTCAAATGCGGTCAATTTGACAGATGGGATTGATGGATTAGCCAGCATCTCCGTTGCCATTAGCCTGAGTGCCTATTCCTTTATTGCCTATATGCAAGGGAAATGGGACATTCTCTTTGTCACCTTGAGTATGATTGGGGCCTTGCTAGGATTCTTTGTCTTCAACCACAAGCCGGCTAAAATCTTTATGGGAGATGTCGGTAGTCTAGCTCTTGGAGGGATGCTTGCAGCTTTGTCAATGGCTTTGCATGTCGAGTGGACGTTGCTCTTAATTGGTCTGGTCTATGTCATTGAAACGGGTTCAGTAATGCTACAAGTGACCTATTTCAAATGGACCAAGAAACGTTACGGGGAAGGACGTCGGATTTTCCGAATGACTCCTTTCCACCATCATTTAGAATTGGGTGGCCTTTCTGGCATTGGCCGAAACTGGTCAGAATGGAAAGTGGATGCCTTTATGTGGAGCATTGCCTTGGTGACAAGTGTCGTGACTCTAGTCCTTCTCTACCTATAAAACGACGGTGGGCTTGCCCATCGTTTTTTTGCTGACTCAGAGAGACTTCGCTGGTTAGGAAAAATGACCCATAAGAGAGGCAAGAAGACAGCTTTTCTGATATAATAATAGAGATCATGAAAGGAACTGAGAAAATGAAATTTACAGAGTTTAATTTTAAGCCCTATATTCAAGAGGCACTGAAAGAAATCAATTTTAGAGAAGCAACCGAAGTACAGGAAAAACTAATTCCGATTGTCCTAGCTGGAAATGATTTGGTAGGAGAGTCAAAGACAGGTTCTGGGAAAACCCATACTTTCCTCTTGCCGATTTTTCAAACCTTAAATGAAGATAGTGAGCAAGTTGAAGCGGTCATCACGGCTCCTAGTCGGGAGTTGGCGACGCAAATTTACCAAGCTGCTCGTCAAATCGCTAGTCATTCTGACAAAGAGATTCGGATTGTGAATTATGTTGGAGGAACGGATAAAAGCCGTCAGATTGAAAAATTGCAGGTCAAACAACCACATATCGTTATTGGAACTCCAGGCCGGATTTATGATCTGGTTGCATCGGGTGATCTGGCTATTCATAAGGCCCATACTTTTGTGGTAGATGAGGCAGATATGACACTGGACATGGGATTCTTGTCTACTGTGGATAAGATTGCTTCAAGGCTTCCGCAACAACTGCAATTTTTAGTTTTTTCAGCCACCATTCCGCAAAAATTGCAGCCTTTCTTGAAAAAATATCTCTCAAACCCAGTCATGGAGCAAATTAAGACTAAGACGGTGATTTCAGATACCATCGATAATTGGCTGGTTTCCACCAAGGGTCGGGATAAAAATGAGCAAATTTACCAATTGACCAAGACCTTGCAACCTTATTTGGCCATGATTTTCGTTAATACCAAAACGAGAGCAGATGATCTCCATGCCTATTTGGTGGCTCAGGGATTGAAAGTGGCAAAGATTCACGGAGATATCCCACCACGTGAACGGAAACGGATCATGAATCAGGTTAAAAATCTTGATTTTGAGTATATTGTGGCCACCGATTTGGCGGCTCGTGGAATTGATATCGAAGGGGTGAGTCATGTCATCAACGATGCTATTCCACAAGATCTTTCCTTCTTCGTTCACCGTGTTGGCCGGACAGGCCGCAATGGTCTACCAGGTGTCGCTATTACTCTTTATCAACCGAGTGATGATTCAGATATCCGTGAACTAGAAAAAATGGGCATTCGTTTCGTACCGAAAGTGTTGAAAAATGGGGTTATTGAAGATACTTATGATCGGGACAGACGGGCGAATCGTGAGAAAAAGCAAGAGAAACTCGACATCGAAATGATTGGTCTGGTGAAGAAGAAAAAGAAAAAAATCAAACCAGGCTACAAGAAAAAAATCAAATGGGCAGTTGATGAAAAGCGGAGAAAAGCTAAGCGAGCTGAAAACCGTGCGCGTGGTCGGGCGGAACGTAAGGCCAAACGCCAAACTTTCTAACCCCTTCTTTCAAATGTTCAGAAGAAAACATAGATTTTCTTTATGAACTCCATAAAGAAAAACTATTAGGAACTTGTCTAAAATTATGATAGACTAAATTTGAGTAGTCTATCATTTTTCTATTTCTGTAGCAATTTTTGGAATTCCGATAGTGAATGTGATAGAATGTTTATGTTCGAGAAAGGAAGTAACAAAAATGTTTACAACTAATCTTTTAGCTGCCAACTGGTATGCTGACTTTTTAAAACACGTTCCAGATAGCAAGCTGTTTAGTTTGAGAGCCGTATTGGATGCATTTCCGTCTGTCATAGGAAAATTGCCTGTGACGATTTTACTAGCCCTAGGAGGCGCATTTTTTGGGATTATTTTTGCCATGATTTTTGCTCTGGTCAAAATTAATCGTGTACGAATTCTTTACCCGATTCAAGCTGTTTTTGTCAGTTTTTTACGGGGGACTCCTTTGTTGGTTCAGTTGATGTTGACCTATTATGGGATTCCTCTTATTTTAAAAGCGATCAATCAGTCTTATGGAACAGCTTTTAATATTAATGCCATTCCAGCTGAGTTATTTGCAATTGTGGCTCTTGCCTTTAATGAGGCAGCTTATGCGAGTGAGACCATCCGAGCAGCAATTTTATCGGTTGATCCTGGTGAAATTGAGGCAGCGCGTAGTCTTGGGATGACCAACCGTCAAGTTTATCGCCGGATTATTATTCCCAATGCAGCAGTCGTTGCAACTCCTACTTTAATCAACTCTCTCATTGGCTTGACCAAGGGGACCTCGCTCGCCTTTAGTGCCAGTGTGGTTGAAATTTTTGCTCAAGCACGGATTATTGGGGGGAGCGATTTGAAGTACTTTGAACGCTTTATCACGGTATCGATTGTTTACTGGATTGTGAACATTCTCATTGAAATACTAGGCCGTCACATTGAACGTCGACTGGATATTGAGACTCCCGTAGCAATTGATTTACCAGATCAGGAGGTCCGGATCTAATGATTTATATTTCAGAATTATCAAAGACATTTTCAGGTCAAAAGGTTTTAAATAATCTAAGTTTGGAAATTCAAAAAGGGGAAGTCGTGGCCCTAATCGGGTCTTCGGGAGCTGGTAAATCAACCTTCTTACGCAGTTTAAACTATTTGGAAGCACCAGATAGTGGTAGAATTAAGATTGATGATTTCGAAGTTGATTTTGAGCACATTACTCAAGATCAAATCTTAACCTTAAGAAGAAAATTGGCCATGGTGTTCCAACAGTTTAATTTGTTTGGTAGAAAAACAGCCCTTGAAAATGTGAAAGAAGGGCTCATTGTTGTGAAGGGGTTATCCGATCAAGAAGCAACGAAAATTGCTCGAGAAGAACTGGCAAAAGTCGGTTTATCGGATCGTGAAAATCACTATCCTCGTCACCTCTCAGGTGGACAAAAACAACGGGTGGCTTTGGCCCGTGCCTTGGCCATGAAACCAGAGGTTCTTTTGTTGGATGAACCGACTTCAGCCTTGGATCCAGAATTGGTTGGAGAAGTTGAAAAATCCATTGCCAATGCGGCAAAATCAGGACAAACCATGGTACTGGTCAGCCATGATATGTCTTTTGTAGCGCAAGTAGCAGATAAGGTCCTATTTTTGGATAAAGGACGGATTATTGAATCTGGAACACCAGAGGAAATCATGCAACATCCAAAAGAAGAACGGACAAAAGAATTCTTTGCTAGTTACAAACGGACCTATGTTTGATATAATAGAGGAGAGGTAAGACTCAGCTGGCGATGCTAGCTGGGTTTGTTTTCTGAAAATGTAAAAATATTTGGAGTCGTGATGTTAAATAAATTATTGTCCTTATATTTACAAAGTTTAGTGACGACAACGATTTTAGTTGGGATCGCTTCTTGTATTTGGATTGGCTACCGTGCCCTTAAGAAGAAAGATAAAACAGCCAAGCAACGACAAGCCCATTTGTATGATATCCTCTTAATTGATATCATGACGATTCCTATTTTAACCTTTGCGGTCATAGGGATTTTGTTTATCTTTCAAGCACGATAATTGCAAAAAGACCGTGTTAGAATTATAATGGTTACAACAAAACAGAAAGAGGTTGAGTATGTTTGATACAGTGATTATTGGAGCAGGTCCTGCAGGGATGACTGCTGCCCTTTATGCAGCACGAAGCAATTTAAAAGTCGCATTAATTGAGAGAGGGATTCCAGGCGGTCAAATGAACAATACGTCTGACATTGAAAACTATCCTGGCTATGCGAATATTAGTGGCCCAGACTTGGCTGAAAAAATGTTTGAGCCTTTAGAAAATCTTGGTGTGGAACATTTGTTTGGTCAGGTAGAGCGCATCGAAGACCTCGGAGCAACCAAAAAGATTGTCACAGATGATGGGGAATTTGAAGCTAAAACCGTGGTGATTGCAACAGGGTCTAACCACCGTCCATTGAATGTCCCTGGCGAAGAGGAGCTGAATAGTAGAGGGGTTTCCTACTGTGCTGTTTGTGATGGTGCTTTCTTTAGAGACGAGGATCTCTTGGTCGTTGGTGGTGGCGATTCTGCGGTAGAAGAAGCTGTCTTTTTGACTCAGTTTGCAAAAACAGTGACCATTGCCCATCGTCGTGATCAGTTGCGTGCCCAAAAAGTTCTTCAAGACCGTGCCTTTGCCAATGATAAAATTCACTTTGCTTGGAATACGGTTGTTGAAGAAATTAAGGGGGAACCAAAAGTAACGTCTGTCCTTTTAAAAGATGTGAAGACAGGAGAGGTTAGAGAGCAGGCCTTTGGTGGTGTCTTTATCTATGTCGGTTTAGATCCTGTCAGTGATTTTGCGACGGAACTTGGTATTTTAGATGAAAATGGCTGGGTGGTGACGGATGATCATATGAGAACCACAGTCCCAGGTATTTTTGCGGTTGGTGATGTTCGTCAAAAAGACCTACGTCAAGTGACGACAGCCGTCGGAGACGGTGCGATTGCTGGCCAAGAAGTTTATAAATATATCACAGAAAACTTTTAATCTTTTAAAAATCTGAGGTTTGTGTCTCAGATTTTTTTTGTGCTTTCCTTTCAGTATTCAATGGGGCTGAAATGTGCTATAATGGTACTAATTTTATGGTAGGAATTCATAGAACAAATCTAAAAAAAGAGGTATTCATATGTATCCAGATGACAGTTTAACGTTGCATACTGATTTATACCAAATCAACATGATGCAGGTCTATTTTGATCAAGGTATCCACAATAAACATGCTGTATTTGAAGTGTATTTTCGTCAACAGCCTTTTAAAAACGGCTATGCTGTATTTGCTGGCTTAGAGCGAATTGTGAAATATTTGGAAAACTTGAGTTTTTCTGAGAGCGATATTGCCTATTTAGAGTCACTTGGTTATCATGGAGCCTTCTTGGAATATCTCCGTGATCTTAAATTGGAACTGACAGTACGCTCGGCTCAAGAAGGTGACTTAGTTTTTGCCAATGAACCAATTGTCCAGGTCGAAGGTCCTCTGGCTCAGTGTCAATTGGTGGAAACAGCCCTCTTAAATATAGTCAACTTTCAAACCTTGATAGCCACAAAGGCTGCACGCATTCGTTCGGTCATTGAAGATGAGCCTTTGATGGAATTTGGGACACGTCGCGCGCAAGAAATGGATGCTGCGATTTGGGGAACTCGTGCGGCAGTCATCGGAGGTGCTAATGGGACTAGTAATGTTCGGGCAGGAAAACTCTTTGGAATCCCTGTTTTAGGAACCCATGCCCATTCTCTTGTACAGGTATATGGAAATGACTACCAAGCCTTTAAGGCTTATGCGGAAACCCATAAAGATTGTGTCTTCCTCGTTGATACCTATGATACTCTTCGTATTGGGGTCCCTGCTGCTATTCAGGTAGCGCGTGAAATGGGAGATAAAATCAATTTCCTAGGCGTCCGGATTGACTCAGGAGATATTGCCTATATTTCTAAAAAAGTTCGCCAGCAATTAGATGAGGCTGGGTTTACAAATGCTAAAATCTACGCTTCTAACGACTTGGATGAAAATACCATCCTCAACTTAAAAATGCAAAAAGCAAAAATTGATGTTTGGGGTGTAGGAACCAAGTTAATTACAGCTTACGATCAACCAGCGCTTGGAGCGGTATACAAAATTGTTTCTGTTGAAAACGAAGCAGGAGAGATGATCAATACCATCAAGCTTTCTAATAATGCAGAGAAAGTTTCTACTCCAGGTAAAAAGCAAGTCTGGCGGATTACGAGTCGTGAAAAAGGTAAGTCAGAAGGGGACTACATTACTTATGATGGAGTAGATGTTTCTCAACTGACAGAACTTAAAATGTTCCATCCGACTTATACCTACATCAATAAAACGGTCCGAAACTTTGAGGCTATTCCTCTTTTAGTGGATATTTTTAAAGAGGGGCAATTGGTTTATCAACTACCACCATTATCAGAAATTCAAGAATATGCTCGTAAAAATTACGATCAATTGTGGGATGAATACAAGCGTGTCCTTAATCCACAGCATTACCCAGTTGACTTGGCAAAAGATATTTGGCAGGATAAGATGGATCTAATCGAGGAAATGCGTAACAAGGCCAATGGAGAAGGAGAAGCAAAATGAGTTTGCAAGAAGAGATTATCCAACAATTGGGTGTCAAGCCTAGCATTGATCCTCAGGAAGAGATTCGCCGCTCGGTTGATTTCTTAAAAAGATATCTAAAAAAACATCCCTTCTTGAAAACATTTGTATTAGGGATCTCAGGAGGACAAGATTCGACTCTTGCTGGGCGATTAGCTCAATTAGCCATGGAAGAAATGCGCTCAGAGACAGGAGATGCCTCCTATCAATTTATTGCTGTTCGCCTTCCTTATGGGGTACAGACAGATGAAGAAGATGCTCAAAAAGCTTTGACCTTTATCCAGCCAGATGTCAGCCTAGTCGTTAACATCAAGGAATCAGTTGATGCCATGGAACGCGCTGTCGAAGCAACAGGAACGGATATCTCCGACTTCAACAAGGGCAATATCAAGGCTCGCAGTCGCATGATTGCTCAGTATGCTTTAGCAGGTGCGCGGAGTGGAGCCGTTATTGGGACGGACCATGCAGCGGAAAATATTACAGGTTTCTTCACAAAATTTGGAGATGGTGGTGCAGATATTTTACCCCTTTTCCGTTTGAATAAACGCCAAGGAAAACAATTGCTTAAGGCCTTAGGAGCCGATCCTGCTCTTTATGAGAAAATCCCAACAGCAGATTTGGAAGAAGAAAAACCAGGAATAGCAGACGAAGTAGCGCTGGGTGTCACCTATAATGAAATCGATGATTACCTAGAAGGCAAACAAGTGAGCCCAGAAGCTCAAGCCACTATTGAAAAATGGTGGTACAAAGGCCAACACAAACGCCACTTGCCAATCACAGTATTTGATCATTTCTGGGAGTAAAAAGGTCCACTGGACCTTTTTAGCCCGAGTCTTAAAATAGGAAAACGAGACAGAAATCGGTAACTCGCAGAGTTCGATTTCGTAGTCTCACCATACAATATTGTGAAAAGCATCAAAAAGAAGGGCGATTTCATCCGTCCTTTTCTTCTAGATTAAAGTAACCAACTTGCAGAATTCAAGTTGCATGAAAAAACGAAGGGAGACAACATATGAATCATCTTGGTAGTCTTGTTATGGAGACAGAGCATTTATACTTGAGGCCTTTCGTTTTGGAAGATGCACCAGCGATGTATGAAAATTGGGCTTCTGATCCTGAAAATCTGAAATATGTTACCTGGGATGCCCATACATCTTCTGAGAGGACCAGAGAATCGATCAAAAGATGGGTCGAACAGTATCAAAAATCAGATACTTATAAATGGGCGATCTGTTTGAAAACATCACCGGATCAGGTAATTGGAGATATTAGTGTGGTTTCCCAAGACCAGGAAAGTCAATCTTGCGAGCTGGGTTATATCCTTGGCAATAAATTCTGGGGGAAGGGATTCATGACAGAAGCCGTCATAGCTGTTTTGGATTTCTTATTGAACGAAGTCGGATTTAAAGAAATCAAAGCTATTTATGTCAGTTTAAATCCTGCTTCTGGGAAAGTCATGGAAAAGGCCGGAATGCAGTATGTAGAAACCATCCCTAAAGCTATTCAACGCAAAGGATACTGCGGGGATAAAATTATTTATTCCATACAGAACTCCTCTCTATAGGGTGATTTTTACTTGAAGATTCTGCTCAAAGGATTATAATAGTAGATAACGAAAAAAGGAGATTGCTATGTCAGAATTAACGAAAGAATTTACAGACCAGCTCTATGCCAATTATGAAGCAAACGTGAAATATGCGGCTCTTGAAAATGCTGTTACCCATAATGGGATTCATGCATCGCTTGAAACGCGCAAGAGTGCAGTAGAAAATACACCAGTTTTTTCACTTGATTTGACCAAGGATAAGGTGACAAACCAAAAAGCATCTGGACGTTGTTGGATGTTTGCGGCTTTAAATACCTTCCGTCACAAGATGATCTCAAGCTTCCAATTGGAGGATTTTGAATTGTCTCAAGCACATACTTTCTTTTGGGATAAGTATGAAAAAGCAAACTGGTTTTTGGAGCAAGTGATTGCTACAGCAGACCAAGAATTGACCAGCCGTAAGGTGGCTTTTCTCCTACAAACCCCTCAACAAGATGGCGGTCAATGGGATATGGTAGTATCTCTCTTTGAGAAATACGGAGTGGTTCCAAAATCAGTTTATCCAGAATCGATTTCTTCAAGCAATAGCCGGGAATTGAACACCTACCTCAATAAACTCTTGCGTCAAGATGCGCAAATCTTGCGTGACTTGATTCACTCAGGCGTAGATAATGAGGCGGTTGCGACCAAGAAACAAGCGTTGTTGCAAGAAATTTTTAACTTCTTAGCCATGGCTTTAGGATTGCCTCCACGTGAATTTGACTTTTCATACCGCGATAAGGACAACCAATTCCATAGCGAAAGTGGCTTAACTCCACAAAGCTTCTACAAAAAATATGTAGACCTTCAATTAGACGATTACGTCTCCATTATCAATGCCCCAACTACAGATAAGCCATATGGAAAATCTTACACAGTTGAGATGCTGGGCAATGTTGTTGGTAGCCGCCCAGTCCGCTACTTAAATGTTCCAATGGATCGTTTGAAAGAACTAGCCATCGCTCAAATGAAAGCGGGAGAAACTGTCTGGTTTGGTTCAGATGTAGGCCAAGTCAGCAACCGTAAAGCGGGAATCTTGGCAACTGATGTCTACGACTTTGAAGCGGGCATGGATATTCATTTGACACAAGACAAGGCGGGTCGCTTGGACTATGCAGAAAGCCTCATGACACACGCTATGGTCTTGACAGGAGTTGATTTAGACGAAGCAGGTCAGTCTCGTAAATGGAAGGTTGAAAATTCATGGGGAGACAAGGTCGGTACAGATGGTTACTTTGTGGCTTCTGATGCTTGGATGGATGAATATACCTACCAAATCGTGGTTCGAAAAGAATTATTAACCTCAGACGAATTAGCAGCCTATGAAGCAGAACCAATTGTCCTAGCACCGTGGGATCCAATGGGAGCTTTAGCAAAATAATCAATCCAAAAGAGCCCTTGGGCTCTTTTTTGTCCTCTAAAAAACAAAAAAGTTCACAGGAAGGATTGTCCTTGCTGTGAACTAGAATATATTATTCGTTATGATTGTTAGAGTCTTGTGAAGAAGTCTCAGTTGGCTTAGATGGATTTTCTTCGCTAGAAGAGCTTGAAGAAGATTCTTCAGTAGAGGATTCTTCAGTTGAATAACTTGGTTCATAGTAGTAGTTATTGTAATTATTCTTACCATTGTTTAAATAGAGGTAAGAACCATTTCGATAAAGACCACTAGGTTGTGTCCAGTCCGTATGACCGGAATTATTATTATTTGCAAGATAGAGCATCATTTGACGATAAACATCAGTTGCAACCTGCATTCCATTATCCAATACTGGTGTTAATCGATTTGAATAACCAGTCCAGACGGCCATAGAATACTCCGGAGTATAGCCGACAAATAATTCATCTGGCGCTACAATACTTGAATAACTTGAGTTCTTTGTTAATTTGTTTAATTCATTGTCAGAGTAATTTGAAGTACCGGTCTTCCCAGCTTGGAAAACTCCTGAAATAGCCGCATTTGTACCAGTACCAGACATGAGGACCGTCTTCATCATATCAGTCATCATGTAGGCTGTCGTCGCTTTCATAGCGCGGGTTCCTTCAGAATCAAACTCTTTAGTCGTTCCATCACTAAAGACGACTCGGTTAACGTAGCTTGGTTTATAATAGGTACCACCATTTGCAAAAGCCGCATAGGCAGCAGCCATTTTTTCACTGCTGGCTCCGTATTTGTTGCTCGAATCACTAGTGTTACTTGAGATGGCATTCGCGTAAACCATTTCGGGATAGTCGATTCCTAACCCATTTAGGAATTTCTTAGCTTTTTTAAGGCCAACTTTTTCAAGTGCTTTGACCGCAGGAACGTTACGAGATTGTTGGATCGCATAGGTCATGGTAATGCTACCATAGTAAGAACGGTCCCAGTTGTAAACCGGTGTTGATGAATGAGGGAAATTGTATGGCGCATCTGTGATCGTAGCGGCAGTAGAAGTGTATTCCTCATGCTCGAGAGCAGGTGCATAGTCTGAAATCGGCTTCATAGTTGATCCCCAATCGCGATTAGTTTCAACCGCTTGGTTGGTACCAAAGGAAACATTGCTAGATTGGTGACGAGAACCGAGTTGGGCAACAACTTTACCAGTATTGACATCGATAACTGTTGAAGCTACTTGTAATTCATCATCCGGGTAGTTGACATATTCATCTGTGTTGTAGATATCCCAAAGTTTCTTTTGCGCTTCGGTGTCAACATTTGTATAAACATCCATCCCAGTTGTGAGCAAATTGTAACCTGTTTCTTCTTCAACTTGCTCAATAACTTCTTTCAGATAGTTATCCATATAGGCTGGGTAACTGCTTGAAGAACTAAGACTTTGCAGACCATCTG
>OLQM01003671.1_pt1 | contig 12947 bp, 9 predicted proteins | sample 1673161 | NCBI WGS metagenome assembly OLQM01 (sample SAMEA3136761, study PRJEB25190) | human gut metagenome | reverse complement strand
GCGTCTCCGGCAAGCTCGGCTACCTGCCGCAGGACACGCATGCCTCCGATCCCACACAGACCGCGCTCGACCGCATGATGAGCGCGCGCGACATCGCCACCATCATCAACCGCATCCGCAAGGCCGAAAAGGATATGACCGACCCGGATCCGGACGTGATGAGCAAGGCCATGACCCGGTACGACAAGGCCATGCAGGACTTCGACAAGGCCGGCGGCTACGCGGCCCAGTCCGAGGCGATTTCCATGGCCGCCTCGCTCGGCCTGCCGCAGGAGGTCATGGAGCAGCAGCTCGGCACGCTCTCCGGTGGCCAGCGCCGCCGCATCGAGCTGGCGCGCATCCTGTTCTCCAATGCCGACACCCTGATCCTCGACGAGCCGACCAACCACTTGGATGCCGATTCCATCGAATGGCTGCGCGGCTACTTGAAGAAGTACGAGGGCGGCTTCCTGGTCATCTCCCACTCCACCGAACTGCTGGACGAAGTGGTGAACAAGGTCTGGCATCTGGACGCGCAGCTCGGCCAGATCGACATGTATTCGCTTGGCTGGAAGGCCTACCTGCACCAGCGCGTGGTGGACGAGGAGCGCCGCCGCCGCGAACGCGAAGTGGCCGAGAAGAAGGCCGACCGTCTCATGAAGCAAGGCATTCGACTGCACGCCAAGGCCACCAAGGCCGTGGCGGCGCAGAACATGATGCGCCGTGCCGAAAAGCTGCTGGAAAACACCTCCGAGGCGCAGAAGGCCGAGAAGGTGGCGGACATCCGTTTCCCCGAGCCCGCGCCCTGCGGCCGCACGCCGATCATGGCCAAGGATATTTCCAAGGCCTACGGTTCCAACATCGTGTTCGCCGGCGTGAACCTGGCCATCGACAAGGGCTCGCGTGTGGTGATCCTCGGCTACAACGGTGCCGGCAAGACCACCACGCTGCGCCTGCTGGCCCACATCGAGGAGCCGGACACCGGTTCCGTGGAATACGGTCACGGCTGCAAGATCGGCTACTTCGCGCAGGAGCACGACACCTTGGATCTGAACGCCACCGTGTTGGAGAACCTGCAGCATGTGGCGCCCGAGCTCGATAACACGCAGGCCCGTTCGATTCTCGGCTCGTTCCTGTTCTCCGGTGACGACGCGATGAAACCGGCTCACGTGCTTTCCGGCGGTGAGAAGACCCGTCTGGCTCTGGCCACGCTGGTCACCTCGCGAGCCAACGTGCTGCTGCTCGACGAGCCCACCAACAACCTCGACCCCGCCTCACGCGAGGAGATCCTCGCCGCCCTGCGCGACTACGAGGGCGCCGTCATCCTCGTCACCCACGACCCCGGTGCCGTCACCGAGGCGCTCAACCCCGAGCGCGTGCTCCTCATGCCCGACGGCGACGAAGACCTCTGGAATGATTCGTATCTCGAACTCGTAGCTGAAGAATAGTAGTAAACTCGTAGCCGAAGAATAGTAGTAGGAGAGGTCTGCCATGCCAACCACAACAGGTAAGAAAATCGCCATCGTCACCGGCAGCGCGCTGGGCTTGGGCTACGAGCTCGCCAGCCAGCTCATCGCCAACGGCTGGCTGGTGGCCGGTGTCGACTTCAATGCCGAACGTCAGGCCGAACTGACCGCGCAGTGGCCCGATGACTCCTACCGCGCCTACGTCGGCGACATCACCGACGAAGCGTTCGTGAAGGAATCCGTGGCGGATATCGCCACGCTCGGCCACATCGATTTGCTCATCAACAACGCCGGCCAGCCTTCGTTCAAGGTGCCCACCGCCTACGAGGCCGCCGACGTCGACAAATGTCTCAAGGGACTCAAAGGCATGATTCTGTGGACGGTGGAAACCCTCAAGGCCTGCGGCGAGCAGAACGTGAAAATCGCCCAGATTATGAGCACCGCCGCCACACGCGGCAACGCGAACGAAAGCGTGTACTGCGCCACCAAGTGGGGTGAGAAAGGCTACACCAAGAGCCTGCAGGCCGCATACAAGGGCACCAGTGTCAAGGTGGTCGCCGTCTATCCGGGCGGCATTGATACCGCTTTCTACCGTGACAGTCGCGACTACGTCTCCGAGGCCAAGCAGCACACCTTCATGCAGCCCGGCCCGCTGGCCGAAGTCATCCTCTTCAACCTGATCAACGAGGCCAACCTCACCGTCACCGACATCGAGATCAACCGCAACAGCTGAGCCTGCTAGTCTGAGATTTCAGCGCCTTGGTACATACTTGGTGCCAAGGCATTTCGCGTGTGGAGAGCGAATGCACATCAGTGACGATGAGTTTGAACGGGCCATTGAACAGGTGTTGGATGATTTGCCTGAACGGTTTGCGCGGGTGCTGGAGAATGTCGGCATCGTCGTTGCGGACGAACCCAATGAGCGCGAACTGGCCACAATGAGCAATCCGTGCGGTGAACTGCTCGGACTGTATGAGGGCATACCCGTCACGAAGCGAACTACGGGCTACAGCGGCGTGATGCCGGACGTCATCACCCTGTTCAAGGGGCCGCATGAACGCGTATGCTCAACGCAGGCCGAGCTGCGCCAACGGATCCGCAAAACCGTGTTGCACGAAATCGGCCATTATTTCGGCTTCGATGACGAGTATCTGCACTCGCACGGCTACTGAAGCGATGCTAGTTTCACTAGCGGGGAGCCGCCATACTGCCGTATGTTGCCAGGTCTACTGCAAGTGGTGCAACGCACGGATGATGGCGCAACGGTCCTCGACGGTTCCCTCGTTGGCGCACATGGTGGCGTACCAACGCGGATTGCGCAAGGTCTCGACGCCGGTGGCCTCATCCGTGGCGACGAGCGTGTGCAGATCGTTGGCGTACTGGAAATGCAGGTGGCTGAGCAGCCCGCCCTCGGCGAACGCCTTGCGCGAAGGCAGCGGATTGATGGCAAGTAGCCAGCGGAACGGGCTGTCTTCGGCGGCCGGATCGGTGGTGTGGAACACGAAGGTGGGGGAGCCTTCGAGACCGTGCTCGATGACATGGTCGATGGTGTATTCGTAGGTGTCGAGGCTGGTGTCGTCCTCGGCGAACCATTCGATGGCGAGCGCGGCATCGTCCGTGGAGCCGGATTCGGCGGCCGGCTCGTTCACACGCCAGTAGCCGATATGGATGATGTTCTCCGGGCTGGTGGTGGAGCAAGCCATCGACCAGAACGTCCTGATGCCGCGCGCGGCCATCGGGGCCATCTTCGGGTTGGCGAGCACCGCCTGCTCGGCGGCTTCCCAGGTCTGCTGGATGGCGGCGTCATCCGAATCAATGTAATGCTCGAAGCTTTCCCATTCACCGAGCCAGTCGGTGATGTCGAAGGCCGTGGAATCCGTGGTGTTGCTGGCGGTCATTGCGCGTTCCTTTCATGGGTGGATGCGGTGGCGAAATTGGTAGAGGCATTAGGGTTGGGGCTGCTGGCATCTGGGTTACTGGCATGCGAGCCGTTGTTCCCGGAATCGTCGGCGCCAAGATTGACAATGCGGTCGCACCAGCCGGCGGCGAGCTCCTCATCGTGGGTGACCACGAGAATCGCCTTGCCTTGGCTCGCCAGTTGCCGCAGCAGTTCGCCGACCTGCTCCATGTGGTAGCGGTCGAGTCCGCTGGTGGGCTCGTCAAGGATGATGAGGTCCTTGCCGCACATCAATGCCGAGCCGATGGCAACCCGCTGCTTCTGCCCGCCGGACAGGCTCATCGGATGCCGTTCGACGAACGCTGCAAGGTCAAGATCGGCCATGACCTGATTGGCTTGAGCGGTGATGCCGGCATCCGTCTCGTCGAGTCCGATGAGCAGTTCCTCGCGCACGCTGTCGGAGAACAGTTGGTAGTTGACATCTTGCATGACCAGGAATCCGGCGCGGGTCAGGTCGCGCGGTTTCGCGGGCACGCCGTTGAGCTCGATGCGGCCCGAAACAGGCTTGATGAGTCCGGTCAACGTGCGCACGAGCGTGGTCTTGCCGCAGCCGTTGTTGCCCATGAGCCCGGTGATTTCGCCGGCACGGAACCGCAGGTCCGGGATGGCGCGGGTGAAGCCGTCCTTGCCTTTGTATCCGATGGTGAGGTTATGGGTGCCGAGCAATGCCGAAGTGCACTCATCCGCGGCCGGGCTTGAAGCCAGCGTCGCAATCCGGTGCCGATACGGTTGCAGGTCCAACGCCCGCAATCCCATGGCGGCCACGCAGCCGGGGGAGAGGGACAGGAATTCATCGGCCTCGTAATCCTGCACGATATGCCCGCCGTCGAATACCACGTACCGGTCGGCCACGCCGTTGAGCCATGCGAGTCGGTGTTCGGCGATTACGATGGTGAGCCCTTCGTCCTTCATCTGCTCGATCATGGCGCGCATGTCCGCGATGGCGTTCGCGTCGAGATTGCTGGTCGGCTCATCCAATACCACGAGCCTGGGCCCCAGCATGGTGGCCGCCGCCACGGCGATGCGCTGCTTTTGGCCGCCTGACAGGTGGAAGATGCTGCGATGCAGCAGATGCCCAATGCCAAAGCGCTCAGCCACGGCCGTGATACGACGATTGATGTCCTCGGCCGGCAGCCCTATGTTTTCGGCCGGGAAGGCGAGCTCGTCGGTGACGTTCGCGTTGAAATACTGGGTTTTCGGGTTTTGGAACACGCTGCCGACCAGCGGGGTGAGCCGGTCGATCGGCACGGTCTCCACATCCAGCCCGCACGTGGTCTGGTTGCCGGCGAACGCACCATGGAAGAATGAGGGGATGAGCCCGTTGGCAACGCGCGTATAGCTGGTTTTGCCGCAGCCGCTCGCCCCGCACAGCACGATGCACTCGCCTGCGGGCACGGTCAACGTGATGTCGCGCAATGCCGGCTCTGCGGCATGGTCATAGGTAAAGGAGATGCCACGGGAGGCGATGGTTCCCGCAGACGTGTCGAGTGGGCCACCCTTGCCGGTCCCAATAATGGCAGTTGCATTCGGCTGCGATTGGTTGCCACCCATCAGATCACCCCCGCGATATCGAGCGCGAGCGGCAAAGTGACCACAATCATGACCAGCCAGTCGACCACGGTCATACGGATCAGCGTGCGCGAGGTGTGCTCGCCCTCACGCCCGAGCCCCTTGGTCAGTGCCGCCACCGACAGGTCCTGTGCCACATTGGTGGCGTTCATCAGCAGCGGAATCAGAATGTATTCCAACGATTGGGCCGGGTGACGAACCAGCCCCCAGCCGCCGGAGGCGATGCCGCGCAACGCCATCGCATTGCGAATCTGCCGGTAATCCTCGGCGATGGTCGGGAAGAAGCGGATGACCACCACACAGGGAATCACCACGGCCTCAGGCACGCGCATACGCCGCATCGCGCAGATGAACGCGCTCGCGGACGTGGTGGTGAACGTATACGCGCCGGTGATGAAACAGGGCAGCATCATCGTGACGCCCACGGCCAGCGCGGAGACCACATGCAGCCACGGCAGTCCCAGGGCATCGGGGTCGAGCATTCCCAGCGCGGTGAGTACTGCATAGGTCACGCCGAAGTTCAACGCGGTTCGCCATCGGGCGGCCGCCAGCAGGGGCAGCAGGAACAGCACGACCATGACGATTTGCGTGGCGAGCCCTACGTGGAAGAACAGCATGAGGTTCGCCACCAGCAGAAGGTAGAGTTTCGCGCGCGGATCGAGCGTCCGGCGGGCAGGATTCATCAGGCGATACCGGCCTTGATGAAGTGCTTCTTCATCATGCGCTGGCCGAACCAGCCGCCGAGAACCGCGCACACCAGAATCGCGATCATCGAGATGAAGAACGTGCCGGTGTTGATGTTGACGAATACGCCGTCGATGTAGGCTGCGTCCTTGCCGCGCGCCTGCAGGCTCGCCACGTAGGCGTCCTTCATGAACCACAGGGGCAGGATCGGGCCGGTCAGGCCGTAGGAGAACACCACGTAGCTGACGAGCAGTAGCGCCTTGCTCTTATACTTGCCGGCGCGCGCGATGAGGTCGGCCGCCACCGGGAACACGATGCTGGCGATGAACGAAAGCACGAAATGCCCGGAGATGAACAGGAACAGTCCGATGATCACGCCCATGACGGTGATGCCGCCGAATTTGCCGAGGCGTGCGGCCAGCAGCATGTACACGCAGCCGGAGATGAGGGCCGTGATGGCGGGCAGGAAGATGGAGCCGAAGCCGCCGGTGAACAGGGTGCTCACCAGTGTGGCGATGCACACCATCACGAAGTACAGGGCCGCAAACACGCCGATGGTGATGAGGTCGGAGACCTCCAGTTTGCCGGATTTGGCGGGCTTGTTGAGCTGGTCAGAGGTTTCGGCGGGCGTGTTCGGTGCGGTCACGATGTTTTCCGTTTCGTATGCATTGACAATATTCCTCTCGCCAATCTAACGATGATTTCCCGCAAAGGCAATAGTCTGTCTGTGATTTTTAGCATGGCTTGGCGCCCCTCCCTGTGGGGGGCGAAGGACGTGGCGCGGGCGGGGTGTGGTTCGCGGCTACCGGCTAGTATGGTGCGGTCACGACAGAGGGAGGCATGCTGTGGCCGATGTGATGCGGGAGCTGGAACGGCTGCGACCGGTGTATGAGACGGGCGTCCTGCGGTTGCTGTTGCGCCAGAACGCGATGCTGTACGTGTCGCTGCTGCGTTCCACGTTCGACCCGCTCACCGGCGAGCTGCCGCGCGAGACCGTGGAGGAGCGGTTCGCGCAAAGTCTGAACGCTCTGGCCGACGCCGGCGAATATGCGCCGCGCGAGGACCAGACCTTCGCCGAGGCCGCTCATCAGATCCTCGCCGACCTGACCCGTGAAGGCGAAGGCGACTACGCCTGGCTCGCCAACTCGCATGATGCGGCCTCACACCGATTCCTCTACCGTTTGACGGCCCGCGCCCACCGCGCCATCGAGGCGCTGAGCAGGCTCGAAGACGAATCACGCGCCCTGTCCGGCGCGCAGGCCAACAGCATCATCATGGAAATCGAGCACGCGCGCATGCAGCTGACCGCCGACCCCGGCGAGCGCATCAAACTCCTCAACCGTGAAATCAAGGAACGCAAGCACGAGATCAAACGCATCCAACAGGGCAAGCAGCATGCCACGCTGAGCGAAGCCCAGGTGGAGGACGTGATCGCCGTGATTCACAACACGCTGCGCGGCGTGCCCATCGACCTGCGCGAACTCGTGCTCGACGAGCGGGACAACGGCGACGCCTTGCGCCGGCGCATGCAGGCCGGCGACATCAGCGTGGACGAGAACCTGACCCGCTACCACGATGAATACCGCCGCTCGTTCCGCGAATCAGACAGCGGCCGCCGCTTCGAGGACGCCTTCCAGGTGATCATCACCGACGAGGGTCGCCAGCAAATCGACGAAGCCCTGCGCGCCATCGCCAAAACCCCGTATCTGGCCGGCGAATCCGGCGTGCTGCTCGGCCAGATCCGCGACGAACTGGCCCGCATCTACGACGGCATCGAAGCCGTGCGCCGCCAGATGCGCGTCTCCGACGAGGCGATCAGCCGGCTCGTGCGCCAGCAAACCGACACTCGCTACCGTACGATGCTCACCCGCTTGAACCGACTGTACGCGCGCCTCAACGCGGATGCGAAAACCCATATGGGAGACGCCTCGCGCCCGTACGACACGGCCACCTCGGACGCGCTGTTCGCGCCATTGCCGATGCGCCCGGCCAAATCCATGACCCGCGCCACCGCACCCGGCCTGAGCGACCTCGCCGCCGAAGCCCCGCAGTCGACTCCGGTGGCCGATCTGCGGGACATGGTCAACAGCGGCGGCCCCCGACTCCTGCGCATGGTCAGCCTCATCCGGCGCAACCCGGTGACCGTTGACAGGTCCGATGACAGGCCCGGCGCAACCCTCGTGGACATCGCCGCCAGCTTCAACCGGCTGCCCGAAAGCGAACGCCGCGAAAGCGAGATCGTCGGCTTCCTGGGCGGGCTGGGAGCCGTAAGCGGCAACGCCATCGCCGACGAGCCGTCCACTGACGGCGTCGGCGTCGGGGTCGACAGCGACATCGCCACCGAGCCGGCCCCGGCGCAGCGCGGCGATACCGCGACCTGGCATTGCGTATCGATCGACGGCGAGCCCCGGAACTGGATCACTAGACCGGTGCTGGCCGACATGGACGAGCTGAGCATCATTGTGGAGGAAGGATGACCGTGGCCGAGGAACACGAGGAACACGAGGAACACGAGGAGCATATGGACAACGCCAACCCGTACGCCCTGTTCGAAGGCGACACCGGCGACATGCCGGCCGAGGCACGCATGGCCGCCATCGCCCTCAAACGTGACCGCTATATCAGCGGGCCCACCTACGACACCGTGCTCGACAACCGCGACGCCGTCGTACGCTCCCTGAACAACGACCTGCTCGACTTGGTGATCAACGAACGCTACCGCATCATGTACGCCACGCCCGTGGCCGGCGACGACGTGACCCTGCGCTCGCTCAAAACCCGTGTCAGCCTCAAACGCGAGGAGGCCGCGCTGCTCGCCTTCCTGCGCATCCGCGTCCTCGAATACGAGAACGTGCACGCCGACCCCGCCGACTGGCTCGTCAGCTTTGAGGAGATCCGCGCCGCGCTCGCCACCGGCGCCGGCTATCTGGCCGCCCGCAACGACGAGGAAGGCGTGGCAAAGCAGATCGGCGCCATCGTCTCCGCGATGATCACCTACGGGTATTTGGTGCGCCTGGACGACGAAGCCATGTACCAGATCACGCCGCTCGTGCCCGTGGTGCTCGACCGCGAACTGGCCGACACCTGGCTCGACGTCGCGGAACACGGCGACGGCGACACGGAAGATGACGATGACGACGAGAAGGGAGCCGAATGATGCAGGCGACAGACGTGCAGATGATCGCGGACCGGTGGATGCTGGAATCCCGCCGACTCATCAACTGGGGCTCCTATGAGGGCTACCACGAATTCCGCCCCTCCACGGACCACAAGCTGCCGGTGACCCTGCTCGCCGGCGCCAGCGAATCCGGCAAATCCACGCTGGTCGACGCGCAGATCTCCCTGCTGTACCCAACCGGCACGCCGTTCAACAAGGCCTCGAACTCCGGCCGCTCCGAACGCAGCGACTACACCTACCTGCGCGGCATGGTCGGCGTGGGCAGCACCGAAACCGGCGACGAGCCGCTCTACCTGCGCGGCCGCGACGAGAACGGCGCACCGCAACCCGTGTGGGGCGCCATCGTGGACACCTATCGCAACCAGACCACCGGCCAGGTGCTCTCCTGCGCCAAATTCCTCTACCTGATGCCCGGCGACGGCCGCGGCGACGTGCGCCGACAGTACGTGGTCTGGGGCAAGCCCGTGGACCCCAGGCGCATGGACCAATACCGTGACGCCCCGTTCACGCCGGCCCAGCTCAAAGCCACCTACCCCGACTGCCTCACATTCCCCAGCGCCGAAGCGTTCCACACACACATCTGGAGCGCAATGGGCCTGAGCGAGGCCGCCTGTCGACTGCTGCACAAGATCCAGTCCGCCGACGCGCCCTCCCGGCTCGACGACATCTTCAAACAAGGCGTGCTCGGCGTGCCCGAAGCCCTGGACCTGGCCCGCACCACGGTCGAGGACTACGAACGTTACGACGAGAACTTCCACGCCATGGACGAGAAGACCCGCCGCATGGACACGCTGCGCGGCATCCAACAGGCCTACGGCGAATACGCCGCCGCACGCGGCAAGGCCCGCGCCTTCGAACCGGTCAAGCCGGCCGTCGACGGCACGGTACCGGCCGTGCTGCGCGACTGGGCATTGGCCCGCATGCGCGGCGAAGTCGCCGTCCAACTGCCCGCCGACCGCGCCGAACAACAGAACAGCGAGGCGGAAGCCAAGCTGCTGCGCCGCCGAACCGAAGACCTGCGCACCCGTCTCGACATGATCCGCGGCCAGATGCAGGGTCTGGACGGCGGCAACCTGACCCGACTCGAACTCGAACTCGACCAGGCCCGCCGCACCCTCGAAGACGTGCAAGCCAACCGAACACGAATCGAACAAACGTTCGCATCCATCGGCGAGACGCTGCCCGGCGACGAACAGGCCTGGAACGAACGCCGCATCAACGCCGTGAACTTCAAACGCGAATACAACAAACGAGACGGCGAATGCGAGGAAGCCCTCACCGCCGCCATCAACGCGCGGGCCGGCGCACGCGGCGACCTCGAACGACTGCAACGCGACTTCGACCGGCAACGCTCCCAGCGCACCCGCATCTCCCAGCAGATGGACGAAACCCGCGCCATGCTCTGTCGCGCCACCGGACTCACCCCCGCCGAACTGCCGTACGTGGCCGAACTCATGGACGTGAACGAACACGAGGAAGACTGGCGTCTCGCCATGAACGTCGCCTACGCGCCCATCGCCCAGACCATCCTCGTCGACAAGCGCCACGAACAGGGCTTCGCCGCCAAAGTCAGCACCATCGACCCGCGCACCATGCCCCGACGCACCTGGCAGTTCGTGGACACCGCACGCCACTACGACGACACCGGCGCGCACGCGAACATACTCACCGGAGAACAGGACGGCGACTGGCTGTCCGGCAAACTGCGCTACCGCGACGACTCGCCCTTCGCCGACTGGCTGCGCTCGCAGACCCAGGACGAACGATTCGACGCCCTATGCGTCACCGCCATCGACGACACCGACCGCACCAACCGTCAGGTGCAGGCCGACGGTCAGATCAAATCCGGCGCACGCGGCCAGCACGGCACCAAAGACCGCGCCCAGGTCATCGGATTCGTCAACGAAACCTACCTCAACGCGCTCGCAGCGCAGGTCGACGCCGCCCGCAACGCGCTCAGCCAAGCCGACACCGACTACACGGCCGCCAAAACACAGTCCGATAACCTCCACCGCGAACTCGAACTGGCCAACCAGCTCGCCTACACGTCCTGGGAGCGCATCGACATCGCCGGCGCGCAACGGACCATCACGGACACGCAGGACGCCATCGCATCCATCAAAAACGATCCCAAGCTCGCCGAACTCGCCAAACAGCGCGACGAACTGAACGCCGAACTCGACCGTGTGGAACGCCAGCGCATCGAATCCGACCAGGCCGCGGCCCGCGCCGGCAGCGCCGTCGAAGCGGCGCTCATCTGGCTGCGCGACCATGCCGACACCGGCACGACGGACGCCGCCGGTGCCACCGCCGACAATGACGATGACGCCGCGTCCGGCCCGCTGCCGGACGAAGTCACGGCGGCGCTCGCCGAATCCTACGACAACCGATTCGCCGGACTGGCGGACGCCGCCATGCGCGCGCACATGATCATCGGCGCGGGCGCGGCAGGAACGCAGGCACCGGGGGAGAGCTTCCCCGAACGCACCATCGCCGGCATCGGCAAGGACATGGCCTCCCGCATCAACCTGCTGAACGGCCAGGCCGATGCCGCACGCACCGGCGTCGAATCGAAAATGAGCACCTACATCGCGCTCTACGCGGCCGACGATGATTCGCTGACCGCCAGCGTGGAGGACTACCGGTACTATCTCGACGAACTCGCCAGCCTCACCCAGCTGGCCGCGGTCGCCGCCACCGACGCCGAATACCGGCGCTGCCTCGAACAGCTGCTCAGGAGCTTCCTGACCATCAAACGCGCCATCGACACGGATGCCAGCGACATCCACGACCAGCTTGACCGCATCAACGCCATGCTCAAAGGCCAGCAGTTCGGTCCCAAGCACGGCAGCCTGTCCCTGCACGCGGACGTGCGCCGTCCCGAGCGCACCTTCTGGGCGCAGCTCATCCGCGTCATCGGCACCCTGAACGATTGGAAATCCGCCGACGTCAACGATTCCGACGCCTCGCGCAAGGCTTTCGCGGCCTGCGCGCCGATGGTCGGGCTGCTGCGCGCCGAACTCGCGCAGGTCAAGGACGCGAACGGCGTGAAAAGCTACGGCGCCCGCAACCTCGACCCGCGTTGCCGCTCGTCCTTCTACGCCATCGTGCATCATGCCGACGGCCCGGATGAACGCATCACCTCCACCGGCGGCCGTTCGGGCGGCGCCTTGCAGGAGCTCACCTCATTCGTATACGGCGCGGCGCTCATCTACCTGCTCGGCGGCGGCCTGACCAGCGAGCCCTCGTACACCACGCTGTTCCTCGACGAGGCGCTCATCAAGGCCGACGGCCGTTACACGCAGCGCGCCCTCACGGTGCTGCCGCGCCTCGGATTCCAGGTCATCGTCTCCGCTCCGGAAAGCAAGACCGGCGAAATCCTCGAGGTCTCCACCAAGGCCTACGTGACCTACAAGGACCCCGACACCGGCCTCACCTCCCTGCGCGAGGCCGTGCTGCATCAGAATGACATGGACGATGAATCATCGTCGGATATATTGAAGGATGACGGGGTTGCCGAATGAGCAGTCCTGGCGTCGCCGGTATTAAGACGATTCGGTTCGACTCGACGATGTTCGAAAGCAGGTGATGGGAACTGTGGCCGGCATGAAAGACATCGCTGCGATCACCACATGCGTGAAGAAACATATGCGTTCACATATGTACGACATCGAACCGGCATGGCCATTTCCCGTGCCGGTGGGATTGCCGGACCAAGCATTTTTGGAAACCAATGCGATTGCGGTGCATGACAACAACAATGAGATACGGCAATGGGCAAGCAAGAATGGTTGCGAAATCATAACCAAGCATCGCACCATAGGCACCTCTGTCGAGCTGATCTCCAAAGTCGTCGTTCCTGACGAATCAATAGCCATGCGTGTGGTTGGTCGTACGCTGGCGGCGGAATGTCGCGAAGCGCGCCGCCGCATAGCATGTCTGGTTGCTGCTTGTGACGTTGCTCCGGAAACAATCGAATCGGCCGCTCGCATGACAGGCCATGAACAGCCTGACGACTTCGATCTGCTTGTCAGCGCAGTTCGATATTTCAGGCATCATCCGCCCAGATCCAGTCTGCCCGGTTCTATCAGGGCACTGTCACCAACAACGGTGC
>OLQM01003655.1_pt1 | contig 12975 bp, 10 predicted proteins | sample 1673161 | NCBI WGS metagenome assembly OLQM01 (sample SAMEA3136761, study PRJEB25190) | human gut metagenome | reverse complement strand
CAGATCGTCGGAGGTCTCGTCCTCTTCGGCATCGGCGTACTGCAGCTCAAGCTTGTCAAGCAGCTGGTCGAGAGCCACGGCCTCATCGGAGCGTCCGGCCTGCTCGAGGAAGTACTGTTCGGCCTGCACCGCACGCATGCGGTATTCGCCGGCCAGGCCCTTGGAACGGCCCAGCGTATGCACGATCTCAATGGCCTTATCCCACAGCTCGAGGTCGCCCAGCGCGCCCGCGTACACGAGGAACATCTCGGCCTTGGATTCGCCGCGCAGATACTTCGCGTCATCGCTCATGGCGGTTTCGATGGCCTTCTTCGGCTCGCCCATGCCACGCTCGCAGTCGGCGATGAACGGCAGGTAGTCGAGGAAGCCGTTCATACGGTAGGCGGTGCGGAACTCACGCAGGGCCAGCTTGTAGTCGCCCTGACGGTAGGCCACGAACGCAAGCGTCTCGCGGGCGAAGTCGATGCGGGAGGCCTGACGGGCCACCCACTTGGCGTGCTCCAAGGCAAGTTCGGGGTCGCTCTCCTCCAGCGCGAAAGCGGCGAGGATGTGCAGACCAATGTTCTCCGCGTGCTCCTTGGACAGGCCGCGCAGACGTTCGCGCTCATCCTTGGACAGCATCGACCATTCCATGCCCTTGGGCATCTTGGGCTCGTCGGGACGACGGTCGGTGTACGGGTTCTGCGAGGGGAAGCTCATCGTGCCGTCGGAGTTACGGCGCGGGCGCCTCATGTATTCAGAGCGCTTCTCCTCACGGTACTGGCGCTTCTCTTCCTGCGAAAACTCGCGGAATTCGCCGTCACGACGGTTGTTGTCGCGGCGATCGTCACGGCGGAAGTCACGACGATCATCGCGGCGGTCGTCCCTGCGGAAGTTGCGGCGGTCGCCATCACGGCGATCGTCGTCGCGACGGAAGTTGCGACGCTCACCATCGCGGCGGAAATCACGACGATCGTTATCACGGTGCTGGTAGCGCGGATTCTCGCCGTTCTCGCCTTCGTGGGAACGGTAGCCGCCTTCGCGGCGCGACTTGAAGCCTTCGCCGTCACGGCGCGGACCATTGCCGCGGTAACCGCCCTTGCCGCCGAAGCCGGAGCGGCCGCCCTTGTGGAAGCCGCCGGACTTGCCGTACGACTTGCGGTAGCCGCCGTGGCCCTCGCCATCACCGTCACGGCGCGGCGCGTAGCCCTCGCCATCCTCACGGCGACGCGGCTTGAAACCCTCACCATCATGACGCGGCTTGAAACCGCCCTTGCCGCGCGGCTTGAAACCCTTGCCGCCGCGGTTGCCCGGTCGGCGATCGCCATACCCCTTATGGCCGCCGCCGTAAGACTTGCCGGAACGCTCGTTACCTTCTGCCATTACTTGTTTTCCTTAATTCGTTGTTGATTAACGGTTTTCCACGGCGCCGAGCGCCTTCTTGCCACGACGGATGAGCGCGAAGCGGCCTGCCAGGAAGTCGGCTTCGGCCAGCACCTGCTCCTCATCCTCGATACGGTTGTTGTTGAGATACACGCCACCGGACTTGATGGCGCGGCGTGCCTCGGAAGCGGACTTGAACAGTCCGGCAGCCTGGGCGGCGTCGATTACGCGATCGCCGGGCTTGGAGACGGGGAAGACGTGCTCGCCGTTCTCGTCGACCACCTTGAAACCGTCGAGCACGGATTCCAGCGTTTCCTCGTCGATGTCTTCGAGGTTGCCACCGCGGCCGAACAGCGCACCGGAAGCATCGATGGCAGCCTGGGTAGCGGCCTCGCCATGCACGAAGCTGGTGACCTCCCAGGCAAGGGTCTTCTGGGCCTCGCGCTTGCCGGGGTTGGTCTTGGATTCCTCGACCAGTCGTTCGATTTCGGCCTTGGGCAGGAAGGTGAACGCCTTCAGCAGGCTTTCCATCTCCACGTCCGGGCGGTTGATCCAGAACTGGTAGAACTTGTACGGGCTGAGCATCGTGGCGTCGAGCCAGACGGCGTTGCCCTCGGACTTGCCGAACTTCTTGCCGGAAGCATCGGTGATGATCGGGCTGGTGAACACGTTCACGTCCACGCCGCGCACCTTGTGGATCAGATCCAGACCGGAGGTGAGGTTGCCCCACTGGTCGGAGCCGCCGAGTTCCAGCGTGCAGTGGTATTCGTCAAACAGGTGGAGGAAGTCGTTGCCCTGCAGCACCTGGTAGCTGAACTCGGTGAAGGAGATGCCTTCCTCAGAGTTCAGGCGGCGGGCGACCGTGTCCTTGGCGAGCATGGTGCCCAGACGGAAATTCTTGCCGACGTCACGCAGGAAGTCGATGACGGTCATCGAGGCGGTCCAATCGTAATTGGACACGAAACGTACGGCGTTCGCGCCTTCGGTGTCCAGAATGCCGCCGATCTGATTCTTCAGGCGATCGGCCCAGCCGGCCACCACGTCCTTCGGGTTGAGCGTGCGTTCGCCGGACTGGCGCGGGTCGCCGATGAGTCCGGTGGCGCCACCGACCAAAGCGATCGGATGATGGCCCGCAAGCTGCAGGTGACGCATGTTGATGAGCTGCACGAGGTTGCCGATATGCAACGATGCAGCGGTGGGATCGAAGCCACAATAATAGGTGATGGGCTCGCCGTTCAGTGCTTCTGCGAGTCGATCCCGGTCCGTGGACTGGGAAATCAACCCGCGCCATTCCAGTTCCTCAAGCAGGGTGTTGAAACCCGCTTCCTTGAAGTCGGTGACGTGAGCCATAGCTTGTCGCTTCTCCCTATCGAATTGTGAATGAGACTGCCCAATTGGGCACAGTCAAGTTTCGCAGAACAGGGCGACAGTGCCGAACCCCAGCCGAGCCGCGCGATTCAGTAAAATGCCTTATTCTAGCGGCGCGGGCCCATAAGTTCGCGCAAAGAGTCGATGATGTCCTGACGATCCGGCACCTGGAACTTCGGGAAGGACTTGAGCATACGCTTCTGCTGTGCGTTGATGACGCCATTGACGGCCCAGCGCAGACGCTCAACCGTATCCTGCGAAAGCTCACGCATCCTGTCGGATACCGCACTGGAGCCCCACTGCCACGTGCCACCGGCGCGTGCCGCCACATCCTGCACCACCTGAGAGACGGAATCGAGCACCTGCTCGAATTCGAGCATGCCCGCAACCGTGACCGCCAAGTCGATGATGGTGATCAGGGCCAGTACCGTGACCAGCGTATGCAGCATCGGCAGCGGAATCATATCCGTGACCCGCTCGACATATGGCTGCGAACCAAGTACCACGCCCACGCCGCCGAGGCCGAAAATCAACGCGCCCAGCAGGCAGACGCGGCCTTGGAGGTTGAAGCGGAAGTTCGAGTAATCCCACCAGCGGGCGTGGAACAGCTGCTCCATGACCCACGAGGTTGTGTATTCGAGTATCGTGGCGCCCACCATCGAAATCAGGAAGATGATGATCGGGTTATGTACGTTGCCGAGAATGGCGACGCCGAGTATCGCGCCGGTGCCGTAGATCGGGCACAGCGGGCCGTTGAGGAACCCTCGGTTGACCAAGCGGTGCTGTTGGCAGGAGACGAGAATGGACTCGTACATCCAGCCGACGAAACTGTAGAACAGAAACCAGAGGAAATAATGTTCGAGTGTGATGATCATCGACGGGCTTCGATCTCGGCGTAAGGCTTCGCGGCGGGCAACGCGCGCTTGTTGAACCAGTCGAACGAGAAGGTCTCGGCGGTGGCGGAGCATTTGTCCGCCAAGGTGACCAGATAGCCTTCGATATAGCGCGGCGGCACCAGGGTCATCGGGAACATGTGGTTCTCGATGCTGTTGCGTTCGATATCGTTGAGCTTGAAGTCCTTCAGGGCATTGACCAGGGCGGCGTGGCCATGGGTGAAGCCATGCCACTGGTGTTCGCCGTTATCCCAGTCGTGCCAGTCGTACAGGAAGTAATCGTGCAGGAGGGCCGCGCGAATCAGGGATTTGAGGTCGACGCGGTACCACAGGTGTGCGCGGTCGGCCATCCACACAGCCAGGCAGGCGACACGCACGGAATGTTCGAACGTGGTGACATTGCCGTGCTGGTAGCAGCAGCGTTCGATCTGCATGTGGCGATGCTCGATGACCTCACGGCCGTGCTTGGCGACCAGGCGTTGAATCTGCGTTCGGGTGAGCAGATGTCCCACGGTTTCGACCCTCCGTTCGGGTTGGTTCAGTGCAATCCCTTGTTGTGAATTACGATTGCCCGACGATATTCAAGAATCCATCGAGTAATACCGTGACCGATTGTAGGGCACAAATATGTCCGTGCACACTCATCCAAAAGAACGACAACGGGAACCGTTAATCGTGGTGGGTTTCAAGATAGTCGAGATAACCTTGAAAACCGCCATCGAGGCTTGCTACATCGTAACCGCGATCGGCAAGGATTTCAGCTACTTCCTCGCTCCACCATCCTTGAGCACAATAGACTACGACAGTTCGATCTGTGGGCACGGTTTTGAGCACATGGGCCAGAGGGTCGAGTGGTGCATTGATGGCACCTTCGACCGGGTGGGCGGCGAAGTCGGCTGGTTCCCTCAAGTCGAGCAGCGTGACCGTATTCGGGTCGAGCTTGGCAAATTCCGCCGGCGTGATGCGGCGGTACGATGCTTCACTGCTCTCATCGTCATCGACCGCATTACGCAAAGCAATAGGCATGTTCTTCCCCTCTCGTTCCGATCTTGGCTCCCCTCAAGGAGGGGTGCCACATAGCTCTAAATCGCGCAGGCCGGCTGAATATAGTTGGCCGGATCAATAGCAGTAATGGTCGGCTGCTCACCGCACACCGGGCAATCCGGCACATGCTTTGGCAGTGGGACCCGTCGAATATTCATGGTCAGGGCATCCACAGTGAGCATGCGAGCCACGAGCGGCTCCCCCACGCCGGCAATCAGCTTGACGGCCTCAGTCGCCTCCAGACTGCCGATCACGCCGACCACCGCGCCCAGTACGCCGGCTTCCTTGCAGGTCGGAATCTCACCGGCGGCGGGCAGGTCGCGGAAGATGCAGCGGTAGCAGGGGCCTTCGCCGGGAATGACGGTCATCACCTGACCGGCGAATCCGACCACGCCGGCATGGATATACGGCTTGCCGGCCAGCACGCAGGCGTCATTGATGAGGAATTTTGCGGCGAAGTTGTCGGTGGCATCGATCACCAGATCGTACGGTTCGATGAGGCCGGCGATGTTGCTCGCGTCGACGAGCTCGTAGTAGGTATCAACCGTCACATCCGGGTTGAGCGCGCGGATGGCTGTGGCCGCGGATTCCACTTTGGGCGCTCCGACACGTGCAGTGGTATGGATGATTTGGCGTTGCAGATTGCTCATATCCACCACATCGCCGTCCACCAGTCCGATATGGCCGACGCCGGCCGCCGCCAGATACAGGGCGGCCGGAGAACCAAGACCGCCCGCTCCGATGATGAGCACGCTGGAGGCCAGCAACCGCTTTTGCCCTTTGACCCCCACACCCTTCAAAATCAGATGGCGCGCGTACCGCTCCACCTGTTCATCAGTCAATGCCATGTTTTCTCCATGTTTCCATCTCCCCTCAGTCCGCTACGCGGACAGCTCCCCTCAGAGAGGGGAGCTAATAAAAGTGTCAGTGCAAATACCCCGTAGTCGGGCTGGACGGCACAGCCTGTCCCTCGGTCACTTTGCCAAGGCCAGACAAATACGCCGCACGACCAGCATCGATGGCGTGCTTGAACGCCTCAGCCATCAGCGGGATATTGCCAGCAGAGGCAACGGCCGTGTACGCCATCACCGCATCCGCACCCATCTCCATCGCATCGCAGGCCTGGCTCGGACGGCCGATACCAGCGTCGATGATGACCGGCACATGCGCGTTGGCGATGATGATTTCGATGAAGTCACGCATGCGCAGGCCCATATTGGAGCCGATCAACGAACCGAGCGGCATAACGGCAGCGGCACCGGCCTCCTCCAGCTGACGGGCCGCAATCGGGTCCGGGAACATGTAGGGCATGACCACGAAGCCTTCCTTGGCCAGCATTTCGGTGGCTCGGATGGTTTCGGCGTTGTCCGGCAAGAGGTACTTGGTCTCGTGTTCGATTTCGACCTTGACGAAGTCGGTGTGGCACACTTCGCGTGCCAGTCGGGCGATACGCACGGCTTCCTCGGCGTTGCGCGCACCGGAGGTGTTGGGCAGCAGCGTAATGCCTTCGGGAATGTAGTCGAGCACGCTGTTCTCGGTGGTCTGCGCGCGGCGCAGTGCCATGGTGACGATTTGCGTGCCTGCATGTTCGACCGTAGCCTTGATGAGGTTCAGGTCGTAGCGGCCGGAGCCCAGAATGAATCGCGACTGGAACTCGTGACCGCCCAGGTTCAGCGGCTTGTCTTCCACCGGGAGAATCGGCGCGGCGGTGCCGACCGGATTGGTGACGGCGGGCTGCGGCGGCAGCGGAGTCGCCTCAACAGATGCTTCAGTAACCGGATTAATATTGCTCATAGCTTTTCCTTTCATCCACCCTGTACAAACTGCACAATTTCCATGACGCACTGGTCGTCGAGCATGGCATCGGCACGCTTATCGCGCGGGATAATCTCACCATTGAGTTCGATGGCCACACGCTCGGCGCGGAATCCGTGCGCTTCGAGATAATCGGCGACGCTGACCGGCGTCTCGAGCGTGACCTGCTCTCCGTTGACCTGCATAATATCCTTTCAGATAGTAAAAAAGGGTGCACGAAACGAACCGTACCTTAAGTGGTGCGCCCATTCATGAACCCAATCATGCGACCGTTCGACCGCTGTGATGTATTGGCTCCATCACGACCGTCTCACGGCTGAATTATGCAAACGGAATGAAAGCTGTATCGGAGAACCCGGCAAATCTGCGACAACGATTCCTTACGGCGGCATGACCCGCGTCAAGTTCCCCGGTCGAAGTCTGGCGACTTCCTCTCAGCCTCACGGCTCCCGTTCGTTACGGTTTCTCAGTGTATGCCGTTGCAGTGACAACAACAAAATAGAGCTCCCTCATCAGAGGGAGCTTCATTGGGACTAGAACGTGCCGGGGGCTTTGTAGGCGGAGCCATCCGACGTGGATGCGGGGAAGAGCTTGAGTTCTTCGACCTCGGCCTTGGCGTCGGCGATCTGCTCGCGCACGCGACCGTAAGCGGTGCCGCCCTTGCCGTTGCGGGAGTCGACCGAACCGTGGCTGGAGAGCACTTCGCGTACTCCCGGAGCCTTGTCGGCCGGCAGGAACGCGGCGAAGGTCTCGATGAAGTCATTGTCGGTCAGATCCCACAGTTCCTGGCCGCGGCCTTCGGCGAGCTTGACGCAGGCACCAGAGAGCTCGTGCGCGTGGCGGAACGGCACCCCGTTCTTGACGAGCCATTCGGCGATGTCGGTGGCCAGCGCGAAGCCGGTCGGAGCTTCCTCTTCCAGGCGGTCGCCGTCGAAGTGCATGGTCCTGACCATGCCGGTGAAGGCGGGCAGCAGCACTTCGAGCGTATCGACCTGGTCGAACACGGCCTCCTTGTCTTCCTGCAGATCGCGAGCGTAGGCGGTGGGCAGGCCCTTCAGGGTGGCCAGCAGGCCGGTCAGATCGCCGATGAGTCGGCCGGACTTGCCGCGGGCGAGCTCGGCGATATCCGGGTTCTTCTTCTGCGGCATGATGGAGGAGCCGGTGGAATAGCCGTCGTCGAGCTTGACGAAGGCGAACTCCTGGGTGTTCCAGATGATGATCTCCTCGGACAGGTGGGAGATGTCCACGCCGGTCATGGCGGCCACGAACGCGAATTCGGCCACGAGATCACGTGCGGCGGTGCCATCGATGGAGTTGTCGGTCACGCGGGAGAAGCCGAGCTCACGCGCCACGGCCTCCGGGTCGAGGCCGAGCGTGTTGCCGGCCAGTGCGCCGGAGCCGTACGGGGAGGCGTTGATGCGCTTGTCCCAGTCGATCAGTCGCTGCACGTCGCGAATCAGCGGCCAAGCGTGGGCCATGAGCTGGTGCGCGAGCAGCACGGGCTGGGCGTGCTGCATGTGGGTGCGGCCCGGCATCACGGTGCGGCCGGCCTTTTCGCTCTGCTCGATCAGGGCGTTGACGAGGTCAAGCAGGAGTCCGGCGATTACGCGGGAGTGACGGCGCAACCACATGCGAATCAGGCAGGCGATCTGGTCGTTGCGGGAACGGCCGGCCCTGAGCTTGCCGCCGAGTTCATCGCCGGCAATGTCAATCAGACCGCGTTCGAGGGCGGTGGCCTCGTCCTCATCGTCTTCGATGGGGGCGAAGGAGCCATCGTCAACGTGGCGCTGGAGCGTGTCGAGCGCATCCTCCATGCGCTGCAGCTCGTCGGCGGTCAGAAGTCCCGCACGGCCGAGAGCACGGGCGTGGGCGCGGGAACCGGCGATGTCGTCGTCGGCCAAGCGCCAGTCGAACTGCGTGGACTTGGACAGTCGGGCCAATTCCGGCGACGGACCAGACGTAAAGCGACCACCCCACAGGGCCAGATGTTCGTTGTTCTCAGTCATGAAGGCTCCTTGAAACCATGGATTGCAAACAAATCAGACTGCTTGTCAGACTATCAGCGTTGGGCTACATACCGGTGGATTCAAGTTGTTCGTATTCCATGGCGGCAATGTCAGGGATACTGGTCACGTCGTATTGATGAAAAGAACCGCATCGTATACCGCATTACGGGTAACGATGTTCAAAACCTGGAAATAGCCGTCTGCCGAACTCATTACGGAGAGCACTGAGCTTCTTCCGTCATCGGCAAAAAAACGAGGGGAGCACGAGCATAATCTTTGCTCGTACTCCCCTCAGTCATCTGCGGCGACAGCGTCCTGTAATTACGGACAGCCTGACGGCTGCTGATTGTTGGCTCACTGTCGTTCGCACCTCACCTGCAAACAGCCCACTGGGCTGTTTGCTTTACGGCGCGGCCCCTCAACGAGGGGAGCCAAAGTAAATGATTACTCGACGGTGTTCTCCGGGACCTCGATGCCGTTGCCGAACTTGACGTCGCGCGCTGCGGCCACGCGGGACGGCAGGCCGTAGATGTCGATGAAGCCGTTGGAGGACTTCTGGTCGAAGGTATCGCCGGAATCGTAGGTGGCGAGCTTGTAGTCGTACAGCGAGGAGTCGGAACGACGGCCGGTCACGACGGCGCGACCGCCGTGCAGGACCATGCGAATCTCACCGGACACGTACTTCTGGGTGTCCTCGATGAACGCGTTGAGCGACTGAGTCGCCGGGGAGAACCACTGCGCATCGTAGACCAACTCGCCCCAGCGCTTGTCGATGTCGCGCTTGATGCGGTGCTGTTCGCGTTCGAGGCAGCAGTTTTCGAGTTCCTGGTGAGCGGTGATCAGAGCCACGGCACCCGGAGCCTCGTACAGCTCGCGGGACTTGATGCCGACCAGGCGGTCCTCGATGAGGTCGATGCGGCCGACGCCCTGGGCTCCGGCGCGGCGGTTCATCTCTTCGATGGCCTGCAGCGGGGTGACGTCACGTCCGTCGATCTTGACCGGCACGCCTTCCTTGAACTCGATGACGACTTCATCTTCGACCGGCGGGAAGGCCGGGTCGTCGGTGTAGGAGTAGCAGTCCTTGGTCGGGCCGTTCCACGGATCCTCAAGGAAGCCGGTCTCAATGGCGCGGCCCCATACGTTCTGGTCGATGGAGTACGGGGACTTCTCGGTCTGGGTGATCGGCAGCTTGTGCTCCTTGGCGAACGCAATCTCGACGTCGCGGGTCAGGGACAGGTCGCGAATCGGGCTGATGGCCTTCAGCGTCGGGTCGATGGAGGCAATGGAGACCTCGAAACGAACCTGGTCGTTGCCCTTGCCGGTGCAACCGTGGGAGATGGTGTCGGCGCCGAACTGGTGGGCGGCGCGCACGAGGTGCTTGGAGATCAGCGGACGGGAGATGGCGGAGACCAGCGGGTAGACGCCTTCGTACATGGCGTTGGCCTTGAGGGCCTTCATGCAATATTCGTTGGCGAACTCGTCACGGGCGTCGACCACGTAGGATTCAACGGCACCGCAGGCGAGGGCGCGCTGCTTGATGGTCTCAAGGCTTTCACCACCTTGGCCGACATCGAGGGACACGGCCACGACGTCCTTGCCGGTGCGCTCCTTCAGATACGAGATGGCGACGGAGGTGTCAAGACCGCCGGAGTAGGCCAGAACAATGCGCTTGTTATCTGCCATTGCTTCCCTTTCGTTCAAGGTCTGGAAAAAACAAACTGATGCAATTATATACAGAAGACTGTATATTTATGCACGGCGTGTTGGTTATTTGGAGGCGAGGCTTAGTAGCCAGTCGGAGCGGGAGACGGCGGTGTCGTCATTGGTGCAAATCACCATGACGGTGTCGTCTCCGGCGATGGTGCCCAGCACGCCTTCGATCGGCTGCCTGTCAATCACCGAGGCCACGTATTGTGCGGCACCGGAAGGCGTGTGCACCACAACCAGATTTCTGGCGGCGGCCACCGAGGTGACCAGTCCGTTCAGCACGCGGGACATCTGTGCCTCACCGCGCTCCCCTACATCCTCACCTTCCGAAGCAACGACGCTGCGACCCACCGTGTAGGCCACCGTGCCGTCCTTCAGCCGGGTCTTCACCGCATGCATCTCATCAAGATCGCGGCTCAGGGTCGCCTGAGTCACCGCAATGCCCTCGTCGATAAGGATTTTGTAACGATAACCACGCCGAGGCTGATTTTTTTCCATAAAGGATTTTGGACAGCTGTGATTGCGAGGTGATGATATGCGTGGCGAGCGCCTGTTCTATGGCACTCAGCCGCGCCGCCCTGGTGGCAGGGCGCTGCAGGGACGGACCGGTTTCACTCATGCGAGCAGGCTTTCGTCTCCACGGGCCTTGCCGGTCAACCAAGTCAGCAACGCTTTCTGTGCGTGCAGACGGTTCTCGGCCTCGTCCCACACCACGGACTGCGGGCCGTCGATCACTTCAGCGGTGACTTCCTTGCCGCGGTAGGCGGGCAGGCAGTGCTGGAAGAGCGCATCCGGCTTGGCCAATGCCATAAGTTCGGTGTTGACCTGGTAATCCCAGAACGGCTTGGAACGGATGGCGTATTCGGCTTCCTCGCCCATGGAGACCCAGGTGTCGGTGAACACGCAGTCGGCGTCCTTCACCGCTTCCTTGGCATCGGTGGTGACCAGGATGGAGCCGCCGGTCTCGGCCGCGATGCGCTTGGCGTCGGCCACGATGTCCGGGCGGGGCAGGTAGCCGTGGGGGCCGGCCACGCGCACGTCCATGCCGGCCACGGCACCGCCGAGCAGGTAGGAGTTGGCCATGTTGTTGGCCGCGTCACCGAGGTAGGCGATGGTCTGGTTCTTCAGGTTGTCGACGCCGCCTCGGTGCTCGGCGATGGTCTGGAAGTCGGCGAGAATCTGGCAGGGATGGAAGTCATCGGTCAGGGCGTTGACCACCGGATGGGTGGAGTACTTGGCCATTTCTTCGACGCGGTCCTGACCGAAGGTGCGCCACACCACGCCGTAAGCCATGCGGTCGAGCACACGAGCGGTATCGGCCACGGGCTCGCCACGGCCCAGCTGGGAGCCGGACTTGTCGATGACCAGCGGGTAACCGCCAAGCTCGGCAACGCCGATGGAGAAGCTGGAACGGGTGCGGGTGGAGGGCTTGTCGAACAGTACGGCGACGGCCTGCGGACCGGCGAACGGCTGCTTGTAGAAGCGGTCGTGGTGGAACTTGATGGCAAGTTCGAGCACCTGCTTCTGTTCCTCATGGTTGAGGTCGTCGTCACGTAGCATGTGGCGAAGTTCTGGGGTCATGATGATCTCCTTGGATCGGTGGGGCGGCAGTGACGGAGAGAAATCAGTCGTCGGGCAGGTCCGTAGGCACATCCTTGAGGATGGCAAGTGCCTGGTCCACGTCTTGTGCGGTTATAATCAGCGGCGGTGCGAAACGCAGCGCATTGGGAGCCACCGCGTTGACGATGAGCCCGTGTTCGAGGCAGTAGTTCATCACCGCGTGGGAGCAGGGATGCTTGAGCTCGACGGCGTCCAGCAAACCACGGCCGCGTACGGAAACGAACAGCGGATTACCGGTGGCCATAATGCCATCGCGCAGCTGTTCGCCGCGAGCTTCGGCGTTGGCCACCAGATTCTCGTCTTCAATCACGTCAAGAGTGGCGAGTCCCGCAGCCGCACCCAGCGGATTGCCGGCAAAGGTGGAGCCGTGGGAACCAGGAGTGAACAGAGCCGCAAGTTTCTCGCCGAAAGCGATCATGCCGCCCATCGGGAATCCGCCTGCCACGCCCTTGGCGAAAGTCACCATATCCGGCGTCACGCCGCCGGACAGATCGTCACGCTGGAATGCGAACCACTTGCCGGTACGTCCGATACCGGTCTGTACTTCATCGATGATGAGCAGCGCGTGGTTGATATCGCACAGTTCGCGCACGAACTTGACGTAATCGGCGCCCAACGGCTGCACGCCGGCTTCGCCCTGGATAAGTTCCAGAATCACAGCAGCCACCGGACCCTTGCCATAGCGGCCGAGACCGGTCTGTGCAAAAGCGTCGTGCAGGGCGACCTTGTCGCCGGCGCGCACGAATTCGATGTTCGGCACCAGCGGATCATACGGCTTGCGGATACCGGGTTTCCACGTGGCGGACAGCGCACCCATCGTACGGCCATGGAAGCCGTGAGTCATTGCGAGAATGCGTGCGGGCTTGCCGCCGATGGAAGGCAGGGCACCAGGCAAGGTGCGTCCATACAGCTTGGCGAGCTTGAGGGCAGCTTCATTGCCTTCAGCACCGGAGTTGCCGAAGTAGACTTTGGAGCCTTCAGGTGCACCAGCCAGCTTGACCAGTTTGGATGCCAGCTCAATTTGCGGCTCGGACGCGAAATAGTTGCTGATATGAGCCACCTTGGCAGCCTGATCGGCAACCGCTTTGACCCACTTGGGGTGGGGCAATGCTTAAGCTCTGCAGATATGTGGGATCAAAGAATGCAGAAGATTTGGCTGA
>OLQM01003654.1_pt1 | contig 12975 bp, 12 predicted proteins | sample 1673161 | NCBI WGS metagenome assembly OLQM01 (sample SAMEA3136761, study PRJEB25190) | human gut metagenome | reverse complement strand
CCAGCGTTTACTGTGTTGCCAGCTACCGTTGTGGCATCCATATCCACATATCCGCTTGGCACGAGCAGGCGAAGCTTGTTTGAACCATCCGTGGTGGCAGTTGCCGCTACCCAGGTTGATCCGCTGTCCGTGCTGTACGAATAGTTGACCGTGCTGCCCGTCAAGGAAAGGTTGGCGTTGTTGTCCATACGCAACAGCACGTTGCCGCCAAAAGATCCGGCGGCGGATGTCGTCAGATTGGCGGGGCCGCCCATAACAGTCATTGTCGGCGGAGGATCATTGTCGTCACCCTGATAGACGGCCGTAGGACGGATGTACACCAGCGTACCGTTTTTTGATCCTGGCCCGGCGCTGATATCAGCTGCGGTAACTGCCATATCGTTCTTCATGGTGACGGTTACACCGTTGGCAGTCAGTGTCCTGCCAGCCGTGGTGCCCGTGCTCCAGGTGGTGCCGCCATCGTTGGACCAGCGAAAAGTCTGCGGCCCGCCATCAAGCGTCCCGGTGCTGGTAAACTGAATCATCATGGATTTGCTGGACGCGCCCTGAATCGTGTAGCCCCCGGCCTGAATGGCCGTATCCCAGTTGGTGTCGGCACTGGTCAGGGCCAACCCCTCCTCAAAGGCGTTGCGGTCATAGCGCTGACCGGCAAAAATGCTGTTGCCCTCATACTGGGTGTTGGAAAGGTTGAGCATCTGGCCAAATATCTGCCGGGCCTGATCCGCAATCTGTCTGCGGTTCTCTGCCGAATAGGTACCAGTCGAGGCTTGTTCAGCCAGAGCCTTGAGGCTTGTCAGAGAGTTGCTCAGTTGCGTACCGAGCACGTTGTCGGCCAGCGACAACCAGCCCTTGGCCGTATCTACATTGCTCTGATACTGGGTAGTGGCGCTGATGTCGTTGCGGGTCACCAGCACGCGGTATGTGCCAGCAGGATCATCCGATGGCCTGTTGATCTTTTTTTGCGAAGAGCCTTGCTCGTTGCTTTCCATGTAGGCAGCCAGACTTTTCTGCATCTGGCTCGTCATTTTGTCATACATGGTGTTTTGCGTAACGCGTATAGCCATGTCAGGCTCCTATTGCTTAAGCCCAAGGAGGGTTTGCAGCATCTGGTCGGCGGTGGTTATCAATTTTGCCGCTGCCGTGTAGGAGTGCTGGTATTTGATCAGGTTGGCCATTTCTTCGTCAAGGTTGACGCCAGAAGCAGAGCTTACCTGCTCGGAAAGGTCGCTGGTGAGTGCCTTGTGGTATTCCGAATTTGTTTTGGCAAAGCGGGTATCCGCACCCACTGTCGTAACCAGGCTAGCGTAGTACTGACCGATGGTCTGGTTGCTGGTGGTCTTCCACGCGGTTGAAATGGTCACGTTGGTGCTGGCCAGTTTGCCAATAGCTGTGGCCGTGGCGTTGTCGCCCTTATTTATCTGCTGCTGGCCGTTGACCTGCCCGGCGGCAATGTAGTTCTCATTGTCGTGCAACTGTCTGCTTGTGGCTATGTCGCTGGCAGTGGTGCCGGTAAAAAACGTATTCACGCCAAGGGCGGCCATCATGCCCGTGCTGTCAGTGCCCAGCGCAAACTGCAGGTTACTGCCCGCTGCAGTGTTGAGTACAAGCTTGCCGTCCTGGATGGTGGCTGTAAGCTCGCCGGGGAACGAAGAATTAATGGCGGAAACAACATCATCCAGCGAGTGCTTGCTGGGATCAAAGTTCGGCGTTCCGGGGGTAATGGCGCTGAAGTCAAGCTGACCCGACGAAACATAGTCGCCCGAAGTTTTGTTGTAAAAATAAAAATTGACGTTGCCGGCCTGGAGCCTGCTGGACTCCGGCAGCACGGCCTGGGCTGAGCCCAGAGGCACCGTTGTGTTGGAAACGCCCTGTTGCCCCTGTGCAAAATCGAACAGAGAGGTGCCAGCACCCTGGCTGTGGATGCGGTTCACTTCCCAGATAAGCGACTTGGCGGTGGCATCCAGTTCATCCATATACCGGCCGCAGTTGTCGTCTCGAATATTGAAATAGGTGGTCAGCTTGCCGCCAGACACACGACCGGCGGTGTCCGTTCCGTCAAAGCCCACCTGAGGCGTCACGTTTTGCGGGCCGCGCGTGGGTTCAATCCAGTAAAGCCCGGTCTTGGGTATTATGTCGAACTTGTCGCCAACGGTAAAATTACTGGTAGAATCGAAGGATATCTTCAGATTCTTCACCTGCACGGGATCGGTGGATGTGCCTGTGGAGCTTATTTCGTAGTGCTGTTCATTGCCGTTCTCGTCACGCAGCCAGGTTTTGCCGCCGTCCAGAGAAACGCGGAACGTGGGGTTGCCAGCAGTGCCAGCAGGGCCAGCATTTCCCCCGGAAACGATATCTATCGTATATTCGTGGCTGTCGGAGCCGTCATACTGGATACTGCCAGTATAAGGCGAGCCTACAGAAAGCCGATTTTCCGCGCGTGGTTCACGAATCTCTAAATCATTGGTGTTGACACCCTGCACCAGAGGCTGACCGGTGGTGAGCGCCACCGTAAAATTGCCGCCCCCAGAGTCCATGGTCTTCACATCGACATAGGTTGCCATTTCACGCACCAGCTGGTCGCGCTGGTCAAGCAGATCATTGGGATTGCTTACCCCATCAATGGTCGTGGCATTGATCTGCTTGTTAAGAGAAGCAATGCTCTTGGCAAGCTCATTGACGCGGCTGACGCTCTGATTGATGGAAACATCCATCTGGCTTTGCAGCGCCTTGACCGATGTGGCTGTATTGCCCAACATGTCGCAAAGGTTGTCGGCATATGAAAGCAGATCTTCGCGCGAGGCGGTGTCGCCAGGGCGCTGCGCAAGCTTCTGCCATGCCGTAAAAAATGCGTTCATGGAAGAGCTTATGCCCGCCCGATTGGATTCGTTGAAAAGGCTTTCCAACGTCCCCATGATGTTTTCCTGCTCTTCCCAGCGGGCAGAATTGGTGGACTGGCGCACATAGGAGCTTTCAAGAAAAGAGTTGAAATATCGCAATACCTGCTGCGCATTAACCCCCAGACCTTCACCGCCAGGTTTGGCGACAAGGGTGCCCGCGTCGCGCTGATCCACATAGCGCCGGGTGTAGCCTTCGGTATCGGCATTGGCGATATTGCTGCCAGTGACCGATATCCAGGCTTGGGCGGCGTTGAGGGCAGTTTTGCCCACATTCATAAGACCGCTGAGCATGACTACAGCCTCCCGGAGATCAACGCGGCCTGCGTCTGCCGCTGGGCACTCATGCCCCCGCGGCGACCATAGGTTTCCGCCTTTGGCGGCATGGCCTGACTTGTGAGCGCCTGAAGTGCGCGGCTGCTCTGATCAAGCAGAGCCAGGGAAAGGTTGGTGTTGCGCGAGGCCTGGCGAGCAACAGACTGCTCCGTCGTATCTATCCGTTGCAGGATTTCCCGCAGGGCCGCGCCCATGTCGTCTGGCAGCGCCGTGGCGTATTCCATGGCCCGCATGCCGCCCAGACCTCTGATGACAGAAGTTTTTTCCACGGCCAGCTGACGGATCAGCTCCTGTATGGAGAACTCAAGAGACACCACGGCATCAGTATCGCGATCAAGAAGGCAGGTATATTCTTCCTCAAGAAGGTCGCGCAGCAGGCAAAGAGCCTTGTCCTGACGCGAAAGCGATTCGTAAATGGCGTTGTGCATGTGAACCTCCCGAGGGCCATTGATTTCAGCCGTAGTCAGGATATTGCCCGACAGAAAAAGGCAGAAACTGCCGCCCCGGCACAATTAAAGCAAAATCCGTGCCTGAAAATACTTCCGGCGCAGGCATACAGAGCGGTTGAACGAGAGATTGATCATGAGAAGCTGCCAAGCGCCGTAGAAGCATACGGCATCGTCAGTTCAGCCCCCGCCGGAGCAATCCCACGATAAATTTTAGTTAGGGTTTGCCGTACACGTCCGTAGCTGTCAGCGGCGGAATACCCGAGGCTGCCGCCCCCTTGGCTGCTCCGCCCTGACCGCCCTGGCGCACGAATATCTGCCCGCCCGTCAGCGGCACGGGACTGGTCACGCCTTGAGCAGATGCGGGCGAAGCCACTGGGGCAACACCGGGGCTTACAGGCTGATTGGGAGCCTGAACGCCGGGACTTGCGGGCTGGCTTGCTGCCAGAACTGCGGGCTGACCCGCCGGACCCATGGGCAGGGTGCTTACCTGGGCTGCGGGCTGTGCGCCCTGGGCAGGAGCCTGTTGCTGCATGCCTGCGCCCTGCGCCTGCTGGGCATGGTAGGCGGCAATACCGGCGCCTGCATTGCTGTTGGGGCCTGCGCCGTCAACATTGAGCGTACGGATCAATCCCTGCTTGCCGCCTCGCCCTGACGGCGGAATATTGGTCGTATAGCGAACTTTTTGCGGCTGCGGAGGCTGCACCTGACCAGCTTGAGCGTTTGAGCCGGGCTGCATATTCTGCCCCTGCATGGCCTGCCCCTGCATAGCCTGCTGATGCATGGCCGCCTGCATGGCAGACTGCATGCCTCCAGCGGAATTCAGGGACTGGGCATCCAGCACATTCCCCGTAAGCGGCGGAATACTCATGCCAGACATATCCATCTGCGCACCACCCTGACCCCAATTCTGCCCGTCCGCCTGGCTGCCCACGGGGCCGCCAGCCTGCGCGGCGCGGCTCTGCGGCTGGGCAAGGCCCAGCATCTGCTGCATGGGCGGGCGCACCGCATTGGGCCCCAGCTTGCTGCCCGCTTCAAACTGCGCCTTGCGGGCAAGGTTGAGGCCGGAATTCATGTTGCCGACAACATTGGTGGTATGCACTACCCTGTGCCGCTCCGGCTGGGCCGAGGCCTGCATGGCCTGCTGGGCGAGACGCGCAGCTTCTTCCGGGTCCTGCCCTTCGGCCACGGCCTGTGCTCCGGTCAGCGTACGGGCCGCAGCGGAACCATTTTCCGCATGTCCGGCGTCCTGCATGGGGGCAACACCGCTGTACACGGATGCAGCAGCGCCTGATGTTCTGGACTTGTCCTTTGCAGCGTCCCTGCCGCTATCGTTGTGCGGGCTATCCGCATCCGGCGCAGGTGGAAGCATGGGAGCCGCCGCAGGCGTAAAAGGCCGCTGAATGGCGGAAGCATCCGTTGCCGTGGCGCGGCTTGCAGATGTCAGGCTGCGCGAAAGCTGGGCGTACATCATGTCGGCCAGACCAATGCCGCCAGCCGATGTCATTTTTTTGGCCAGTTCCTGATCGTACATGCCCTGCCAGAACTGTTCTTCCTTGCCGTGCAGCAAGGTGGACTTGGGCAGGGTTTTGCGCATCTCTTCCCACATTTTCTGGATAAAGATGGACTCGAAGCCCTCGCAGGATTCGCGCAGCTTCTTTTCCTTTTGCGCAGGGTCAATATTTTTCCCGCCCAGGTTGCCAATGCCCGCCAGGCGCGACTGAACTTCCTTGCGGGCAACTTCGCCCGCTCCGGCTTCAGGAGGAATGAGAGCGGTTGACATGGGCGTGGTCATTTAAATTACCTCCAGATCCGCGTGCAAGGAGCCCGAGGCCTGCATTGTCCGTAAAATGGATATGAGGTCGCGGGGGGTTGCGCCAATGGCGTTGAGGCCGTCCACCAGTTCCTGAAGAGTCGCGCCTTCCACCATCATAAGATGGCGGTTTTCTTCGCGCACGTTGGTTTCCGTCTGCGGCGTCACCACTGTCTGGCCTTGCGAGAACGGGCCGGGCTGCGAAACCTGTTCGCTTTCCTGCACAGTGATTTGCAGGTTGCCGTGGGCTACGGCAGCGCGAGAGATGCGCACATCGCGCCCAAGCACAACGGTGCCTGTCTTTTCGTCCACCACCACCTTGGCGGAGGTGTCGGGGCTGACATCCAGATTTTCCACCGAGGCCATGAGCGGCACAAGGTTGTTGCGGTACTGGGGCGGCACGTCCATGGTCACGCTGGTGGCGTCCACAGCGCGGGCATAGCGCCCACCCATGGCCCCATTGAGGCGTTCTGCAATCTGCTGCGCTGTAGAGAAATCGCCCACGCGCAGATTGAGCGTGAGTTTGTCCTGCTGGTTGAACTCAAAGGGAATGCCCCGCTCCACAATGCCGCCGCCGGGGATGATGCCCACGGTGGCGATATTCTTTGTGGTGCTGGCAGCTTTGCCCGAGGCTGAAAAACAGATCGGAAAAACCGCCCACGGTCAACGCGCCCTGAGCCAGGGTGTATATCTTGCCGTCCACGCCCTTGAGGGCCGTTTGCAGCAGCACCCCGCCCATGAGGGAGGTTGCGTCGCCCACGGAGGACACCGTCACGTCCAGCCTGGTGCCGGGCTTGGCCGACACCGGCATGCGCGCCGTTACCATGACCGAGGCCACGTTTTTGATTTTAAGTGCGGAGGCGTCCACGCCCACGCCCATTCTGTCCATCATGTTTTTCATGGAACTGAGCGTAAAGACGGAGTCCTTCTTGTCGCCGGTTCCGGCCAGGCCAACCACCAGCCCGTAACCAATAAGCTGGTTGTCGCGCACGCCCGAAAACGTGGCTATGTCCTTGATGCGCACGGCATGCGCTGGCAAGGCCCAGCACACAAGCAGGGCGGCGGTGGTTATCCAGAAGGCCGGATGGCGCAGTATTGTCAATTTCATGGCGCAGACTCCTTGCCGGAATACCGGCACACAGGGAATTGCAGAAACCATGCCGAACATGCTGACGCACTGCTGACCGCACCGGGCGGCCTGACCCTGACCGCCAGTCCACACCTTTCCCGCCCCATACCCTGCCGCGAAACAGTTTTCCGCCTGCCCCATTCGCCCAATAAAAAAGAGCGGTCAGGGATTCGGCTCCCTTACCGCTCTTTTCGAGTATTTATTGGGTGATTACTTGCGACTGCTGCCCAAGCAGGTCAACATTGAACATGGTTGTCTGCTCTGCGCGGATTCAAAAAAACCGCGTCATGGGCATGCCTACCTGAACAGACCCGGCTCCTCACGCACAAGATTGGCGGCAATAAGCTTGCTGTCAGGCTTGTAGGTGCCGTTGGAGACCTGAGTACGCAATGCTTCCACCTTTTCGGCGCGCACATCGGGCGTATTCTGGGCTGTACGCCGGGCTTCCGTCAGCAACTGGGCTTCCTGCGATACGCTGACAGTATCCCCCTGCGAACCTTCAGAAGGCGTGCCGCTGGCTCTGCCCTTCAGTCTGGCCTCGCCGCTCTTTTCAAGGTTGGCCGTGTTGCTGTAGGGATCGAGAAACGTATTGATCTTTCCCTGAATTTCCATAGTTCTCTCCGCTTGCTCAACCTGCTGCCGACCTAAATGGCAGGCGGTTCGTCAAGCATGCTTTCGTCAACTTTTTTTCGTGTGACGCGCCACAGGGCGTTACGGGTCGCACGCAGTTTTTCATCCGATAAAGGTTCCAGGCCTTCCGGCCCCTGCCCCACTATACGCAGTCTGCCGCCTGGCGGATAGGTAAACTGCACTTCCTGCCCCACTTCACGTCCAAGTTCCTGGCGGATTTCTTCCACCACGGGGTTGTCGCTTCCGGTATAGAGCAGGGTTTCGTAGAGTTCGCGGGCGACCTTCTCAACCATCATGCGACGGCTGGCAGAAGGATCAGGGTCGCTGGGGTCATCGCCTTCGGCAACTCTGCGCCGCATTCTGAGCCTTGCAAGACGCCGGGCTGCCAGCAGCTGCTGTTCATACCCCTGTAGCATCATGCGCAGTTGCGCGGAGGTTGCGTCGGCCATGGCGTTATCCGTCCTTCAACCCTTTTCGGCAGAAGCGATAAAAACTTTAGACTTGCCATGAGGCATTTTTCTCTGCGGCCTGCCGCTTTTTTTGCCAAAAGGCGCGGCATGGCAGCCCGCGAGGGCACAGGCGGCCAGCGGATGTTCCCCGGGGATATAAAAGGCGGTCAACGGCGGTTGCGGGCCAGTGCGCAGCCCACAGCCAACAGGTTGAGCACGCCAAAGATTATCAGGTCAACGCGCATGGCTCCCATGAAGGCATCAATATTATGCGTTCCGGCTGGCTCGCTGCCAAGAAAAAGCCCAAGGGTCAGCGTTATGAGCGTCATATTGAAAAGCTGGCCGCCAGTGCGCACAGCGCCCGTGAGCCCTGCGGCCTGCCCCACCCGGTCGCGCCCCGCGCTCTCAAGAATAATGGTGGTATTGGGCAGCGCAAACAGACTGATGCCAACGCCGAGCAGGCATTGGGCCAGAACCAGCACGTACATGGGCGAATCCACCCGCAAAAGCCCGCACACAACAAGGCCCAGCCCGCACAGGGCAATGCCCGCCGCGCTGACCTTGCCCGGTTCAAACCTGCCGCACAACCGCGCGGCAACAGGGGTGGTCATGACCTGCATTACAGACTGGAGCGCAAGAAAAAGCCCGGCCTGCTGCACGGTCATACCGCGCCCGAACTGGAGATACAGGCTGAAAAAAAACACGATGCCAAAAAATGAACTGTAGTTGATGAAGGCCGCCAATGAAGACAGGGCAAAAACCCTGTTGCGGGCAAGCAACCGCAGATCAAGCAAGGGATAGTCGCTCCTGAGTTCCTTGATGCAGAAAGCAGCCATCAACCCCACAAAGGCCACCAGCAGGCCGCCAGCCAGGGCCGGAGCATCGGCCAGCTCGGACGAGCCAAATGTCAGGGCCGTCATGGCTCCCGCATAAATGCAGCACCCCTTCCAGTCAAAGGGCTTGCCCTTGGCCATGCGCCATTCAAGCTTGACGCGGTATTTCATCAGCAGCAGCACGCCCACGGACGCCAGAGCGCTGCCCCAGAACAGCCATTGCCAGCCAAGCCACCCGGCCACAAAGCCCGCAACAGGCGGCCCGCAGGCAATGCCCGCGTATACTGACGATCCGCTGTAACCAAGATAGGAGGCGCGCCGCCCCTCAGGAGCAGCCGAGGCCAGCAGGGCCAGACCGCAGGCGTTGAACATGGCCCCGCCCACCCCCTGCACAAAACGCAGCAGCAGAAACAGCGGCACAGAATTGACAAAACCCAGCAAGGCGCCGGCAAGGGCAAACAGGGCGATACCCCACAAAAATATGCGGCGGTAACCCCAGATGTCGCCCATGCTGCCGCTGGCCAGCTGAAACACAGCCAGTCCCATGGAATAAAAGGCCCCCATGAGGCCCAGCTCGCGCGCGCTGGCATGGAGGCTTTGCCCCAGCGGCGGCAGCACGGCGTTCACTCCGGCCATCATGAACGGCATAAAAAACAGGGAGGTACACACGGCCACAAGCAGCCAGCCGTGTCCTTTTTCAATGGATGAACTCATGGCGGCAGAGTAGCCTCGAGCATGCGGGGTGGTCAATACGCCCCGCATGCCGGTCAATTGCGCTGCTCAGAACCAGAGCGAACGCCCTGAACCTTTGAAAACGCACATCCTCAAAGACAACAGGTCTAAAGCGTACCTACGGCTTCGGCCAGCCGCAGGCACATATCAGCCTTGTTCAATGTATACAGGTGAATGCCCGGCGCGCCGGCATCAAGCAGACTACGTATCTGCCGCACCGCGTAATCAAGGCCCACCTGCCGCACGGCTTCCGCCCCGCCATCGTTATTGGCTTTCTCAAGGGCAAGGTAGAGCTTGCCCGGAATATTGGCCCCGCACAGCGAGAGCACCCGCCGCAGCGAGTCAAAACTCTGGATGGGCAGAATACCGGGGATGACCGGCGTAGTAATGCCCTGCCCGCGCAAATGGCTCACCAGGTCTTCATACTCGCGGGCGTCAAAGAACAGCTGGGTCAGGGCAAAATCCGCCCCGGCGCGCATTTTTTCAGCCGTGCAGCGCCTGTCGTCCGCAAAGGTGGGCGATTCGGGATGCGGGGCGGGATAGGCAGCTACACCTATGCCCAGATCAGGCTGCTGCTCGCGGGCAAAGGCCACCAAATCAGAGGCGTGGCGAAAGTGGGCTTTGTTCCAGTCCCACGGCTTATCGGCGGGCGGGTCGCCGCGCAGGGCCAGCACATTGTTGACGCCAGAAGCCTGCAAATCGTGCAAAAATGCGGCGATGGACTGAGGCTCCGCACCTACGCATGTGAGATGCGCCATGGCAGTAATGCCCCGCCGCGCCAACTCCGCCGTGACGGCAAGGGTATTCTGCTGCCGCGCGCCGCCCGCACCGTAGGTTACTGACGCAAACAGGGGGTTGAGCGCGCGCAGGCGATCCACCGTGGCATAAAAATCAGGCAACTGGGCCGTGTCAGAAGGAGGAAAAAACTCCAAAGAGTAAAACGGGGCCGAAAGTTCCCTGATCATTTTGCCGATATGCATGGAAAGACTCCTTGGCGCGATATGCCCGCAGCCTGATAAATTACTGCGGCGTGATTGTTTATGTTTATATCAAGATAAATTGATATGTCAATAAAAATGTGCCATCGCACCTTGCCAAATGGCAAAAGCGGTCGTAATGCAGGTTACGGACAATAAAAATAGACGGCAAGACATGAATACCCGGCAGTTTTTCTTTATAGCAACGGACGCAATCCGGCCCGCTTGGCGGGTAATCCGCAGTCTGCCGACAACATGGCTGGCGGCCCTGATTGTCTGTTGCACCGTAGCCATGCCCCGGCCCGGCCTTGCCGCGCCAGACCAGCAGGGCAATCAGCCCCCCGGCGCTGTATTGCCCGACGAGGGCCACGCGCCTGCGTTGCCTGCCGCTGCCCCCCACGCCATGCAGCCCGCTGACGCCGCAGCCGCCAAAGGCGGCGTGGACGCTCAGGGCCGAGCCGACTGGCGGGAACTTGAACCGGGCCTCCTGTTTGGCGAATTTCAGCTCAACGAAGGCGATGCCCGCCTCACCGTCCTGCGTATTGACCCTGCATCATTTGACTTTACGCTCTGCTCCCGCTCTCAGGATGGCGGCCCCTCCCGCCAACTGAACCAGTGGGGCGAACAGTACAACCTTGTTGCGGCCATCAATGCCAGCATGTACCTGCCCGACGCTTCCACGAGCACAGGCTACATGCGCCAGGGTTCGCATGTGAACAACGGGCGCGTGGTGCAGCGGTTTGGCGCTTTTTTTGTGGCCGGGCCGGATGAACCGACCCTGCCCAAGGCAGCCATTCTTGACCGCGATAACCCCCTGTGGCGGCAACAGATGGATCATTATGATCTTGTGATTCAAAACTACCGCATGATCAATGCCGACAGGCGCATCCTCTGGTCGCCCGGCGGCCCGCACTACTCCATTTCGGCAGTGGCGCAGGACGGAGACGGGCAGATCCTCTTCATGCACTGCCGCCAGCCCGTGGAAGCCTATTCCTTTGCGCAGCAGGTCTTGCACCTGCCCCTCAACGTGCGCACCGTCATGTACGTGGAAGGCGGGGGCCAGGCTGGCCTGCTGGTTCGTTCCGCAGCGCTTACCCGCGAACTTGTGGGCCTGAGCCCCAGCGGCCTGCTGGTGACTGGCGACCTGCGGGCAGTGCTGCCTAATGTGCTTGGCGCGCGCCGCAAAAACGGTGAAGGAAATTCCGATGGCAACCCTGGCGGCGCTCCCGGCGGCGCGGACGCAAGGCCCGCAGCCCCTGTGGAAACACAGGCGCCACCCGTTTCTGCACCTGCACCCGCGGCAAATGCGGATCAAACCCAGCCCGTAACCGACACGCCTGCGCAACCGACACAGACCAATCCCTCCGGACAAGCCCCTTCGGACACTGCGCCCGACATGGTTGTGCCCACCAAGACAGAAGCCACCCCTGACGCTGAGGCTGCTCCGGCAAACGCAACTCCGCCTGCGCAAGCCCCGGGCACCGCAACAAGCGCGCCTGACGCACCCAAGGTTTCCCCGGCAGAATCGGCTCCTGCTGCCTCGCCGCTCACAGAACCGGGAACGTCCCTTGCCCATCCGGCATCCGGCCCGGAAAGCTCCAGTTTGCCCAAGGGTCCAAACAAGTAATTTACGGGCTAGTCTCTGCTTCTGAAAATTGGCTTTTCATGCGCTTCTCGTGGACTCACACCTCTCGCCTCTTTGTTGATAATAATTATCAATGCTAAAAAAAAGACTTTACATCGGGAGCCACTTCTTTCACAATATTTCTTGGTAAGGGGCTGAACGCGCTGATTGCGGCATGCTCAGCCGCCTCCCCCCAAGCTAACCTGTCAAAACAAGTGAGGGACTCATGCCCACGCAACTCGAAGTGTATAAGTGTACCCACTGCGGCAATATCGTTGAAGTTCTCCACGGCGGCGGCGCAGACATCGTCTGCTGTGGCGACCCCATGAAGCTGATGGTCGAAGGCGCAACCGACGGCGCGCTTGAAAAGCACGTGCCTGTTATCGAAAAGGTTGAAGGCGGCTACATGGTCAAGGTCGGCAGCGTTGCCCACCCCATGGAAGAAAAGCACTACATTGAATGGATCGAGCTGCTGGCCGACGGCAGGAGCTACACCAAGTTCCTGAAGCCTGGCGATGCGCCCGAAGCCTTCTTTGCCATTGACGCTGCCAAGGTTACCGCCCGCGAATACTGCAATCTGCACGGTCACTGGAAGGCCGAAAACTAGGTTTTCTGATGCAGGAACCGCACGGTTCCCATTTGTTACACCGGCATCAAGCCACAATTATATATTCAGGAGACATGCCATGCAAAAGTATGTTTGCGGCGTTTGCGGCTACGAATACGACCCCGCTGAAAACGACAACGTGCCTTTTGAAGATCTGCCCGATGACTGGACCTGCCCCGTTTGCGGCGTGGGTAAAGACCAGTTCACCCCTGCCTAATTTTTTTCTTTCCCCGTTCTTTCCCCCGCTTTGCCTTGCCCTAAGGCAGGGCGGGGATTTTTATAGAAGGGGATTCCCCAACACTGCGGAGACACATCATGCAGCCAGTAGAAATAAAAAAAGATATTTTCTGGGTCGGCTTTGTCGACTACGATCACAGGGATTTTCACGGTTATTCCCGTTCACCTGACGGTTCGACCTACAACGCCTACCTGATCAAGGACGAAAAAAACGCCGAACCGGCTGCCGGACTCTTGTCTGATGAGGACTGCACGCAATACTCGTCTG
>OLQM01003639.1_pt1 | contig 13023 bp, 9 predicted proteins | sample 1673161 | NCBI WGS metagenome assembly OLQM01 (sample SAMEA3136761, study PRJEB25190) | human gut metagenome | reverse complement strand
AGCTGCCGGAGCGGTGCTTAAGCCGCAAGGCGGGAATTGTGCGGTGTTGCCTTTATTTTTCCCGCAAAAACGCTTGGGATATATCTGAAAAGCCGAAAACTCAATCCAGTTCTTTGTTTTCAGATATCCCTTAATATCTCTGGATCAGGGGGAATATCATGGCCAGAACCGCCCAAGCGACCTGATACAAGGCCAGTGCCGGAAGCGGCAGCCCGGCCAGGCCGCCGGCCAGCGCCATGATCATGGCAAGAATGCAGCTGATGAGCACCGAGGCCGACAGCACCATCGAAGAACGGTGTTCCCCCTCTGCCGCACCCGCAGCGGCTTCCAGTCCGCCGACAAAGCTGGCAAAGCTGCCCAGGTGCAGCATGCTGCCTTCGCTTTCCGGCAGCCAGGCCACAGCGGGCTCCAGTGCCTTGTGTTCCTTGCCGCTCAGCACCTTGACGGTACCAACCGGCAGGTTATAAGCAGTCTGCAGCAGCGCTTCATCGCAGTTAAAGTCATCGCAGTCCACAATGAGCGAAAGTCCGGCGCGGCGCAGGGAATCCAGCACGGCGGCGGTATCGGGATCACTCTGATAGGCCACCTGGAACATGCTGAACAGCTTGCCGGAAACCGCCAGGTAGATGACCCGGCGCTGGTTCACGGTATGGCGGCGTTCATATTCCATGCTGGGCAGCTGGATATCATAGGTATCCATCAGCCGGCGGGAGCCGATCATGACCCGCTCGCCGTTGATCCAGCCCACATAGCCCATGCCGTCCAGCGTTTCCAGGTTTTCCACCTTGCACAGCAGCTTGCGGTTATCGCCCGTCATGCCAAGGAAGATATCTTTCAGCGGGGTATTCACATCGGCCAGCATGGAAGCAGAGTAGATGATGGCCAGCTCAATATCCTCTTTGCGCACCGGCTTGATGCCGCGCAGCGTAATGCACCCTTTGGGGAAAAGATCCTGCGCCGTGACCTGCAGCACGTTCACACGGCCCAGCAGTCGGATATCCTTCCAACCGGGGATGACCGCGCCGATCTGCGCGGCACTGCGCTGCATCAAACGCATGGGCATAGCGGAGATCAGCGTACCGGCCAGCGGCGCGCCCAGGCAGAGTACACCGGCCAGCGCAGTGAACGCCGTTCCGGCATCCTTGCGGTAAAGCAGGGTGAACAGGAATGCAGCCACGCCGCAGCCCAGCAGGATGCGGGCAAACTGCTGCTGGTTTTTATCCGATGTGCGGCGGGATTCGCTGCCCGCCAAAAAGCCTTTCATCAGGCGGGTGGGACGGCTGACCAGCACATTGGGGCGCGGTTCCGCCAGCCCGGCGGTCACGGTGCGCAGTACCCCGGCATCTTTCAGCCGATATGCCACAGCGTGGTCCATCCCGGCGCTGACAAGGGTAAAGTTATCCCGGATGGTGTGGGCGTCGATTGCCTTGCCTGCTGCGTTGCCGCATAGCAGCAGCGCTGCGGGGCCGGTCATCAGGCAGAGGGTTGCGGGGTTATACCATTCCGGCTTTGCCAAAAACATGATACATTGCAGGATGGAGGCCACCGCGGCCATGGCGGGCATGGTATCTGCGGTATTGCCCCGGCGCATGCTGATCAGCCCGGCCAGGCCGCCCAGCATCGTCTGCCAGCACAGGGCCGCGCTGGCAGCAAGCAAAATCAGCATGGTCACCAGCAGCGGTTTGGTGCTGGCTGTGGTATCCAGCGGGCCAAGATTGGCTCCGGTGGCCGCCATAGTGCCCAGAACGATCATAATCAGGGCTGCAGCGCCCACAGCGATTGCTGTGCCGGTGGTGATCATCACTCGCAGTTCCAGGTCATGGCGCACCACGGGGGCATCATCGGTGCTTTCGTATTCGTGGCGGTGCAGGACGGCGGCCTGTGCGGCAAAAGGCGCTTCGCCATCGGGGGTGGTTTCGTCCTTCGGCTTGCCTGCAAACCGGAGGATGTTAAAGCCTTTGCCGGGCTTTTTTTGTTCCGGTGCTTCCGGCTCCGCCCCGGCATTGGGGTCGCTCAGGTACTGGGCAGCCGCCTGGTAATCGGTATCGGTCTTTTCCGTTTTTGCCTTTGAATCCGATTTGATCTTTTCCAGGTTGATGGACTGTTCAATGCCGCGCACAAATTCCGCGGTATTGGGCTTTTCATCCACCAGGGGACCGATCAGCTCTTCAAAGCTTTCTTCCTCTTTTTTCGGGGCGGGCTTTTTCGGTTCTTCCGGCTGCTCTTCCACCCCTTCGGCAATCTCGCTCAGGCGGATTTGCCCGGTCAGGGTCTGGGCCAGCTCCTGCGGCAGTTCCTCAAAGGTATCGCCGCTGGCGGGTTCTTCCTGCACGGGGGCAGCTTTGGGCGCAGGCTTTTTGCGGCGCGGCGGCAGGGCTGCGTTCAGTTCATGCAGGAACGACTGGGTGCTTTCCGGTACGGGCTCGTCCCCCAGCTGCATGGTAAAGCCGGTGGTCGCCTGCGGGGCAGGCGCGGGCTGCGGCTGCACCGTATCGTTTGGGGTCATGACCGGCTCGCCCACGGGTTCCGCTTCGCGGCGGGGGGCAGGCCGAGTGAACGGCATGGTGCGTTCCCGCTCCTTGCGGGGGGTGAACTCCACGGTATCCCGCTTTTTATTTTTGCGGTAAACATTGGGCTGAGGTTCCGGCTGCGGGGCCGGCTCATCCTTCGGAAGCATTGGTTTGCCTGTGGCGGCAAACTGGGAAGTCTGCCGCCCGGAGATGGAAAGCCCTGCGTTGGTAGCGGTCAGACGGGGCATCTCGCCCGTTTCCTCTGTTTCCGGCTCCTCCCGGGGCTGTTCCGGAACCTCCCAGTTTTCTACCGGGGCTGGCTCGCCCTCATACGGGTCATAGGATTCCAGCTCGTCATAGACATCGTGCTTTTTGCCGCCGAACAGGCTGGCAAAAAAGCCTTTTTTCTTTGCAGCGTAGTGGCGGGGCGGCTCTTGCTCGCGCAGCTCCATCTCGTCCGGTTCATCCTGTGGCAAAACATCCTGCGACCGGGGCAGTTGTTCTTCCAGCTGCTGGGTGCTCTGGTTTTCCACCCTGCCGCTGACCGAAACATTGATCGGCTCAAACTCCCCGGTATCGGTAGCATATCCAAAGCCAAATAAGCCCTTTTTCTTAGGGGTCTGCTGGCGCTCCTGCTCGGACTTCATATCATCCGGAACAACGGCCACGCTGGTGCCAAAAAAGTTGGTAAAATCTTTTTTTCCTTCATCCAGGTACTTGCTGTCCGCTTCCGGCACCATGCGGCCCAAAAAGGCTTTAATGATGCTGGTGCGGGTGGTATCCCCTGATGTTGCATCCGCCGGTCTTGGTTCCGGCTGCGGGGCCGGTTTTGTCTCCGGCTGCACCTGCGGGGCCGGCTGCTGGGGCGCAGTTTGTGCCGGGGCAGGGCGGACAGGCTGCGGAACAGGTTCCGAGCGCACCGGCTGAGTCGGTTGTACAGTTTGTATATTATTTTGTTTTTCTACTTTAGGCTTAACTTCCGGCATGCGGCGCGGCTCCGGCACAGAAGCAGGCCGGCGGGCCGGGGCAGCGGGGCCGGGTTTATTCTTTTTGGCAGCCCGCATGCTGGGCAGATCGCCCAGCAGGTCGTCCAGCACAGCGGTGGAAAACCGGTCCTCGGTGTTAAAATTATTGCCTTTGCCCAGCGTGATATCCGGCAGGTCCTCTTTCTGGATGGGCCCCAATGCCGAACCGCCGCCGGAGGATTCCTCCATGCTGCCGTGGCCCAGGCTTTGCAGGATGGCATCCACCTGGCGGTCTGTTACACTATCCCGGATGCCGCGTTCGGCCTGCTCATGGCTGAGCTCTTCCAGAATGCGGTCCACGGAATCATTTGTACGTTTGCTTGGCATGTTGTTCTCCCCTTTGGTATGGGATTCCTTTTTTGCGCAGCCGTTACTTGCGGCGCTGCATGATGTTGTACATCAAAATACCGGCGGCCACGCTGACGTTATAACTGTCCACACCGGTTTTGCCACCGGCCATATCCAGTGTAACGGCGGCATCGCACAGTTTGCGCACCAGTGCGCCGGGGCCTGCGCCCTCGCTGCCCAACACCAGCGCCACCGGGCCGGAAAGATCGGTCTTTTCCAGCGGAGCACCGCCCAGGTCGGCACAGTAAACAAAAATGTTCTGCTTTTTCAGGTCACGGATGGCCTGCGGCAGGTTGGCGACCCGCGCCACCGGGATACGGGCAGCTGCCCCGGCGCTGGATTTCATGACCGTGCCGGTCACGCCAACGCCGCCGCGCCGCGGGATGATCACGCCGTGGGCACCGCACAGCAGCGCGCTGCGCAGGATTGCGCCCAGGTTGTGGGGGTCCTCAATACCGTCACACAGCACGAGGAACGGCGGTTCGCCGCGGTCTTTTGCGATCTGCAAAAGTTCCTCCACGCCAACATACTGGATGCGGGCAGCCCAGGCCGCCACACCCTGGTGGTCCTGGGTACCGCACAGCTTTTGCAGCTTGCCGGCGGGTACACGCTTGATGACCGCCCCGGCCGCTTTGCCCAGCGCGGTATAATACCCGGCCATGCGCGGCTCCATGCTGTCGGCCAGCAGCAGGGTGTCCACCCCGGCTTCGCTTTTCAGCAGTTCGGTCACGGGGTTTTTGCCCCATACCAGGGCGGTATCCTGCTCCGCAGGGGCCTTGTCTGCCTTGGCCTGGGGGGCCTGCTGGGGCATGCGTTTTTTATTTTCCATCTGCAATGTGGTTACTCCTTAAAACGATTGGGTAAAGCCCTGTGCGGCGGCGTTTGGCAGCCATTTTGCCGCGTATGGCAGCCCGCACAGCTTTCTGGCATGATTCGATAATTACACAGATATAGTATAGCACATTTCCTATGCTTTTGTCACCTTTTTCCTTGGCGTCAAAAGTACAGATTTTTCACCCTTTTGCGCGGTGCTTTTGTGCGTGTTTTCGCGGTTTATACAAACCGTACTGGAAAGGTTTTCCTTTGAGGATGTTGAAAACCCTGTTGAAAGCGTGGAAAACCCGCTTGTATGGCCAGTTTTCCACCGTTTCAGGGGGTGTTTTCAACATATTGTGGAAAACCTTTCAACATAACAGTACGGATAAACACCCCCGCTCACTGGGCAAACTACCAGTTTTACCCCTGTTTTTGCGGGTAAAACTTACAATTTTTACGGGGGGTTTTGCCCGTTTTTTCACTTTCCACAGGTTTTCCCCACCCCGTTTGTGGACAAAAAGCGAAAAGTTCATCCTGCATGTTGAATGCAAAAATTCCCCACAAAATTCCATCCTGTTCAGGCCATTCCGGCTGCTGCAAACCAGTCCGCCGCAGCCCGCAGAATGGGCGCGGCATTGCTGCCCCCGCCGCCGTATTCGATCACCACCGCCACCGCAAACCGCGGCTGCTGCACCGGCCCATACCCGATGAGCACCGAGTTTGTGTAGTGGGTGCCATCCGGCAGCGTGCCCGCCAGCTGGGGGCTGCCGGTCTTGCAGGCAAGGGGAATGGGCGATTCCCGCAAAGTGCGCAGCGTTTGGGCCATCTGGGCCATACCCTCCCGGATGGGGGCAAACACTGCCGCCCCGCCGGGTGCCTGGGCTAAAACGTCCGGCTGCGCCTGCCAGGTTATATTCCCGGCGGCATCGGTGGTGCTTTGGACAAAATGCAGCGCCGGGCGCTGGCCATCCCGCGCAAGGGCCCCGGCATAGGCCGCCAGCTGCAAGGGGCTGACCGACGTATTGCCCTGCCCGATGGCCGCCATCAGTGCAAGGCCCGCCTGATAGTTCTCATCGGTGCTCCAGGTCAGGCGGCCTGTAGTTTCCGGCAGCTCAGTACCGCAGGGTACTCCAAGGCCCAGCTGCTGCGCGGTAGCGGAAAACGTATCCACCCCAAGGCGGCGGCCGACATCATAAAAATAAATGTTGCAGCTGTGGCGCAGCGCCGTAACCATGCTGACGGCCCCGCGGTGCCCCAGCTGCAAACAGCGCGGCTGGTAACCCGCATAGTAAGTGTACCGCCCGCCGCAGTTTACGGTGCTTTGCGGGGTGATGATCCCCGCTGCCAGAGCCGATGCCGCTACTGCCGGTTTGAACGCCGACCCCGGCGCATACTGGCCGTTCAGCACCCGGTTGACCAGCGGTGCTCCCTGGGCTGTGGCCAGTGCGGCATAATTCTGCCGCCAGCTGGCAAGGTTATAATCCGGCAGGCTGACCGCCGCCAGAACGCCGCCGGTCTGCACATCCACCACCACAGCCGCCCCTGCGCAGGCTTCTTTGCCTTTGCCTTCCGGCTTTGTGGCCTGTAAAGTTTCAATTTGCTGCTGCAATGCGCTGCGCAGGGTGCGCTGCAAATCAGCATCCAGATAGAGATGCAGGGTGTCCCCGGCCTGTGGCGTACTTTGTATGGTTTCGGTGCGGCCGCCGCTGCTGCGGTCAACTGTCACTTTCAGGCTTCCCGCTCTGCCGCGCAAAGCATCCTCCCAGGCGGCTTCCAGCCCCCATTGGCCGATGGATTCATCCATGGCAAGGCCTTGGGCCTTTTTCTGTGCCCACTGCTCGGCACTCATGGCCCCCACGCCGCCCAGCAGCTGCGGAGCGAGGGTGCCATCCACCGCCGTGCGGGTACCGCGGGCAGTCAGCCGCACCGCCCCGCTCTGGGGCAGACCGGCAGCCAGCAGGCTCTGGCACTGTGCCTGGGTCAGATTTTCAGCCAGCGGCAGTTCCCCCGCCGAAACGGCAGAACAAAAGGCGGCAAGCTGTGTTTCCACATCCTTGCCGCCTAGATCCAGTTCTTTTAACGTTTGCAGGGTCTGCGCCATCTCGGTGTCCGGTGGGGCCGGAACGCAGAGCGCCAGGTCATACACGGTGTCATCCTGCACCAGCGCCGTACCGCTGCGGTCCACAATGCTTCCCCGCGCCGCCGGGATGCGCACGGTATAGCTGGTCTGAGATGCCTGTTCCAGCTTTTTAGCATAGTGATCCGCCATGGTAAACTGCATCCAGTACAGCCGCACCAAAAATGCCGCAAACACGGCAGTGCAGAAAATCAGCAGGAACCACACCCTTTTTTTGCCGTCTTTTTTCATGCGCACCTCCCGGCAGGCCACTGCCTGCTCTGGTCTGATCGTTCTTTGGTCTATCCTTTTGCCATATGGGTATTATACAAGGTTTTGCCGCAGCTGTCAGCCCCCGATGAAATACAGGCAGTCGGTTTCATCGGCAGTATCTTCCAGCGGGGCGCGCAGGGTCAGGCCGCCGGGGTCGGGCTGGGGCGCTGCTGCCAGCTGTCCGGCCCAATACTGTCCCTGCGCGGTAACGGCCAACTCCCCCGCTGCCGCCTTACAGCTGCAGGGCAGGCCGGTCACCCACAGGACTCCGTTCTGGCGAGTCAGCGTGCCAAGGGCCTGCCCCACCAGAGCCGGGACTGCCCCCGCTCCGCTGCCCGCCGGGGACACCGTGCCATGCTCCCCTGCAATGCCCGCAAAACGGCCGCTGCGGTCCAGCACGGCGGCCCCCGCCTGCACCGGCTGCGCCAGCAAAAATCCGCCGGGCCAGCGGGCGGCGGTCCACACGGGGTCCCAGCGTTCGCCGTCCGTCTGCCTGCTTTGCAAAAAATTGCGCAGGGCGGCGTTTTCTTCGGCATCCGGTTCGTGTTCTGCCAGCCGGCGGCGCAGGGCAAACAGCTCCCGCTGCATCACGCTCATTTGGGCGGCATAGTGTTGGGCTAAGGCATCATCCAGCCGCCGGGGCAAAGCCGCCCCCCACACGGCCATGCTAAGCAGGGCAAGGCCCGCCAGCCCCAGCAGCAGCGCACAGAGCTGCCGGAGCATTTTGTGCCGTCTGCGCGGTGCCGGGCGCGCAAGGTCCAGCCCGTCCCGTTCTTTTCGTCTGGTATGCCGCATGGTGCGCCGCCCGCCTTTCGCTCATTGTTTTTCTCCACAACTATATGTTTGCCCGCCCCCTGCTAGACTTTGGGGGCGGATTTGATATAATAGAAGAAACCAAACCAAATGTTAAGGAGTACCTGCCATGCCTGCCACTTTGCTTGTTTTAGATATTGACGGCACCCTGCGCCCCCATGGGGAGCCGCGCGTGCCCAAAGAAAACGTCGATGCCCTGCGCACCGTGCAGAAAGCCGGGGTCAAGCTCGTGATTGCCACGGGGCGCTGCCGGGCAGAGATCCCCGCCAAAATGCTGCGCGGCATCCGGCCGGATTACTGGATCTGCGCCGCCGGTGCCCAGGTGGAGGATGCTGCCGGGACCGCCCTGTACACCAGCCACATGACCGCCGAGGAAATGTACGCTCTGGTGGATTTTTGCGAGGACTATGAGCACCCGCTGGGATTCAGCTTTTCGGACGGCGGGTATGTTTACCTGGATTATGAGGCCTTCCATGTGCAGGAGAAAGCCGCTGCACTGGAAGGTTGCCTGAAAGACGGCGAGGACCAGGACCGCCACCTGCTGGATATGCCGTTTTCCGCGTTCGGCATGCTGGCGGCGGAAGATATCGCCAAGTTCCAGGCCAAATACGGCTACCTGGGGCTGCAGTTCCTGCCCTACCACGTGACGGGGTGCGATATCCTGCGCGCCGGACAGGACAAGGCAACCGGCCTGCAGGCACTGCTGGACCATCTGGGCCTGGCCGCTGCGGACTGCGTTGCCGTGGGCGACGGTCCCAACGATGCTGGAATGCTGGCGCTGGCCGGGCGTTCCTACTGCATGGCGGACGGCATGAAAACCGCCAAAGCTGCCGCCAAGGCGCTGGCCCCTGCCGCTGCACCCGATGGCATTGCCCAGCTGTGCCGCAGTCTGTGGCCGGAGATATTCCGTTGAACACCAAACAACCGTACACCCATGTGGGGCCGGGGCTGCCCCCACTGTACGGCGCACAGGCCAAAGCGCTGATCTTAGGCAGCTTTCCCAGCCCAAAGAGCCGGGCACAAGGGTTTTATTACGGCCACCCGCAGAATCGGTTCTGGCCGCTGATGGCTGCCCTGACCCACAGCCCCACCCCCGCATGGGAGGATCTGGATGCCAAACGCGCCATCATCATTGGCAGCGGGCTGGCGGTGTGGGATGTCATCCACGCCTGCTCTATCCGCGGGGCATCGGATGCTTCCATCAAAGATGTGGAACCGAATGATCTGGCAGCCCTGGTGAACCGCCTGGGCGTACAGGCCATTTTTTGCAACGGTACCACCAGCGGCAGGCTGTACCGCAAATACGCCCAGCCCCTGACCGGGTTGGAAGCTGTGGTGTTGCCCTCCACCAGCCCGGCCAATGCAGCGTTTACCATGCCGCGGTTGCTGGATGCCTGGGGCACTGCGCTGGAAGGATATGTGAACAAACCGTAAAAAGCGCAAAAAAGCGCCGTTTTGCCGCCCGAAAAGGGCAAAATTGTTTGCATTGTCCCCGCCGTTGCACTATAATGAAAGGGTATTCCCTTTGCTCCGGCGTTTGCCTTTGCCGGGGCGCACCTTACTACAAGGAGCTTTGAACCCATGAGCAAGTGGATCGAAAAGCGCACCCGCCCGGTTCTGCCGCTGTACCTGGCTGCACTGACCTGGCCGGTTGCTTCCCTGATTCTGCCGCCCTACCGGCTGGTGAACCTGGTTATCATTGCGGCACTCAGCACTGTGGTGTATCTGGTTTCTTCCCGCTTCTGCCCCACGCGGGTGCAGCGGGTGGAACAGCCCTACGCCACCGGCAGCGAGAACACCGATGCCATGCTGAACGGCATTGCCGCCAACCTGGACGCGCTGCACAAGCTGAATGACGCCATCCCGGATGCCGAACTTTCCCGCCAGCTGGACCGTATGGAAAAGGCCGGGCGCGGCATTGTGCAGGCGGTGGAGCAAAAGCCGGATAAAGCCCGCACCGTGGATCGCTTTGCACGGTATTACCTGCCGGAAGTGGTCAAGATCATGAGCGCATACGCCCAGATGGAAAAAGGCGGCATTACCGGCGAAAACGCCGCCCAGATCTTGAGCGAAGTACGCCGCAACGCTGGCACCATGGCCACCGCATTTGAAAACCAGCTGGACGCCCTGTATTCCGCAGAGGCAATGGATATTTCGACCGACATCGAAGTGCTTGAAAACATCATGCGCGGTCAGAATTTGACCTGATGCTCCCAACCCAAAATATAAAAAGAAGACGAGAAAGGACTTGCCACTATGTCTGATCTGGATTTTGACCTGAACGCTCCCGCAGCACCTTCCCTGACCTTGGATGCGGCCCCTGCCGCCCCCACCCTAACCCTGGATCCCGAAGCGGATGCCAAGGTGGTGGAGGAAGCCAAAAAGGCTACCCCCGTTACCGTGGAGGATACCCCGCTGAGCCCCGAAGAGCAGAAGATGGTGCAGGATTTTGCTGAAAAGATCGACTTGACCAACTCCCAGATGATTTTGCAGTACGGCGCCGCCAGCCAGAAAAAGCTGAGCGATTTTTCTGACAGTGCGCTTTCCCGCGTGCGCACCAAGGATATGGGTGAGACCGGCGAACTCATCACCCAGCTGATCGGCGAGCTGAAAGGCTTTGACGCCACCGCAGAAAATCAGAAAGGCTTCCTGGGCTTTTTCAAGAAAAAGTCCAACGAGCTGGAAGCCCTGAAAGTGAAATACGACAAAGCTGATGTGAACGTGGAACGCATCAAGGCCCAACTGGAGGACCACCAGGTAACCCTGATGAAAGACATTGCCATGCTGGACAAGATGTACCAGCTGAACCTTGTCTATTTCAAGGAGCTGAGCATGTATATCCTGGCCGGCCGCAAAAAGCTGCAGCAGGTGCGGGAGAACGACCTGGCCGCCGCTGAAGCCAAGGCCAAAGCATCCGGCCTGCCGGAAGATGCCCAGGCCGCCCGCGACCTGGCCGACCAGTGCGACCGCTTTGAAAAGAAGCTGTATGACCTGGAGCTGACCCGCAATATCTCCATCCAGATGGGCCCACAGATCCGCCTGATCCAGTCCAACGATACGATGATGGCCGAAAAGATCCAGACCACCATTGTGAACACCATCCCCCTGTGGAAGAACCAGATGGTTCTGGCCTTGGGCATGGCACACAGCCAGCAGGCCATGCAGGCCGAGCGCGCCGTGACCGATGCCACCAACGAGCTGTTGCGCAAGAACGCCGCAACCCTCAAGCAGGGCACCATCGACATCGCCAAAGAGTCTGAGCGCGGTGTGGTGGATATTGAGACCCTGCAGCAGACCAACCGCGATTTGATCAGCACACTGGATGAATTGAACAAGATCCGCGCAGACGGCAAGGCCAAGCGCGCCGCCGCCGAGCAGGAGCTGGGCCGCATTGAGGGCGAGCTGAAGCAGAAGCTGTTGGAAATTAACAAGTAATTATTTTTAGGGTGCATTATTGCATCCCCGTTAAGTGAGGACGACCCATGCAGTTGGAGCAGCAGGAAACATTTGAGATCAAAAGCCCGCAGCTGGAAGTGTTTGGCCAGGTGGAAAGCAAACTGCCCGCCCCCGCCAAAAAGCGGCCTTTTGCGGCCGGGTTCCTGGCCGTGATGGTGCTGGTTTCGGTGTTTGGCATTGGCGGCGTGCAGCTGAAAAGCCGTTACCGCAATGTGGCTGAAATTTACACCAGCGAGGTTGACAAGCACGGCAACAGCATCCAGGGGGATTTTACCACCCTGACGGATACCGCTGCCAACCTGATGCGTGCCTGCCAGAAGGTACTGGGCGAAGCTGACAGCAACTGCACCACCGTAGCAGACCTGCTGGCCCAGTGGCAGGATACCGCCATTGCCCCAGCCGCGCAATATGCGGTCATCCACCAGCTGGATAACGCTGTGGACGCCATGTACACCGCCGCCAAGGCAAAAGCCACCGACGATGCGCTGGATCAGATCAACAGCCTGGATGCCAGCTATGTGAGCACCCAAAGCATTTTGCAGCGCGAAATTGCGCAGAATTATACCACCGCTGCCCAAAGCTACAACACCATGGCTTCCGGTTTCCCCGCCAATGTGATCGGTACATTGTGGGGCGCGGGGCAGGTGGAGCTGTATGCAGCGCAGTGACCCCGGAAAGGAGGGGGCCGGATGAAAATTTTGACCCGCACCGCAGCCGCCGTTCTGGCGGCTGTGACCGCGGCGGCAGTCTGGGCGGTACCGGCAGCGGCAGCTGCTTCCGTTCAGGGCATCAGCAGTACCAGCTGCATTGCCGATAATGCCAATATTCTAAGCCGCGATACCGAAACATATATCACCAACATTTCTGTTGCCCTGCAGGAAAACTGCAGCGGTGCACAGATCGGCGTTTACACCACCGATTACGTCGGCAACAACACCATGGAAGGCTATGCCTACGAGGTGTTCCAGGCATGGGGCCTTGGCAGCGCTGACCAGGACAACGGCATGGTGCTGCTGATGGCCACCGGGGACGACAACTATTGGGCCACCCCCGGCGAAGGGCTGGAAAGCGCGTTTTCCGGCAATGTGCTGAGCGATCTGCTGTATGATAACCTGGAAGCTTCCTGGGCAAAGCAGGATTACGATACCGGCGCACGCAAAACCGTGCTGGCCATGGCCGAACGCATCTGCGATGTATATGGCGTCAGCCTGGATATGGACGCGATCGGCTCCGGCCTGGCAGATTCTTCCGGCAGGATTGTGGAAAACACCCAGAGCCGCAGCAATGGAGGGGCGGTGCTTACCTTGGTTTTACTGACGATTATTATTGCAGTGATCGTGATTGCAATCCTGAAAACGCCGCGCGGACCCCGCGGGCCGCAGGGTCCCACCTACACAGGCGGCCGCCGCGGGCCGAACGTATTCTTTTTCGGCGGACCGGTTTACCGGCCGCGCCGTCCCCGGCGTCCTCCCCCGCCGCCTTGGAGCAAAGGAAGCCGTTGGCCATCATCACCACCCGCAGGCGCTTGCGCACCGACGCGTCGTCGGAAATCCTCTCCGCGAGAATGTCCATGGCCCCCTGCAGGGCGTCCGCCGGGGCGGGCACCTCCTCCCCCACATAGTCCGCCGCCAGCGCGAGAGGATCGGGCATGTCCTTCTCCTGGGCG
>OLQM01003635.1_pt1 | contig 13040 bp, 13 predicted proteins | sample 1673161 | NCBI WGS metagenome assembly OLQM01 (sample SAMEA3136761, study PRJEB25190) | human gut metagenome | reverse complement strand
GCATATCTTTTGGAAGAACAAAATACTTTATGTACGCCGCCCGCAGGCGGCAAAAATCAGTCCGGTGGAAATTCCAGTTCGGCAAACTCTGCATCGGTCAGCAGGTTCAGCTTTTCGATAACGCCCTCCGACAACTCCTGCAGGGCGGTTTCATCCGGCATCAGGTAACACTGCATGAGCCGCAGTTCGTGGATAAGCCCCAGCCGGGTGCCGGTGTTGTAGAGCATCATCAGCATGAGTTCCTCATGGTTAAAGTTCATGGGCATCCCTCGCTTTCCGGCAGACGGTGGGATTGCACTCCGGGGCATCGCACTTCTCTTTGAGCGTTTGCAAAACCGATGTGCGTTCCGGCTTTTTATCCAGAAACCCCGGCAGTTCCTTGAAGCCGATGCTGTCCACATAATGCACGGATACCTCGCCATTGCGTTTGAGTGCGATCACATCGCTGACCGACAGGCTGTGCCCCTCAAAATCCTGCGGACGGGAGAGGTTGAACATCTGAAATAGTTCTTCCAAAATCTCGTTGTTCGGCACATCCTGCCACATGGCGGGCAAATCAGCATAGTAGGTGACCTCGTAATGCTCCGGGTCTGGCGTTTTGCCCCGACGATGCAGTTCCCGCATGGAAGCAAATCTTTCATCGAGGATTTTTTCGTCATGCCGCAGCTGCATCACCATATAAACATCGCACCCTGCGTTCAGAAATTTCTGCGGGATGCCCGCCATGGGTTCGCCGTCAAAATTCTGGCTCCATTTTTGCTGCATCGTCCACCTCACAGTTCTGGCGCAGAACGTACAGAGGATTTTGGCGCAGACGTATCACTTGCCAGTGCTGCCAGCTTTTCCAATGTGGAAGTGCGATGATCTGCACTCAGTTCCTCGGTTTCCGCAACTTTGTCCATGACGGCATCGTAGTCCTGCAACAGCCGTCGCCCCTTTTCCATGTGGTGAGTTTCCAGAATCTGCTCACGGGCTTCCTGAATAGTCAGTTCCGGGGCATCCAGCTGCCCACCGTCCATCACAGAATAATCGCTGTGGTAGAGTGTGTAGTCCCATCCATCCTCACAGGACTGGATGGCAAGATAGCCTTTGCCGCCCAGTTCCCATGCAGCCTGCTCGTCTTGTGTCTGAATTTCCGGGTAGAAGTCGGCATGGTTCCGTTCCATGACCTCGGCAAACTGGCAGATGTGGAACACATTGCCCAGACCGCCCATGTCAAAGTGATAATCATCCAGATGTTCCAGCCGTGCCGTAAAACTGCGCCCATCCGGGTAATCCACCTGTACAACTCCGCCATCGGGAATGCGGTAGAGGTCGTCATAGTGGCTGTTGATGAGACGAATATCCTTCGGCAGCGTTTCCGGCTCCCAGATGCGCCGTCTGCCGATGCCCGCCTGCGGGATGTTTTCGAGGATCTTTACGCTTTCCTGTTGGATGACCTTGCGGTCATCGTCCGAAAGTTCAAACAGATACCAGTTCCGGGCGGCAGAAATGGCGTTCCTGCCATCGGGCGGCAGGTTCTTTTCCGAGATCTGCCCGCTTTCCAGCGGCTCACCAGTTACCTTGTTATAAGTGGCAAAGCCGACCCCTGCACCGTTTTCCCGGAGATGCAGATAGCGTTCATCGTTGATAAGGTAGACCGCTTCTTTTATCTGCTCCATCAGCAGCCCCCTTCAAATTCCAGAGAAAACTTGCTGCGGCCATCGGATTCGGCAGACAGCAGAACCGTTGCATTGTAGGTCTTGCCCTTGGCACTCTTGCAGTCCTTCAGGCGGACCCGACCATCCCGCAGCAGCTTGTCCGCCACATGAGCGTCCAGCCGCTTGCCCAGCCGCTTGAAGAACGCATTGTCCTTCCACAGGACGAAACGGCACTCCCGGTTCTCGCAGAACCAGCCCTTTTCACGCTCCACAACATTTGCACCGCAGTTCGGACAGACACCAATGATTTTGTTTTTCATAAGCGCATTCGCTCCTTTCCTAGCCTCAGTGGTCGTTACCAGCGAGGAGATCATTTCTTTGATTTCAGTCATAAAAGTTTCTGGCTCCATTTCGCTGCGCTCGATTTGCAGCAGCTTTGTTTCCCAATCGGCGGTCATTTCCGGGGATTGGATTTCTTCGGGCATCACGGTGATGAGGGCTTTTCCCTTATCCGTGGGCAGCAGTACCTTGGTTTTCTTGGTGCCCTTGCGTTCCAGAAAACCCTTCTGCACCAGTTTTTCAATGGTGGCAGCTCTGGTTGCCGGAGTACCGATGCCCTGACGCTCCACGCCCTCCGGCATACTATCCGCACTAGCGGTTTCCATCGCATGAAGCAGAAGGTCCTCGGTAAAATGCTTCGGCGGCGAGGTCTGCCCCTCTTTCAGTTCGGCACCGGCAACGCTGCACTGGCTCTGCTCCTGCACATCCGGCAGAACAGCCGGTTCTTTCTGCTTGCCCAGCAGCTCGCCCAGCATTTTTCGCTCCACCGCGTTCCATCCCTCGGACAGCACAACTTTGCCTTTGGCGGTAAATTCTTCGCCTGCGCAGATGGTAGTCAAGGTGGTTTCTGCATAACAGTAAGGCTCACCCACGGCACAGAGCAGCCGTGCGGCAATCAGCCGCAGGACATTCCGCTCCCCGGCAGGGAGGGCGGCAAGATCTGCGTTTGCCATGCTTTTCGTAGGCAGCAGCGCATGGTGGTCGGTGACTTTGCTGCCATTGATGACCTGCTGCACATGGATAGGAAGCTGTTCTTCCACGGCAAACGCCCTGCCCGTGTCCGTCACCAGTCCCGGCAGGGATGCCGCAATATCTTCCGTCAAAAACCGGCTGTCTGTGCGGGGGTAGGTGATGAGCCGTTTTTCGTAAAGACTTTGAGCATAATCCAAGGTCTGCTGTGCCGTAAATCCCAGCAGACGGTTGGCATCCCGCTGCAATGCGGTAAGGTCATAGAGCTGCGGCGGGCTTTCGGATTTCTCCTTGCGTTCCATCTTCTGTACCGTGACGCGCCCCTCCTTTCGGCATTTGGAAAGCAGCAGTTCGGCATCCGCTTTCTGGGCAAACCGCTTGCTGGATGCGGTGCCGCCGTCTGCAAGGGTCAGAGCCACCGTGTAGAATTTTTCCGGGGTAAAGGCAGCAATGGCGGCTTCCCGCACCACGGTCATTGCAAGCACCGGGGTCATAACACGCCCTACCGCCAGCGGTTGACCGTACAGGCACGAAAAAAGCCGGGACGCATTGATGCCGACCATCCAGTCGGCACGTTCCCGGCAGAGTGCTGCATTGTACAGCGCATCGTATTCAGTTGACGGTTTGAGATGGGCGAAACCCTCCCGGATGGCGTTTTCCTCCATGCTGGACAGCCACAGGCGGAAAACGGGCTTTTTACAGCCCGCTTGCTGGTAGACCAAGCGGAAGATCAGTTCTCCCTCGCGCCCTGCGTCCGTAGTGCAAATCACATTGTCCACATCCGGGCGGTGCATGAGCTTCTGCAGGATGCCAAACTGCTTTTTAGTGCTGGCAGACACCAGATACTGCCACTTTTGCGGCAGGATAGGCAAATCTGCAATGCTCCACTTAACGTATTTGGCATCGTAGACATTGGGTGGAGCCAGCTCTACCAAATGCCCAACACACCAGCTCACCAGATAGCCGTTGCCCTCAAGATAGCCGTCCTGACGGCTGGTGGCACCGAGGACTTTGGCATAGGACATGGCGACGGACGGTTTCTCCGCCACGATCAATTTTACGATAAGAATCCCTCCAATCTGTTTCGGATTGCAATATGTAAGGCGGCAAACGCCGCCAATAGAATTATTCTTCTGCGTTATCCTCCTCGCCGGTCTCCTCCGGCTCATCCTCCACAGGGATTTCAAAGTCGCCCTTGTCCTCAGTGTAGTTTACATCGGGGTCAAGGGCTTCTTTTTCTGCCTGCTTTTTCTGCTTCTGCTTCATAAAGGTGTAAATGCCACCGCCAGCAACCAAACCGACCAGTGCCAGTACGCCTAAGAACGTAGCAGCATACTTCGTAACTTTGTTGCCACCAGTCTGTTCAGAACCGGATGCCGCCGCTTCTTCCGCAGCCTTTTTCGCATCCTCCTCGGCCTGTTTGCGCTCCTGTTCTGCCTGCGCCGCCGCTTCTTTTTCAGCGGTGTAGGCATCGGCATCTTCATCTTCCATCAGGGAAAGAAGGTCGGCTTCGTCCACAAGATTCATGAAATGAACGGTGTTTTCCCCCTTGTCGTTGCGGTCGATGACCAGATAAAAGGTGGCTCCCGACTTCGACACCAGCGTAATGAACTGCTGTCCGCTGCCATCGGAGTAGTCAGTGTGGTAATCGTCCACCAGCGTCAGATTGCCCTCCGGGGTCAGAGCACCGGTTTCCTCATCGGTCACGGTGACAGCCTCTTCCTCTTCGGTGGCAGCAGTCAGGACAGGCTGTTCCACTTCCTCCACAGGCTCGCCGTCATAGGCAAAAGCAGGAGCTGCCATGCCAGCGCACAGTGCCACCGACAGCACCAGCGCACATACCTTATTCATCATCTTCATTATCGGGGTCCTCCTTATCAATGGTAGCACCGACTGCGGACAGCGCAGCCAGGTTCGGGGTGGAAGTTGCGGACTGCCGCAGCAGGGCGGCAAGCTGTTCCGGCGTGACCTTTGCCGTCCGAACCATCTCGTTCACTTCGGCGGCTTCCGCTTCCTGAATGCGCCGCTCAAGGCTTTCGATGCGGTTGTTGATCTTGATGCGCCGCTCCTTCTCTTTTTCCAGAGAAGCGCGCAGCTTATCGATTTTTTCGCTCATACTTCCCTCCAATCATTTTGAGAGCCGCCCAAAACCGGACAGGTATTTCTGCCAGTAGGACGAGTGAATATCAGCATACTTTATGGGGTCTCCGGCAGACACCATCTTGCCGTTTCCAAGGTAGATGCCCACATGACTTTTCCCCGGCGTATTATACGTTCCTTCAAAGAAAACAAGGTCGCCGGGCTTTGCTTCGGCTTCGGAAATGTGCTGGCTCTTGTTCCACAGACCGTTGGCGGTGGTGCGCCCCACATTGTAGCCGTTCTGGTTGTAGACCCAGCAAACGTAGCCGGAGCAATCAAACCCGGTTTCCGGGGTAGAACCGCCCCAGACGTAGGGCGTGCCCACATACTTTTGCGCCTCCTTGTAGATAGCGGCAAACTCGCTGTCCGTCAGGGCTTCCGCAGGAACCTGATAGTCGATGCCGGGTGTGCCGGAGCCATCGGAGCCACCGGGCGGCAGACCGCCGTTGAACAGATAAGGCCGACCACCCAGCGTATCCTGAAAGATCTCATAGCGTTTCCACTGGTCGTTGTCCAGTTCCTCCCGGATAACCACTTCCAGCCCTTTATTCACCAATTTGGTGTGGAAGATGCGGTACTCATAAGGCACCTGTGTGGGAACTGGGATTCCTGCCGGACTGATGACCCAGACGGTCTTATACCGTATCTGCACCTCCACCCATGTGGTCAGCTTGTACTGCTTTTTGAAGGTCTCCTTCAACTTGCCCTGCACCTCTGACCGGGTGTAATCGTCATAGAGAGTCGTGAGAAAAGAGGTCAACTGCCATGGGTCATGCTCGATGGGGTCAAGGTGATACTGGTACTCGTTGTAGCCGGGGTGGTCGGTGGGGGTGCGCTTGATCTTTTTGTCCAGCTCCTTTTCCAGCTTCTTGTAGTCGGTTTCGGCTCCCCGGATGTCCCGGTCCTCTGCGGTGTAAATGGTCTGACCGGATACCTGCGTGGTGCCTGAAAACAGAATGGAACAGGACGAAAATGCCGACATGACCAGCAGCAAGAGCAAAAGAAAAACGCCCACGATCAAAAGAACGTGCGCGTTACTTTTTGCAAAATTGGCAATGCCGTTGACTGCGGTACTGACCACCGATTTTCCTTTGTCGATGACCTGTTCCATGCCAGACTTCGCAGCAGTGGTGCCATTGGATACCGCTTTGCCGCCTGCGGTCTGTGCCGCCGTGCCCGACCGGGCGGCGGCATAGTAGCTTTTGTGGATTTCTTGCCGCTGTTTCCAGCGTGAAAGCCAGTTGGAGCCACCTTCACCGGTGCTGGATGCTCCTGCATCTTGTGCCGCAGTCGGTTCCTGTGCAGAAGATCTTGCGGTTTTGGTGTCTTTCTTTCCCTGTGCCTTGGCTTTCTTCTTGAGTTTGCGGGCATAGCTGCTTTTGGAAATATCACGGACATTTCCTGCCGTCTTTTCGCCCTCGCTCAGAGCCTGTGTGCCCACATTGTCATCCTCGTATTGGTCAACCTCCCGGTGCACCGCAGAGCGGGCGGCATGGGCAGCGTACATTTCCCGTTTCTGTGCCTTGCTCAACCGACTCAACTCATCCGGGGTCAATTCTGCCTTGCCGAACCGCAGGTGCTGGGCTTTCTCTGCTGCCTTTTCCGCATCGGTTTTCAGCTTTTTCTTTTTGGGCACCGTCTGCTCTACCTTGGTTTTCTTCGGGGGAGAACGGGTCTTTTTGGTTGACGTTTCCTCTTTGATGTTCAGCTTCGGATTGCTCATTTCTGCGCGCCCTCCGAGACTTCACCCAACTTGGTGGTCATAATGCGGTAGAGTTCCAGATCGGTGGGGAAACGGTCCACAAAGGGCAGAATGACATTGCCGAAAAACAGCAGCCCTTCGCCCTCGCCGGAGTGGGTCACATAGGAAAGCTGATGGGGCGAGATGTTGAGCTGCTTTGCGAGGATCTGCCGGTCTCCTGCCGCCTGATTCAGCATGATGATCATGTCACTGTTCTCGAAAATATTCTCGACTTCACGGGAAGAAAGAAGGTCTTTCACGTTCTGGGTCAGCCCCGTGGGAATACCGCCCCACTTGCGGAAACGCTTCCAGATCTCGACGGAATAAGCGGCAGTCTGCTCCTCTTTTAAGAGAAGGTGCATCTCGTCCATATAATACCGTGTGGACTTTCCGCTGCTGCGGTTTGCGGTGACACGCCCCCATACCTGATCCTGCACAATGAGCATACCGAGTTTCTTCATCTGCTTGCCCAGTTCCTTGATGTCGTAGCAGACGATGCGGTTATTGACGTTCACATTCGTGCGGTGGTTGAACAGGTTCAGACTGCCCTTGACGTAGATCTCCAGTGCAGTGGCAACATGGTGGGCTTCTTTCTCGTCCTGTTGGAGTAGGGCGTTGTACAAATCCTCAAGGATGGGCATATTCTCCGGGCAGGGGTCCGCAAAATATTTGCGATAAATCAGATGCACACAGCGGTCAATGACGGTTTTCTCCACCGGCAGAAGCCCTTCCTTGCCGCCCACCACAAGTTCGCACAGGGAAAGGATAAAGTCGGCTTTCAGGGACAGGGGATTATCTTCCTCCGAATAGTTGGCATTGATGTCCATGGGGTTGATGAACTGGGTGCTGTTGGGGCTGATTTTGATGACCTGACCTTTCAGCCGATTCACCAGAGGTGAATATTCGCCCTCTGGGTCATTGATGATAATATCATCGTCCGTCACCAGAAACGCATTGGCAATTTCACGCTTTGCTGAGAAACTTTTGCCGGAGCCGGGAGTACCCAAAATCAGGCCATTGGGGTTCTTCAGCTTCTTCCGGTCCACCATGATAAGGTTGTTGGACAGGGCGTTCAGACCGTAATACAGGCTTTCTTTGCCGGACTGATACAGTTCCTGCGTGGTGAACGGGATGAAGATGGCCGTGCTGCTGGTGGTCAGCCCTCGCTGAATTTCGATCTGGCAGTCAGCCAGCGGCAGGCTGCTCATCAGCCCCTGCTCCTGCTGGAAATCTAGCCGACACAGGTTGCAGTTGTGTTTCTGGGCGATGCTGGATGCCTGAAAAACATTGTTTTCCAGTTCCTGCTCCGTGCGTCCGGTGTTCAGCACCAGAAAGGTGACAAGGAACATCCGTTCGTTCTGGCTCTGCAATTCTTTCAGCAGGGCTTTGGCATCTCTGCCGTAGGTCGCCAAATCCGACGGAATGATGTCAATATCATATCCGGCACGGATTGCCTTCTTCTGTTCCTCGATCTTGCTGCGATCCAGTTCGGTGATGGTGCGCTTGACCGTCTTGATAGCACGATTCTGATCGACACTCTGAATGTGCATGGTGACGATCTGGGACGAATCCATGTCCAGAAAATCCTTCAACAGCTGGTCGCTGATGTCGGATGCCGTGATGCTCAAAAAGCTGGCAGCGCAAAAGATGCCGCCCATTTGGAACGTCCGGGAATTTTTGAAGGCAAAGGCGGTGGGTGCAATAGCATCCTTCACCGAAAGCCCACTTTTTACGAGGTCTTTCCAGTCAAAATGAAACTTGCTGGAACCGTCCATGTTGAACATATCGTGCATGAGTTTCAGCCGCTGGGCACCATTCAGGGGCTTTGCCTGCACTCCCAGCCGGTGGAAGTTGTTCAGCAGGCCGTTCTGGATGTGGTCGAGCCGGGGCTTGACCTGCGCCATGCTTTCACCCTCCACTCCAAAGGTGATGAATTTGGTCTTGGTCAGACCATTATTACCCTTGGCAAGCTGCTGGCGCAGCATCTGACTGTACTCGGCACGAACATCGTCAAAGCCGTCCTTCTGGAACGGAATGCGAATGCTCTTTTCAAACTCGGTGCTGTCGGTTGCCATGTTCACAAAGGACAATTCAAACTTGATGCTGGAATCGAAGAAATTCAGAAAACTGCACCATTCCTCGAAAATCGCAGTCTTATCCTCCTGCTGGGCGAGCTGGTAATTGATGTCCTGATACTGGATGGTGCGGGTGTAGTAGTTGGGCTTCACCCGGCAGGTACCATCCTCAAACATCCGCTGCATGGGGATGGACTGCTGGGCGGTCCGGGGCACAGCAGGCTTCGCGTTCTGCCTGCGCTTCTGCGCAGACTGCGGCTTGCTGTGCTTACCGGTCTTTTTCCAAAACGGAATCATGGGTCATGCCTCCCTTCATCAAAATCGCATAGTAGTTGTTGGTCTTGTAGGGGCGAATCTTCGGGCGGACAAACCGGGACTGCACATAGTACGACAGCAGCTTTTCCATAGGCTGACCGTTCTTTTCGTACATTCCAAGGAAGAACGCCGGCAGCATCACCGCCATCATACCGAGGGTAGCGGCAGTGTTGCCGCCGGAATCTCGGAGTACAAAAAACAGCGGCACTCCAATGAGAGCCGCTGTGCCAAAGCAGACGAGCTGCCGTTTGGTCAGGTTGAATGCCACTTTAGATTTGACCTTGGTCAAATCACGGGGCACAGAGATATACGCAGCCAATAAAGCACCTCCTTTAGTGCGCTCCGAGAACGGATTTCGTCACGGAGCTTGTCTTGAACAGGCTGAAACAAAGCAGAACGGTGTAGCCCACAATGCTCCAAATGGAGTTGATGGCATCCCCGGAAATCGCCACGCTCTGGATCAGCACAGCGTAAATAGCAACACAAATCAAAATCAAGAAGCCCTGAAAACCCAGTGCAAACAGGCATTTCAGGTAGTTCTGCCCCATGTGCGATTGCTCGTGGTTGCCCCATGTTGCCATGGGGATGGGCGCAAGGCTCACCATGCAGTAGATTTCAATCATACGCCCGTACACGATGACGAAAATAACGATGGACAGAATGCGCATGGTAATGCCGATGAAGAAGGACTGCAAAAACAGCCCGAACAGGGGGCCTACATCCATCTGCATCAGGCTGGCTTCCAACATCGACAAGCCAATGTCGTTGACACGGGTATTTCCGGCGATGATGCCGCTGGAATCGGACACCACCTTCTGTGTCAGGTCAAAGACCGCCATCACAATATCGAAGGTGTTGCTGATGAGCCAGACCGAAACAGCGGTCTTAAAAATCCAGCGCATGATGAGCGCAGGCTCAAACTGCGCCATATTGTTGTGCTGGGTGATCATCTCAATCAGTTCGTAACAGGCGATGAAGGTCAGGATGATGCCCGCAATGGGCAGCACCACGTTCCGGGAGAGGGCTTCGATCATGGCGAACACTCTCGGCTCAAAGCTGGAGGGCTTGGTGCCCACCTGCTGGGCGATATTGCCGACCTGCGTGTTCACATCATCGAACAGCCCGCTGAGATTTGACATGATGCCTGCCGTCAGGATGCCTTTGATCCAGTCGGCAATGGCTTTGAGAACGGTTTCCATTCAGCAGTCACCGTCCTTAGCTGAAGTGGTTGATAAGAGTCTTGAGAAGGTTCAGGAGGAAAATAATGAGCTTGCCCGCGTTCCCACCAAACACAACATATGCAACCTGATACCTTTCACAAAAAGTCTGTTACAAGTAACAGCTTAGGCACAATCGGACTGCATATTATACAAGTAAATACCACTAACACATTGACATAATAACAATATTGATATATCTACACAGCTTTACCAACTCATTCAAGGCTGTCCCATGAATTCAGACGCTTCATTCTGCCTCTGGAACTCAAGCTGCCATGAGGCACTGGCCGATGCACAAAACACCGGGGCCAATGTACACCTTGAATGCTGCCTTATCTGGTGCGGCGAAACTGCCTGCATATCTGTGGAGGGTCTGGTACGCGAGGTCAACGGCAGGGAAGCCCAGCTTGTTGTGCGTTCCATGACCATGCAGACCCAGAACCACAAGGCGGTGGTAAACCAGGGCAAATTTTACTTCAGCGTCAAACGGCATATTGCGCAGGATACGACGGCGCGTCTTGGCGTTTACGGTACCGCGCAAATTCTCGAAACAGCTGTCGGGCCCAGTGGCGAAATGCTGTATTTGAGCCTGCGCTTTTCACGCCATGTGACGGTACGGCAGTTGCGCAGCAGCAAGCGGATACCCTGGCGCGCCGAATACAGCCGTATGTCGAGCGTGCTGCTCGCGCCGGAGCGCCCCGACACCACCAACGATTTACGCATCATGCTCGAGGCGTACAGTCAGGTGGCCCCGCCAGCCACCCGCATTCTGGATGTTTCAGAAGGCGGGGCATGCGTCTGCATGCCGGAAGAACTGGCGATGCCCTCCTTCACCTCCGATGCAACCTACCTGTTTTTTCTCCAGCCCAGCGTGGTGCCAGTTACTGTGCCTCCCTACGTTTTTCTTGCCAAGCGGGCAGGTTTTGGCAAGGCCCCTGACGCCCAGGGCGTTGCCGTGCGCCTGCGCTTTCAGGAAGAACTGGACTGGAGCGCCCGCCGCGCCCGGCTGCGCTGGCTCAACGTCAAGGGCGGCTCCCCCCGTTTGCGTCAGTGCCTCACCCAATACACCGATGCGTCAAAGGATCAGCAAGACTCCGCCTAGACGCAAGTACTCGTATCGTCCCTGCATTTACCACGGCCTCACCCCCTGCGCTTTCTCCCAATCCGGCGTTTATGGCCCTAAAATTGCATTCATTATGGCAGTATTGCCGCCATGCGGAAAATTTGACCCATGCAGGTCATCAACATAAAGGATACCGCCATGAAAATTTCCGGACTCAACCCCACTCCGGCCTTTGCCTTCCCTGCCATGGAAAAAGATGACAACACAGCTGCCAGCGCGCCTTCCCGCGATGTTGTCAGCCTGAGTGCCCCCAATTTGCTGGCAGATGACGAAGTGGACGGCGTGCTTGACGACACCATGAGCATGATCTCGCAAAATCCCATGGACGCGCTTTCCGTTCACAGCGGCCTGAGCGCCAGCCGCGTCGCCTCCCTGCTGAGCCTGTAGGCTGGCTGATTCTCTGCGGCATGGTTTGACACTATCGCCGCCTTGGGGGTATCACTTTCCGTCTACGTCGGCGCATATTCTTTTTTTGGTCCGGCGTTTTTTACCGAAGCCAGCACAGAGGTAAGGGTGATGACGGATATTGACCGCCAAATGGCCACCATCAAGCGCGGCATGGCCGAGCTGATTGACGAGAACGAACTGCGCAAAAAGATAGCGCGCGGCAAGCCGCTGCGCATCAAGGTGGGCTTTGACCCCACCGCTCCTGACCTGCACCTCGGGCATACGGTTGTTATGCACAAGATGCGTCATTTTCAGGAACTGGGGCACCATGTCATCTTTCTTATCGGCGACTTTACGGGCCGCATAGGCGACCCTTCCGGCCGCTCGGAGACCCGGCCCCCCCTCACTGAAGAGCAGGTTCTTGCCAACGCGGAAACCTACAAAAAGCAGGTTTTCAAGATTCTTGATCCACAGAAGACCGAGGTTGCCTTCAACTCGGCCTGGCTGGGCAAGATGGACGCCACGGGCTTTATCAAGCTGGCTTCCAGCTATACCGTTGCCCGCATGATGGAACGCGATGATTTTGAAAAGCGTTTCCGTGAGCAGCGTCCCATATCCATCCACGAATTCCTGTATCCGCTGTGTCAGGGTTATGACTCCGTCGCCCTCAAGAGCGATGTGGAAATGGGCGGCACTGACCAGAAGTTCAACCTGCTGGTGGGCCGCACCCTCCAGGCGCACTACGGCATAGAAAGCCAGTGCATCCTGACCCTGCCCCTGCTCGAAGGCACCGATGGCGTGCGCAAGATGTCAAAATCTTACGGTAACTACATTGGTATTGACGAAGCGCCTTCCCAGATTTTCGGCAAGGTCATGGCCATCTCTGATGAGCTTATGTGGCGCTACTATGAGCTGCTCTCGGCCAAAAGCCTTGAAGACATTGCAGCCCTCAAGGCTTCCGTGGCCAGCGGCGAGCTGCACCCCAAGGCCGCCAAGGAAAATCTTGCCCACGAGATGGTGGCACGCTACCACAGCGAAAAAGATGCCGATGAAGCAAAGCAGGGCTTTAATGCCGTTTTTGCTGGCGGCGGCGTGCCGGACGACATGCCCGAGCACCAGTGCGCCTGCGGCGAAGACAGCACTCCCCCGTTTTTTCTTGAGGCCGCAGGCCTTGTTAAAAGCCGTGGCGAAGCCAAACGCCTGATGAAAGAAGGCGCGCTCTCCATTGATGGAGAACGCTGCGAAGACGCCATCACCCCGCTTGCAGCCGGGGAATACGTGGTCAAACTCGGCAAAAAGCGCTTTCTCAAGCTGAAGGTGCGCTAAGACGCAATCCCTCTGAATACTTGAAGAAACGCCCTTGCGCGGCAG
>OLQM01003621.1_pt1 | contig 13073 bp, 9 predicted proteins | sample 1673161 | NCBI WGS metagenome assembly OLQM01 (sample SAMEA3136761, study PRJEB25190) | human gut metagenome | reverse complement strand
TGTCTTTGTCTACGAGGACGAGCTTAAGGAGATGATGGCGCGCGTCGATGCCGGCAAGGATCCTAAGGGACCAAACACCATGGGCCTATCCGACGGAACCAGCTCCACAATCGGTGATTTGAGCAACCATACTTCTGACGATTACGCCTACGGTACGGCCGGTTCGTCGGAAAGCTCGGACGATTCTAGTTATTCGGACGATTCGAGCTATTCGGACGATTCGGATTACAGCTCATATTATTACGAGGAGCCCACTGGCGACGGCAACGGTTACGAAGCCAACTACTAGGGTTGCGCGGGCTTGCCAGCCCGTGCAACGGCTCGACGCTGCGCGCCGCCCAGAGCGACAATTTGTCATTCAAAAGGCAAGGCATGACCAGAAGGTCTATGCCTTGCCTTTTTCATGCCAACTTGTTCGCTCTGGACGTCGCTCGCTGACGTTGATTCAACCAGCGATGCCGACTACTCCCCTTGCACCAAAAAATCGCCCCGTTCTCAGTTTTGAGGACGGGGCGATTTTGCTTACCTAGATTATTCGAGTTCCTTATGCGAAGCGGGCGACGAGCTCCTGCAAGACGTCGGTCATCTTGACGAGCGAGCTGACCGGGACAAACTCGTTGACGCCGTGGTAGCAGTAGCCGCCCGTCGAAAGGTTGGGACAGGGCAGGCCGCGGAACGACAGCTGTGCGCCGTCGGTGCCGCCGCGAATCGGCAGCACCTGGGGCTCAACATCGCAGGCAAGGAAGGATTCCTTGGCGACTTCGATCAGCTCTGGGTAGTCGCGGACGATCTCGGCCATGTAAGCGCCGGTGTTGACCGAAACGATCAGGATACCGGACGGAATGAGCGGCAGCGTGCTGCCGCCGGAGGCAAAGGCATAACCCCAGTAGATGACCATCGCCTGCACCATCATGGGCGTGCCGCGGAAGATCTCCACATAAACGGCAATGACGGCGTTCAGGATCTTATGGAGCACGCGCACAAAGCCGTTGCGGGAGAATGGCGCCGTGCGGACGATGCCGGTCAGAAGGCCGATGGCGAGACCGGCCACGGTGCCGGTAAGCGCAATGAGCATCGTGTTTCCCACGCCGCTGAGCAGCTGGGGATAATATTTGGCGACTATGTTGATTACATCCTGAAAAAAGCTCATGGCTGTTTACCGGCCCTTTCGGTCAGATTACTTGCGGATGATGACGACGAGGTTGGATTCGTAATAGGTATCGGTGAAGTCGATCTGCGCAGCGCGCTCGGCCGTGGGGCTCATGCCGGCGGCAACGGCGTCGATCGCGCCGGATTCCAGCGCGGGCAGCAGCGAATCCCATTCGATGGAGTAAATTTCCAGATTCATGCCGAGACGCGCAGCGACATACTTTGCGATCTGCACGTCGTAGCCGTTGGCGTAAAGGCCGTCCTTGCCCTCGCCGGAGATGGGCACCGCGCCGAAGGATGCGCCGGAGATATCGGTCCAGTTATACGGCTCATACGCACACTCCATGCCGACACGGAGCGTGCCCGTCGGGTTTTCCGGCTCTTCGGCGCTCACGGCAAACTCGGTCACTTCCCCGCCGGAGCTGAGCGTCACGATCTGCTCCATGAGCGCGCTGCGCTGCTCGGGTGTGATCTCCGCGAGAACGGCGTTGATCTGCTCGCGCAGCTCCGAGCCCTTCTTCAGACCGATGGCGATGCCGACATCGGACGCCGTGGCGGTAAAGCCGGTCTCATTGTTCATAAACGGGAGGAACGTAAGAGTATCGTCGCTCTGGCAGACGGAGAAGGCCGTCGGTTCCTCGGCGATGTAGCCGTCGATCGCGCCGCTCTTGAGTGCGGTCAGAAGATCGGCAAACTCGGGATACGTCGATCCCTGCACGTTTTCGATCTGGTTGAGTGCGTCGGCGTGGAACGTTCCGGCCTGCGCCGCGATCTTCATACCCTTGAGATCGGCGATCGTCGTGGCTTCCGTAATGCTCGTTCCGGTGCTGTCGGTCGTTTCTGCACTGCCGCACCCGGCGAGCAGGCAAAGGCAGAGGGCGGCTGCCATCAGCAGCGCAAGGATGTTTCTTCTTCTCATTTTTTCTGTCTCCTTTTCGGAAAAATTAAATAAGCCTGCGACCCGATGTGGTATCGCAGGCTTTCCGAAAAATGAGATTCAAAAAGAAAATCAAAAACCGGTTTCCTTTGATAGCTCTCCACAGTAACTGTGACAGTCCGGCGCTTATTGGGCGTCGGCCCAGCAGCAACACGGCGGCAGCCATGCGGTGCTTCGGCGGAATTGCCTTTCTCCTGCAGCCGCCTGCCGGCGTGTGCTGCAAGATACTTTTCGTTTCCGCGACCTCTATCAGGTGCTTTCTTATTTTATGCACGGATTATACGGCGGGGGGGCCCTTCTGTCAATACCTTCGCGCCATTTTCCGCATTTTATCTCTTTGCATCGATAAAATCATTGGCATAATTATGCATTTATAACAGACGCAGGAAGCGCCGCCGGGGTTCCGGCGGCGCTTTGCTGCTTTCTTCACTTTTCCCATTGGGAGAGCATGGTGCGCATCCAGTCGGCAACATCCATGCGGTAAACGGCGTTGAGCGTCTCCGGCGCGAACACGTCCGCAGCCTCCCCCGCGGCGGCGATCTTACCGTGATCGAGCAGCACGCCGCGGCTTCCGTACATCCGCGCGAGCGAGAGATCGTGCACGACCGACACCACGGCGCGGCCGCCCTTGGAGAGCCACTCGCGTACAAGGGAGAAGATCTGCTTTTGATACACAAGATCAAGATGATTCGTCGGCTCGTCAAGCAGGAGCAGCCGCGGGTTCTGCGCAAAGAGCTGCGCGAGAAAGACGCGCTGCAGCTCGCCGCCCGAGAGCGTGAGCACGGACTGGCGCGCGATATGCGCCACGCCTGTCAGTTCCATCGCCTCGGCGACGCTCCGCTCGTCCTCGTCGCTCCGGCGGGAGAAAATACCGGGAGCATAGGCATAGCGTCCGAGCCGCACGACCTCCTCCACGGAGAAGGCATAGCCGACCGTGTGGTGCTGCGCGAGCACGCCCATGCCGCGCGCAAGGAGATGGGCGGGCGTTTTCTGCACGTCCTTCCCTTCAAAAAGCACCGTTCCCGTATACGGCACGCCGCGGGACACGGCATTCACGATCGTGGATTTTCCCGCGCCGTTCGGCCCGATGAGCATGAGCCAGTCGCCGTCTTGCACGGAAAAGCTCACATCGTTCACGATCACGGCGCTGCCGAAGCGCACCGAGAGGTTTTGTACTTCCAGCATGCTCATTTCTCGCCCCTCCTTGTGCGGATGAAGATGACGACGAAGAGGATCGAGCCGATGAACGACGTGACGACACCCACGGGCAGCTCGCGCGGGTCAAAGAGCGTGCGCGCGAGAAGATCGCACAGCATGAGGAAGATCGCCCCGCCGAACGCGCTCGCCGGGAGCAGCCGCCGGTGGTTCGGCCCGGTGATGAGGCGCACCATGTGCGGCGTCACAAGACCCACAAAGCCGATCGTGCCGCCGACGGATACGCACACGCCGATGAGCGCCGACACCGCGATCATCACCGTGAGCTTAACGCGCCGGACGTTCACGCCGATGTGCCGGGCGTTGTCCTCGCCGACGGCAAAGGCGTTGAGCTCGCGCGCGCAGCCGAAGAGCACGCCGCCGAAAACGACGAGCGCGCCGAGCAGCACAAGGACGTGGACATACCCCCGCCCCGCGAGAGAGCCCATCGTCCAGAACGTGATGGACTGTACCTTATCCGGCGCGAACGTGATGACGAGCGAGAGAACGCTTGAAACGAACATCGAGTAAATGACGCCGATGAGGATGATCGTGCCGGTGGAGAGCGAGCCGTCCAGCCGGTACGCAAGCCCCAGGATAACGACGAGCGAGAGGAACGCAAAAAGCATTGCCATGCTCATCGTCCCGGCGAGCGGGATGCCGGGGAGCGTTATGCCGAACGCGATGGAGATCACCGCGCCGAGCGACGCGCCGGACGATACGCCGAGCGTAGAGCCGTCCGCCAGCGGGTTTTTCAAAAGGCCCTGCATCGCCGCGCCGCACACCGAGAGCGACGCGCCCGTGAGCGCAACGCACAGCACGCGCGGCAGGCGCACGGAGAATACGATCGTCGCGCTCATGCCCGTTCCCGTGCCGCGGCCCGCCAGGGCGTTCCACAAAAGGCCGAACGTCTCGCGCAGCGGCAGCTTTACGCTGCCGAGCGACACGCACACGAGAAGCGTGAATACCGTCGCCGCGGCAAATGCCAGATACGCCGGAAGGCCAAACCCCTCCCGGCGTACCATGGTTTTATTTTCTTTTGGCTCAGGCCGCCTTGTCATTGGCCTCAACGCCGGCAATGAAGTCGGCGAGCATCTGCGCGCCTTCCGCCAGACGCGGTGCGGGGCGGGAAAGCTCGTTGTTCTGCAGATTGAGGATGGCGCCGTTCTTCACAGCCGTCACATTTTCCCAACCGGCGCGGGAGGCGATCTCCTCTTCGGGCGTGGGGCCCTCGCCGGAGTACATGGAAATGGTCATAATATAGTCGGGGTTGCGCTCGAGCACCTGCTCTTCGCTGATCTCCGCCCAGCCTTCCACGTCGGCAAAGCAGTTCTTGAGACCGAGCAGCTCGGCGATCTCGTTCATGAAGGTGTTGGCGCCGGCCGTCCACAGACCGTACTCCAGCGGGGAGACCTCAAAGTAAATGGTCTTTTCGCCGTCGCCGCAGACGCCCTTGAGCGACTCAAACGTCGTCTTCATGCCGTCGATGACCGTTTCGGCTTCCTCGTTCTTGCCGAGCAGCGCGCCGATCATGCGGATGGCGGCATAGGTGCCCTCGATATCCTGCGCGTCGGAAACGACAACGTGGACACCGGCGTCCTCAAGCGCCTTGATCTGCTCTTCGGTCTGGGCCATCGTGCTCATAAGGAGCACCTGCGGCTCAAGAGCGATGATCTGCTCGATGTTGGTCTCATAGCCGGACTGCACGGAGGGGATCTCCTGCACTTCGGCGGGGTAGTCGCAGTAGGTGCCGCGGCCGACGAGCAGGTCCATGCCGCCGAGCGCGCAGATGATCTCGCAGTCGGACGCCGTGAGCGCAACGATGCGCGTGGCGGGCTCTTCGAGCGTGATCTCGCGGCCGGTCATGTCGGTCACGGTGACGGAGGTGTCCTCCGCGGGGGCTTCGGTGGCTTCCACGGGGGCCTCGGTCGGCTCGGCAGGAGCTTCCGTCGCGATGGGCTCAGCGCTCTGTCCGCAGGCGGCGAGCGAGAGCAGCATCAGGGCTGCCAATGCAAGAGCAAGGATCTTTTTGGCGTTCATTTCTTGAACTCCTTCTCAAAAAAGTATTCAAACAACCAGCCTTCCGGCGCAAAAACGCCGCCCCTCTCTCGGAAAGGGCGGCGGAATCGGCGATGGATCGCACAGCTATACCCCGTCCCAGAAGCTCTCATGCGAAAACAGGTTTCCCGACTTGGCATCATCCTACTCAAGCCCCTTCCCGCTCTTCGGCAGTGGTACCGGCTTTTTTGTCCGCTTTACGGTTACTGGGATAGTCCGGAATTTGCATCCGTGTTCCCTCGGCGGGGTCTCCCCCGACGACGTCTTTCGACGCGGATCCACACGCTGTTTGTTTGTGGCCATACTATATCGGTTTCTTCGCCGGATGTCAAGGCGGCAAAACCGGCGCTTTCGGTATTTTACCAAAAAGCGCCGGTTTTCTTCTAAATTTTAATATACGCTGGTAAGGATCTCACCATAAGACGGATACGGCCACGCGGCACGGTCCATGATGAGCTCCGCGCCGTCGGAAATTTCGCGCAGCGTCTCCATTTCCGGCAATATCTCGCCGCGGCAGATCTCCACGGCGGATTCGGTGGAGAGGCGTCCGTCGTCAATGCGGCGCACCGCCTTTTCCAGTTTTTCCGCACCGTCCCAGAGTTTCGCCGCGCGCGCGGAGAGCTCCGCCGCCGCCGTTTTTTCATACCGGCAGGCACTCTCGCCGCAGAGCTTTTTCTTTTCGTGCGCCGTGGCGGAAAGAGCGCCGGTAAAGCGGCTCACTGCGGGGAGCACATCCTTGCGCAGCATATCGAGCAGCGTGAGCGCCTCGATGCGCACCTCCTTGGCGTAGTGGTCGAGCACGATCTCGCACCGGGCGCGAAGCTCCGTTTCGCTGAACACGCGATTGCGGCGGAAAAGCTCCGCGTTTTTCGCGTCGAGCAGATGCGGTACGCAGTCCGGCGTGGAGCGGTAGTTGCACAGCCCGCGGCGCGCGGCCTCGCGCACCCATGCTTCTTCGTAGCCGTTGCCGTTGAAGATGATGCGGCGGTGCTCACGGATGGAGCGCTTTATGAGCTCGTGCAGCGCGCTCTCAAAGTCCGCCGTGCCCTCCAGCTCGTCAGCATAGCGGCGCAGCACGTCCGCCACAGCGGTGTTGAGAATGATGTTCACCTCGGAGATCGACTGCGACGAGCCGACCATGCGGAATTCAAACTTATTGCCCGTGAAGGCAAAGGGCGAGGTGCGGTTGCGGTCGCTCGTATCCTTCGGGAAGCGCGGCAGGACATGCACGCCGACCTTGAACTGCACCTTTTCGCCGGATTCATACGGCGTGCCGTTCTCAATGGAATCGAGAATGCCGGTGATCTCGTCGCCGAGGAACACGGAGAGGATCGCCGGGGGCGCTTCGCTGCCGCCGAGACGGTGGTCGTTGGAAGCTCCCGCGACGGAGATGCGCAGCAGGTCCTGGTATTCGTCCACGGCCTGCAGAACCGCCGTGAGGATGAGCAGGAACTGCGCGTTCTCCTCCGGCGTGTCGCCGGGGTTCAGAAGGTTTTCGCCGCGGTCGGTGGAAAGCGACCAGTTGTTGTGCTTGCCCGAGCCGTTCACGCCCGCGAACGGCTTTTCGTGCAGCAGGCACACCATGCCGTGCCGATCCGCCACGCGCTTCATGCACTCCATGACGAGCTGGTTGTGATCGGCGGCGATGTTCACCGTGGAATAGACGCACGCGAGCTCGTGCTGCGCGGGAGCGACCTCGTTGTGCTCGGTCTTGGCCGGGACGCCGAGCCTCCAGAGCTCCTCGTCCAGCTCGCGCATGAACGCCGCCACGCGCGGCTTGATCGCGCCGAAATAATGGTCGTCCAGCTCCTGTCCCTTGGGCGGGCGAGCGCCGAGAAGCGTACGCCCGGTGTAGATCAGGTCGGGGCGCTGCTCGTAAACGCCGCGGTCAATGAGGAAATACTCCTGCTCCGCGCCGGCGTTCGCGCGCACGGCGGCGGTCTGCGTGTCGCCGAAGAGCTTCAGAATACGCAGCGCCTGGATATTCAGCGCGTCCATGCTGCGGAGAAGCGGCGTTTTCTTATCGATGGCCTCGCCGCCGTAGGAGGCGAATACCGTCGGGATGCAGAGCACGCCGTCCTTCACGAAAGCGTAGCTCGTCGGGTCCCAGGCGGTGTAGCCGCGCGCCTCGAATGTGGCGCGAAGTCCGCCGGACGGAAAGCTCGATGCGTCCGGCTCGCTGTGGATGAGCTCGCGGCCCGAAAACTCCGGCAGCGCGCCGCCGTCCTTCGCCGGGGAGAGAAAGCTGTCGTGCTTTTCGGCGGTGATGCCGGTCATTGGCTGGAACCAGTGGGTATAATGCGTCGCGCCGCGCTCGATCGCCCAGTCGCGCATTGCCTCGGCGACGACGTCCGCCTCGGCAAGCGTCAAGCGCTTGCCGTACTGCCGGGCCGAGCGCAGCGCGCTGTAGATCTCCGCCGGGAGACGTTGCTGCATGACGGCATCCGAAAATACCATCGAGCCGAATTCTTCTGTCATACCGCTCATAAGCCCTGCCCCTTTTATATATATAGTAGATATCCGGGTGAAGACCCCCTCGGTCACGGCCGCGCCGTGCAGTCTCCCCTATCGTGGGGAGCCAAGTGGGTTTGCAGAAAACGATCTTGCCTCCCCTAACAGGGGAGGTGGCTTTTGCCAAAGGCAAAAGACGGAGTGGTTGTCCCTGTCTTTATCACTTTAACTTGCTCACTCTACCCTGTGCCGATGATTTTGTCAATATTGCCCGCGATTTTTTATTGACAAAGACGGCTCCGTTCCGTATAATTCGTGTGCGTAAAGGTGAGCAATGGCGTTCGCCGACGCGGTTTACCTGACCGCGTCGGCGACGCTTTTTTCGTTTGGTCAGCGCCGCGTAACATCGTCTTCGGCGCTCGGCGGCGCTTTTGCGCCGCCCGCTCTTGCCGAATCATGCGTTGCTGACGGATACCCTTTATATTTTAAAAAATTTTTGCTGCGGAGGCTATTTATGACCGGAGAGACTGTATTGATTCTGGATTTCGGCGGGCAGTACAAGGAGCTGATCGCGCGCCGCGTGCGCGAGCACGGCGTCTATTCCGAGATCCGTTCGTGCAAAATGCCCGTGGAGGAGATCCGCGCGATGGCGCCGAAGGGCATCATCTTCACCGGCGGACCGGACAGCGTTTACCGCGACGATTCCCCCACCTGCGACAAGGCCGTGCTGGAGCTCGGCATCCCGGTGCTCGGCATCTGCTACGGCATGCAGCTCATCTGCCATCTCTGCGGCGGAACGGTCGAGGCGGGCACGAAGCGCGAGTACGGCGTATTCCCCATTACTCTCGACACCTCTCTCCCGCTCTTTTCCGGCTGCACCGTGCCGACGGATGTGCTTATGAGCCATACCGATCTCGTCACGGCGCTGCCCGAGGGCTTCCGCGTTGCCGGTCACACCGATCTCACACCCGTAGCGGCGTATGTGAACGAAGATCGTCGGCTCTACGGCGTGCAGTTCCATCCGGAAGTGACCAACACCGTGCAGGGCAATCTCATTCTCAAAAACTTCCTCTTTGATATCTGCGGCTGCGCCGGAAATTACTCGATGGAGAGCTTCCTTGAAACGAAGATCCGCGAGATCCGCGAGCAGGTCGGCAGTGAAAAAGTACTGCTCGGTCTCTCCGGCGGCGTGGATTCCTCGGTGTGCGCGGCGCTGCTCGCGCGTGCGGTGCCCGGCCAGCTTACTTGCATTTATGTCGATCACGGTCTCATGCGCCAGGGCGAAACGGAGGAGATCCGCTCCGTATTCGAGAATAAGGCGCTCGACTTCCGCTGCGTGGACGCCGCCGACCGCTTTCTTGCAAAGCTCGAGGGTGTGACCGATCCCGAGCAGAAGCGCAAGATCATCGGGCGCGAGTTTGCTCTCGTTTTTGAGGACGAGGCGAAAAAGCTCGGCAAGGTCGGCTTCCTCGCACAGGGAACGATCTACCCGGACGTCGTCGAGTCCGGCACGGGCTCGGCGGTCATCAAGAGCCACCACAACGTCGGCGGGCTTCCGAAGGATCTCGGCTTTTCCGGCGTCGTGGAGCCGCTGCGCTATCTCTTCAAGGACGAGGTGCGAAAGCTCGGTCTTCTCCTTGGTCTGCCCGAAAGTCTCGTGAACCGTCAGCCCTTCCCCGGCCCCGGTCTCAGCGTGCGCGTGCTCGGCGAGATCACGCGCGAAAAGCTCGCCATTCTCCGCCCGGCGGACGCCATCGTCCGCGAGGAGATCGGCAAGTGCGGCTGCCGCGCCGACCAGTATTTCGCGGTGCTCACCGGCGTGAAGAGCGTCGGCGTCATGGGCGACGGACGCACGTATGACTACACCGTCGCGGTGCGCTGTGTGGAAACGAGCGACTTTATGACCTGCGTGTTCGCGCCCCTGCCGTGGGATGTGCTGCGGCGCATCTCCTCGCGCATTACGAACGAAGTGCGCGGCATCAACCGCGTTGTCTACGACATCACCTCCAAGCCGCCCGCGACCATCGAATGGGAGTGACCGTTTCGCCGTGAACGCATGGAAGCGGCTGGACGAGCGCCTTTCCGCAGGGAAAGGACGCACGCTCTGGCAGTTTGTGAAATTCAATCTTGTAAGTCTCACGGTGACGATCTTGCAGCTTCTGCTCGCCAATCTCCTGCCGCTCGCGTTCGACCGCGTCGTCTCGCCGCTGCCGCCGCTGCTGCGCGGCATATTCCGTGCCGACGCGCTTTTCCCGGACGGTTCAAAGTATGTGGTAAACGGCGTTGTCACATGGGGATATGTGCTGCCGTTCCTGCTGGCAAACGGTCTTGCAAACATCTACGGCTATTTTATCAACATGAAAACAACGTTTCGCGGCAAGGGTACCCGCGCGGGGTTCGCGGTGTATCTTGCGATCCTTTTCGCGCTCATTCTCTTTGCCACTTGGATGCAGGGCGAGATCGTCGCCGCGATGGCGTCGAGCCGCATCGCTCCCCTCTCGCGCACGCTCGCCTCGTTCGGCGCGGGCGTCGTGCAGACGGCGGTGCTCTTCCCGCTCGAAAAACTTGTACTGTTCCGGCAGAGGCCGGACGACGGAAAGGAAACAACATGAACGAAAAGCTCTTTGATTATATCGCCGTATGCCCCACGGCGTTCCACACCTGCGCCCACAGCGCGGACATGCTGCGCGAGTCCGGATATACCGAGCTTTGCGAGGCGCAGCGCTGGGAGATCGTTTCCGGCGGCAAGTATTTTGTCACGCGAAATGGCTCTTCCCTCATCGCGTTTCGCGTCCCCGCCGGGGAGATCGCGGGCTTTATGATGACCGCCGCGCACGGCGACAGCCCGGCGTTCAAGATCAAGGAGAACGCGGAGCTTCCGGACGGGAATTATCTCCGTCTCTCCGTGGAGAAATACGGCGGGATGCTCTGCGCCCCGTGGCTCGACCGGCCGCTTTCCGTGGCGGGCCGTGTTCTCGTCTCCGAGGGCGACAAGCTTTCGGTGAAGCTCGTGGATCTCAAGGACCCCTGCGCCATCATCCCGAACGTCGCCATCCACATGAACCGCAACGCCAACGACGGCATGAGCTATAATGCCGCCGTCGATATGCTGCCCGTATGGATGAGCAGCGAAAAGGGCAGCTTCCGCGCCGCCGTCGCCAAGGCCGCCGGTGTTGCGGAGGACGCCATCGTCACCGGCGATCTTTTCCTTTACGATCCCCAGAATGGCGTCACGCTCGGCGAATACATCTCCGCGCCGCGGCTAGACGATCTCCAGTGCGCTTTCTCCTCGCTGACGGCGTTTCTCGCCGCCGGGGAGAGCCGCTCCATTCCCGTCTGCTGCATCTTCGATAACGAAGAGGTCGGCAGCGAGACGAAGCAGGGCGCGGCATCCACTTTCCTTTATGACACGCTCACGCGGCTGTGCGCCGCGCTCGGCATGGACGGCAGCGAATACCGCCGTCTCGTGGCGGGCAGCTTTCTCGTCTCCTGCGACAACGCGCACGCCGTCCACCCCAACCACGGCGAATTTGCCGACCGCAACCACACCGCGCGCATGAACGGCGGCGTTGTCATCAAATACAACGCCAACCAGCGCTACACCTCCGACGCCGTTTCCGCCGGCATCTTCCGCCGCATCTGCGAGAGCGCCGGCGTGCCGGTGCAGTATTACGCCAACCGCGCCGACATGCCGGGCGGCTCGACGCTCGGCAACATCTCCAATACGCAGGTCTCGCTCAACGCCGTGGACATCGGTCTCGCGCAGCTGGCGATGCACTCGCCCTTCGAGACCGCGGGCGCGGCGGACACCGCCTCGCTCGTCAAAGCTCTCACCGCCTTTTTTGAACATTCCCTCGTTGCCGAACGCGACGGGGTCTACCGCTTTCTCTGAGGCTCAGCCGCCTCCCGGGGAAGGGAGGCTCACCTCCCCTCCCCAAATTTTTTTGTGTATATTCATCCTTTGGGAGTGTGAAAGATATGACAAAGTACATTTTCGTCACCGGCGGCGTGGTTTCCGGTCTCGGCAAGGGCATCACCGCCGCCTCGCTCGGACGTCTTTTGAAGGCGCGCGGGTTCAAGGTCGCGGCGCAGAAGCTCGACCCCTACATCAACGTCGATCCCGGCACGATGAGCCCTTACCAGCACGGCGAGGTCTATGTCACCGAGGACGGCGCGGAGACCGATCTCGATCTCGGCCACTACGAACGCTTCATTGACGAGGACCTCAACAAGTTCTCGAATCTCACCACGGGCAAGGTGTATTCCCGTGTGCTCGAAAAGGAGCGCCGCGGCGAGTATCTCGGCAGCACCGTGCAGGTCATCCCGCACGTCACCAACGAGATCAAGGAATTCATCTATCAGGTCGGCAAAAAGTCCGGCGCGGACATCGTCATCACCGAGATCGGCGGCACGACCGGCGATATCGAGAGCCAGCCGTTTCTCGAGGCCATCCGGCAGGTCGGGCTTGAGGTCGGGCGCGAGAATACGCTCTATATCCACGTGACGCTCGTGCCGTATCTCAAGGCCTCGGGCGAGCACAAGTCCAAGCCGACGCAGCACTCCGTCAAGGAGCTGCAGGGCATGGGCGTCAGCCCCGACATCATCATCCTGCGCGCCGACGGCAGCGTGGGCAGCGACATCCGCCGGAAGATCAGCACCTTCTGCAACGTCAGGCCGGAGTGCGTCATCGAGAACCTGACCATGCCCAGCCTCTACCAGTGTCCGCTGATGCTCCACACCGGCGGCCTCGACGACGTGGTGGTCAAACAGCTGCATCTGGATGTTCCCCCTGCCGACCTCACCGAGTGGAAAGAGATGCTGGCCCGGATCGCCACCCGCAGCAAGACCTGCACCATCGCCCTCGTGGGCAAGTACGTCAAGCTGCATGACGCCTATCTGTCCGTCATGGAAAGCCTCTACCACGCCGGTTTCGAGAACGACAGTCAGGTGGAGATCAAGTGGGTGGAGAGCGAGGACCTGACCGACCAGGCCGCCTGCAGGGAAGCCTTTGCGGACGTGGACGGCATCATCGTCCCCGGCGGCTTCGGCGACCGCGGCATCGAAGGCATGATACAGGCCGCACAGTACGCCCGCGAGAACGATGTCCCCTACTTCGGCATCTGCCTCGGTATGCAGATCATGGTCATGGAGTTCGCCCGCCACGTTCTGGGCTACGCCGACGCCAACTCCAGCGAGTTCACCCCCGAGGGTCATCACAACGTCATCGATCTGATGGCCGACCAGCAGGGCAACATCCCCAAGGGCGGCACCATGCGTCTGGGCA
>OLQM01003599.1_pt1 | contig 13132 bp, 8 predicted proteins | sample 1673161 | NCBI WGS metagenome assembly OLQM01 (sample SAMEA3136761, study PRJEB25190) | human gut metagenome | reverse complement strand
TGCTTATCCGGCTCAAGTGTAACCGAGCTTTGAGGATCCCTGAATACAAGGGATGGCAGCGTAATGGGTTTACCCGTATATTCTACCTCTTCAAGACCATTAACCAACAAAGAAGAAACTTCTTTATAACTTGTTGTATAAAAAGGAGAATAAGCTCCCGCTTGATCCTTGGCGCAAACCCGGATCGTATGAACAGGCAAACCGGAGGCAAATGATACAGTGAAGGTCTTATTGATCTCTGTTTCGGAGGCTAAAGAGTCCGTCAATTGTATCCAAGTACCATTATCTATCGAATAATAGATTACCCCTTTATGAGCTGCCGGACTGAAATAGGTACCAGACAATGTATACTGACGAGAACGAGACACCTCATTCCATTGAATAGTATCCTTTGCTGATATATCCAAATTTTGAACCATTGGCAAAAGCGTCACGTCACCAACTCCGATCAATACAGAATAGACAGTCGTACTATTGGGAGGCAAGACTTTATTTTTCCAACACCAGCCCAAACCACTATCGTACGACCCATTTTCTTCGTAAAGATTATCGCCTGTCTCTACATAGTTTCCAACAACCTGTTCTAAATCGGAGTTCAGATAATAATAGCCAAACCAATAATTATCCACCGGAACAACACCATCCATTCCCGATCCTAATAACAATACTAAAGAAGATGTAAATTCTGAATGATCGTAAGCCATTTGTAATCCGTAGGTGGTACCATCCAGATAATTCTTACGGGTAATTGGGGCACGATCGTTATCACCAATCATTACATCAGCCCGACTGCCTAAAGAAAACTTTTTCTCTGTATCATTTGCATTCGTTACAACATAATTAAATTGCGCAAGCCCATTGTATTCTTCTAATGTAATTTTCACAGTCACTCCATCACTGGTCGTTCCGTCAAGGCTATTAATATCAATGGCCCAATTATCACCCACTTTCATAGCACTCCTGTATCCATAGTCTCCATACGTAGAAGAATAGTATAATTCCGAGAACTGCCCGATAAGATCTATCGACTCTGAATTCTGCTTATAATATAGAGTAGAGTTACCCAATTGAGTATATCCATAAGGAAGCGAATTGGAGAGAGAGCGTAACACTCCTTTCTTTTTAGGCACTGTTTGAGCATCACTTTGAGAAGAGAATAAACCCATACAGAAGATACAAAACAAAAGTTCACACATCCTCCTTCCGAATTGTCGCAAAAGCGTAAATAGTAATTTCATAAGCATTTATATTTGTTAATTGTATTCTAAGCTATCACTTCTCTCTAAATTTCTCTCTAGCTTTATTAAATTTTATAAAGAAAAACATTTTTATCTTTCAGTACAACCCTCCAAGTCCATCTAACAGATAAGCGTCCGATTTCCACGGATAAAGTATTATTTTCCGTGTTCATCCGTTTACTTTTTGCAAAGAAACATTCTTATTAAATTGCAATAATCTTGCCTTTCATGCCTATCAGTATCAAATATCCACCAACAAAGGGAGACTTATTGTATATTTCTACATCCCCCTTTGTTCTTTGTTGGATGACTTATAGAAAACACGTACGTGTTTCCCTAAAAACATGTACGACTTTTCGCAAAAACACGTACGTGTTTTACCCAAAACATAATCATACTTTTAGGACACTAATGTTCAGCGACTTACAAATCCATAAAATTCGCAGGCTTATTGTCTGGAATTCATCTTGGAATACAGTGTATTACTACTTAGCCCCGATCTATATTGGGTGAAGTGATATTTGACACAGTTACCCGGTTATTTTATTGAATTACGAGAAATTTCAATTCGTAAACCTTATCTTTGCCTCCTTAGTTATATAGGGAACAACACCGTTACATTATATATTATGTCACAACGAAAAACAAGTATCATCATATTCCTCTGCCTCTTCGTATTTGCGGTATACGCTCAATACGTACCCGATATATTGGGGAATGGTTATTTACGCCGTACCTTCCAGATGCCGGATGATTATGAGGGGAAGGTAGTTTGCACGCTGGTCAAGAAACCTCAACTGGATAGCGTAAAACAGGCCGTGCTGTATATCCATGGCTATAATGACTATTTTTTCCAGAAACAATTAGGGGATAGCGTAAACGCTCACGGATATAATTTCTATGCGATGGACTTGCGGAAATACGGACGTTCGATATTACCCAATCAAAACCCGTTCTTTTGCAAGAGCCTAAAAGAGTATTTCGCTGATATCGATACCGCTTTAGCCACCATCCAGTCCGAAGGTAATGAACGGATATTATTAATGGCGCATTCTACGGGCGGGTTGATCACACCTTATTATTTGAATAGCAAGAAAGGGGAGTTACCGATAGACGGGCTTATCTTGAACAGCCCTTTTCTAGATTGGAATTTCGGATGGTTTATGGAGAAAGTCGTACTGCCAACCGTTGCGTTTGTCGGGAGGCTATTTCCGAATCTTACCGTACAAGGTTTGGGTGATCCGAATTACGCTTATAGCCTGCTTAAGCAGTATAAAGGAGAATGGGAATTTGATACGAACTGGAAAATGATATTCGGGCATCCGAAAAAAGCCGGATGGATCAAAGCCATACAAGAAGCGCAACAGACGGTACAAAAAGGGCTAAAACTGGATTGTCCGATACTAGTGATGTCTTCCAACAAATCTTTTCCGGAGACAGAGACATGGCATGAGGAATACATGACCTCCGACATCGTCTTGGATGTTCAAGACATTCAAAAATACGGGGAGAAACTAGGAGACAAAGTCACGAGAGATACCATTCCAAACGGCATCCACGATCTGATCCTATCTCAAAAGCCCTATCGGAACGATGCCTATCAAACTATATTCGAGTGGTTAAAGAAACAATAATGGTTGCACCAAACATATAAATCCTTACCTTTGCGCCCAGACAAAACATTTATATATACATGAAATCAGTGCGATCAATTTTTATAGGTCTGACTTGTCTGGGGATGGCAACGGCTAGTTTCGCTCAAGAAGAAGAGACAACTCCGGAAGCGACTACCTACAAGGCCGAAATATTCGGATCGGTAGCTAGTGGCGACAATGCCCCTTTCTGGATGGTTAGCAATCGATACGGAATTGTTCCTTTGGAAGCGAATAACGGATATTTGAATGCGGGAGTATTCCATAATCAAACTTTTGGCAAAGGTTTTCGCTGGGGAGCCGGATTAGACGTAGTGGCCGCAGTTCCTCGTCATCGCAATTTCTTTATCCAACAAATATATGCCGAGTTAGGTTACAAATGCTTGCTATTGAGTGTAGGAAGCAAGGAACGCTATAATTCACTTTGGGATCGTTGGCTTAGCTCGGGCGATATCGTGCAATCCGCCAATGCCCGCCCGATTCCGGAAGTGAACATCAGCATTCCGGAATTTACCGTCGTTCCTTTAACTAAAGGCTGGATGCAAGTCAAAGGAGACTTTGCCGTCGGTCGTTCTTTCGACAAGGATTATCTGGCTAACTTCACAAACAATAAGCAGACTTATGTAGATAACGTTTTATGGCATCATAAATCATTATTTGTACAGATTAAGGATACACGCAATGACTTCCCGTTATCCGGTGTAATCGGAGTACAGCATTGGGCACAATGGGGAGGAACCTCAACCAATCCTAAGATCGGAAAGCAGCCTCAATCCATCAAGGACCTTATCCGGGTTATTTGCGGCAGCGAAGGGGGTGGCGACGCAACAGTCTCCGATCAAATCAACGTACTGGGTAATCATTATGGCTCTTACGATTTCAAATTGGCTTTTACACAACCTAACTGGCAAGTATCCGCCTATTACCAACATTTCTTCGAGGATAAATCCGGTATGATATTCGTAAACAATACCGACGGATTATGGGGAGGACAATTGGATTTACCAAAATTCCCGTGGTTGCGTAAGGTGGTCGTGGAGTATCTGGTTACAAGAGACCAAAGCGGACAGTTCCACTTCATCGATTTTGATCACGACCTACATCCCGGCGTAGGTGGCGGTGGTGATGATTATTATAACAACGGAGAATACACTACCGGAGCCTCTTATTTTAACCGGGCGATAGGTTCTCCTCTGATCCCAAGTCCGGAGTATAACGAGAACGGTTCATTAGGATTCAAGAACAACCGTGTTCGTGACTGGCATTTCGGTGCGGAAGGCGCTATCTCCTCACAAGTATCTTATCGGGTATTAGTCACCGTGATGAATAGTTGGGGTAGACATGCCACCCCTTTCCTTAGCAAGAAAAGAGGAGCTTCCGGACTTTTAGATATCTCTTATCAACATCCCCGTTTATCGGGATGGGAATTTACAGGGTCTTTGGCAGCTGATGCCGGTTCCATGTTCGGCGATAACTTCGGATTCAGCCTGAAAGTAGCGAAACGTGGCATCTTGAAAAGCTGGAAATAATAACCTAAATTATTTATATTCTTCCCACAAGGCAGATGCTATGATTTCTTGAGTCTGATCAGCGAACGCTTGCATTCCTTTGTGGGAAGTGTCTATATTCTCGGTAGAAACCGCCGGATGGATCACCATCTCCATCCGATGACGATGGACATTCAACGACCCGATCGGCAAGACATCAAACGGCCCGTTTAAGGTGATCGGAATAATAGGCAAATGCTGATCTAGCGCCATTTGATAAGCCCCTTTCTTGAAACGGATCATTTTCCCGGTATACGTACGCGAACCTTCCGGGAAAACAACCACGGAAGCCCCGTTCCGAAGACAACGCTCCGCCTCCAAAACACTACGAGCGGCAGCCTTCGGCGTAGAATTATCGACAAAGATAAAACCGGCGGCACGGCAAGCGGCCCCGACAAATGGAATTTTAGCGATACCCGCCTTCATCACCCACTTAATGGGAACGCCTAAGAAACCATATATCAAGAAAATATCAAACGCACCTTGATGATTTGCTACGAAAACATACGATTGTTTCCGGTCTATATGCTCACGCCCTTTTACCGTCACCGGACAAAGCGCCAGATAGCAAGTCAATCGAGACCAGATCATACCCGGATAATAAGCGAAGATTTTCTCTCCCCCCAATAGACAACCGATGATAACCGTCACAGCCGTAAGTATAGTCAGTACCAGAAATACAGGTACAAAAAACAGCCACAAATAAACTATGTAAAGTATTCTTCCCATACGTAACTATATTATAACACAAATATAGAAGCTAATTTCAATCGTTTCATTATTTTTCTCCGAAAATATTTTCACGATCGGGTTATTATTGCTTTATTTGCGGTAGAAAAGAAAATAATTATAAAATATCTATAACCATGAATGAGTTAATTAAAAATCTAGGAGTGATCGTACTCATTATTGGTGCGGCAGTTTTGGCTGTACCGTTTTTCACCGGTGGTATGACAAATAGTATTCTACTTACAGGTCTGGGATTGGTTCTCCTTGGCTATTTTGGTCATATCGTAATCAACAAACGAGTAGAATAATACACGCTACTTAGATTTAAAAGGAAATGAAAAAGGATGTGCCTCATTGTTACGCACATCCTTTTTTTGAATCATCATGCAAATTGAGAGATATGCCCAAATCGTTATTGAGTTCCCCATTCCTTGTTTGGTTTATCGCCAAGCCATAATTCCAAAAGGCCACCTTGCTCAAATACGGTATGCGGCAATTGATATTTATGATACATCTCTCCGTTCAAAGAAGCTTTCTGGATATAACAATTCTCTGGGGAGTTATCATGTACTTTAATCTTAAACTCGTTCCCTTTATAATACCGAGAATCCAATCGAATCGTAATCTCATTGAAAACAGGGCTTGTAATATCATACATCGGATTATAGGCAGAGCCTCCATCCAAACTGAATAATCCCATAGCCATCAGTGCACTTATTCCAGCCATCTGTCCTTGATCTTCATCATTTTCGCCGTAGCCTCGCTCTGGCGTAATATCACCATAGGTCTGTTTAGCGACCTGACGCACCCAATATTGAGTCAGCCAAGGCTTTCCTACATGTGAGAAAACGTGCGCATTCGAGCAACCGGGTTGATTGGCATAACTAACATAACTAGACAGGAATCTTGCATTTTTCGACATCTCAAACACATAATTCAATTGAGTAGCTAAGCTGTCATTACCTCCCATCAAACGAGCCAATGTTTCAATGTCATGAGATAATCCAAAAGTAGCCTGCCAAGCATTGGCTTGTACAAACCCACGCTCGGACAAAGGATCCAAATGGACCCACTCTCCTGTTTCTTTTCTAGGCATCATCAACCTCAAATCCGGATGCCAAGACGCAGGCCAGCCCAAGGAACGATTTCTATAATAATTATAATCCTTGAGTTTTCCCATAGCTTTCGCCATTTCTCCCAAAGCCCAATCCTCAAAGGCCCATTGAATAGTCAAGCCAGCCTCTTCTGGGCAATATCCATGTTTAATATAGAACTCCAACTCTTTATCCATATCAAAGGCAAGCATACCACCTTTCTCATGATTCCTTTTCATAGCCGCATATCCCTCCTTGGGCGACCATTTATGAAACACCCCCCGCTGATAAGCGGAAGTAATCAAGGAGGTAGCCGGACAGCCCGTCATAATATAAGTATAAGACCCTATGGACGGCCCACGAGGTAATAGACCTCCATTCTTGTCATATTCGATAAAAGAAGCGGAAAACTCGTCTAAAACAGAAGGATACGCCAGTCCCCACAACGTGTTTAAATTCCACTGTGTCAACCATAGAGCATCTGAATTATACATATGAAACCTTGATTTTCCTGTTTTATCTTTAGGCAAAGTCCGTACTTGGAATTTAGGAGCAATCGTATGTATCCTTGTTTGTTTTCCAATACGTTCTCCTCCGGACAAATAATCCGGATACTCGCCATTGCTATCATCTATCTTATGACGCCCCAACAATACGTGCCACAAATCGGTATAAAACTTGGTCTTTTGCTGAAAAGAACCACCTTGCACATCAATTTTTCCCAACCACTCATTCCAAATACGCTCGGACGCACTCTTAACTTGATCAAAATCCCAATGTTGACATTCCCGCTCTATATTCTCACGGGCATTTTCCTCACTCACATAAGAGATAGCGGTCTTCAACAATAGCTCATCACCAGCCTTAAAAGATCCAAAACAAGCTTCTACGCCAGAAGAAGGAGATTGTTTAAAAGAAGACTTAGGCACGGTAATTAATTCTGGAGAACCTATCAAACTATTGATATCCGTTTCCTTTCTATCTCCAACCCAACCGTTCAAAGCATCCATAGGTTTATCAAATTGAACAACAAAATAAACTTTAGCCACATCGACACCTCCCCATACACGACCAGCCGTATCAAAATATCCGGAGATCTCTGTATCATTCACCTTTGTCACATGAGCGTTCAACAAAGTAGAAGTAGCTATATGACCTCCCAGATTTACCAAGACCTTCGCCAAACCATCTTGCGTATACGTAAAACGATAAAGTCCTACCCTATCCGTAACCGTCTGTTCTACCCATATTTTATAAGTATCCAAGAACAAACGGTGATAACCAGGTTGGACAATCTCATCATCATGAGAAAAAGAAGAACGCCAAACCTTATCTCCTCTGCAAACATCTACCTCATCTTTCACCGGCATCAAAGACAATCCTGAAATCATCCAATTATGAATTTGAGGGAAGCCTAAAACCTTAGTAGAATTATAATTATAACCTCCTCCTCCTTGATTGATATTGCGGGTTAATGGAGCGGAACTTATCATACCGAAAGGCAAACTTCCGGTCACAAAGAAAAAATATCGACCTTTAGCGGTCTCGACATAAGGATTCACCCAAGAGATATAATCCGGATAAGACTCAGGAGCAGGATACACCTCTATCTCAGACAGCCCTAAATCTTGTCCTTCTCCATCCGTCATTTGAAAACGAATCCATTCCGTCTTCCGAGTATCAAATTCAACCACCCTTGGCGCTCCATCATTGGGAATCAAATTAACCGTTACCGAACTACCGTCACTAAAGAACAAGGTACCCGCAGCACAATGGCTTCGCTCATCCACCCGATCGTATAAAATAACCTTATTCGTATAAATCGCATGATCCCAATCTAATTGTATCCAAGGATACGGATACACCCGACCACGCGCATCCAATTTTGTCTTGGCTACCCATTCTCCCTTTCCGGAAATACGAATCACCTGATCTATCACATACTTACCTTCCTGCTCTTGGCTCAAGGCAGACGAACAGGAAACTTTAGCTTGATAAGCGACATTATGAGGGGTTGCCCATAACTCATAACAGGTAGTCAAACACAATAGATATAAAATAACTCCTAGCTGCTTCATATTTTTTATTACATCGTGAAAAAGCGGTGCATCAAATGGATATTAAACTATTTGACACACCGCCTTTTCTTTCATTTAATTTATCAATAACCCGGATTCTGTTTCATTACTTCCGTACCACAAATATCAATCATAGACTGAGGTATCGGGAAATACTCATGCTTACCTTTTACGAAATGAGCATTTTGCAAGTGGGAACGGAACACTTTCTCTTTGGCGATATAAGCGTTGATAACTTCATCCGCGACACCCCAACGCACCAAATCAAAGAAACGAATTCCCTCATGCGCCATCTCCAAACGTCTCTCCATACGTAACGCTTGCACGGCTTCATTTTTTGATTTAAAAGGCTCATCATAAACCCCTACCTTATAATTAGCAGCATCTTGTGATTGATCCATTGTCTTGACATGCTGAGTATTTTTCGCACGCTCCCTAATCATATTGATATACTTACGCCCAGTCTCTAAATCACCTGTCTCAATAGCAGCCTCAGCTCTCCACAATAACAAATCCGCATAACGAATCACATAGAAATTCAAAGCATTCACATAAGGCCATATCGGCGAATAATAAGTAGAATTCAATGAAACCAAACGCTTCTTCGGGCTATACGGGCCATACACACTAGCCTCTCTAGGAGTCCAATCATACAATTGTACATCCATAAACGGTATATTTGGTCTAGCTAATGTATGATCCAAACGAACATCTACATAGTCATTCTCTGACACATCTTTACCATCATTATAAGGCAAGCCTTTAACATCCGTTTTATAAGCATTTACCAAATTTTGAGTCGGCCGCAAAAAGCCATATACAGGATAAGGACCTCCCGGAGGCAACAAGCGATCGCCATAACTTCCGTTCTCATTATTGGGAGAACCATCATTAATGGACAGCTGGATCGCAAAGATAATCTCCGAGCAATTATCATTTTCAGGCAAGAACACATTCCGGAAATCAGGGAATAGCTCATATTTTCCAGATTGAATCACCTCATCACAAGCTTCCAAACATTCTTTCCACTTGGACTGATATAAATAAACCTTTGCCATATAAGCTCTAGCTGCCATTTTAGTAGGCCGGCCATAATCCGCTTGGCTCTCCGGCAATACTTTATAAGCAGCAGAGAACTCTTCTAAAATCTTCTCCCACAATTGATCGGATGAAAACTCGATATTCGATTTCTTATTGTATTCATTTGGATCCACCAACGTTTCATCGATCCAAGGAATCTGATTATAAATGATTTTTAAGTTGAAATAATAATGCCCCCTCAAAAAGCGCATCTCAGCTAAACGCTGTTCCTTGTTTTTAACCTCACTACCATTCAATAAACGAATCGCTTGGTTACAACGTTTTATTCCCTCATAAAGAGCAGCCCATCGAGCTTCAAAGTCAATCCCTGTGGGATTCGCATTAAAGATCTCCATCAAATGGATTTGGTTCTGGTCACCGGTACCGCCGCCACCTTTATACGCATCGTCAGAGACAACATCCCCGAACTGCCAGTTTGAGCAACCGGAATTAATCGCATCAGAGGCATAATACCCATCCAACACAGCATATGCACCGGTCACGATACCCTCTATATTTTCCTCACTCTCTACCTGTCCGGGCAAGAACTCACCCACAGGCTCCTCAGAAAGGAATGAGTCCGCACAAGAACACATCATCAACGCTGATGCCGCAAAATAAAATATCTTTTTCATTGTATATATCTCTTTTTATGTTAAAAACTAACGTTAACCCCTAAAGTAAATGTTCTTGGTAATGGATACACTCCACGATCCACCCCCATATCCAAATTACGGTTCTCAGAAGAATAACTCTGCAAACCAACCTCCGGATCAATACCTTCATATCCCGTTATGGTAAACAAGTTCTGTCCTTGCAAATAAATATACGTACGTTTCAACTTCAACTTAGATGCTACTTTATCCGGTAGTGTATACCCCACCTTTAAGTTCTTTAAACGGACAAAAGAGGCATTATGGATATAATAGGTAGAAGGACGAATATTATTATTCGGATCATCCAATGTGACACGAGGTATATCCGTATCCGTATTATCCGGACGCCAAGCATCCAAGATCGTAGAATTTTTATTATATTGAGCCTGGTTATAAAACTCACCCAAATAATTCGTCAAATTATAGACCTCATTACCAAATACACCTTGGAAGAAGGCACTAACATCAAAGTTTTTATAATTGAAACCCAACGTCAACCCCATGCTACAATCAGGCAACGGATTTCCCTTGAAATCGCGGTCATCACTATTGATAACGCCATCTCCATTCAAATCCTTGAAGCGAATATCACCCGGTTTCGCATTCGGTTGTAATAACTCACCTCTATCATTCTTATAGTTTTGGATCTCCGCATCGCTTTGGAACAGACCATCAGCCTCATACACGAAGAAGGATCCGATCGGTTGTCCTACCGCTGAACGAGAAGTCTCTTGATCGAAATTACGTCCGTGAAGTTCACTACTGGAAAGACCTATATAATCCACCCCATTCAGTTCGGTCATTTTATTCTTGATAACAGAGAAGTTATATGCGACAGAGAAACCAAAATCCTGATTGATTTGCTTTTGATAATTTATCTCCATCTCAAAACCTTTGTTGTTCATCTTACCTACATTATCCCAAACAGTCATATTTGTTCCCCCGATCGAGGCAGGTAAGGCTCTACGCCACAATAAGTCCTTGGTATCTTTATTAAAATAGTCCAAAGTCAAATTCAAGTCACCATTCAAAAAACCCAAATCCACACCGACATTCGTTTGTGTGGTTGTCTCCCATTTCAAATTAACGTTTCCGTTTCGAGTCTGCACCAATCCTAGATCTACACCACTTTGATTTCCATCAATCGGGTAATTCGAGTTCGTAGAATTACTCTTATATGAGTCAATCGTCGCATACGACGGAACATCCGAGTTTCCATTCTGTCCCCAACCAACGCGTACTTTCAAATTACTAATTGCCTCAACATCAAAAAACGGCTCATTACTAATGCGCCATCCAACTGATACCGCAGGGAAATTACCCCATTTGTTATTACCTAAACGAGATGAACCATCCCGACGCAAAGTAAACGCCACCAAATACCGATCATGATAATTATAATCGAGCTTACCGAAATAAGAGACCATACTATACTCCGTAGCAGCACCCGAGTTCTTCTGGGTTCCTACATCTCCCGCATCTAAAAAACGGAAGTTAGGATCGTCTGACGGAAAACCGTCTCTTGAAGCTGTAAAATACTCATATCTATTTCTCAAAGACTCCATACCTAATAAGGCATTGATCGTATGGTCGCCAAATGTCTTATTATAAGTCAAGGTATTCGTGAATACCCAGTTAAAATTCCAAGCATTTCGGTTGGATAAACTACTTAATTTCTCCGAGGCATTCAACTCATCATATTTTGGACTGAAAGAACGTCTATACAGATTATTGTAATCAACACCAAAAGAGGTCTTAAACATAAGCCCATCGAACAAATGCAACTCGGCATACAAATTACCTACCAAACGGCTCTTCTTATCTTGATTATCCTTGTTCCTATACAATTTACCCATAGGATTCGGAATATCCGAGAATACATTTCCGGCATACTCATCTTCCAGATTTTTCACGGGCGTGATAGACTGGAATTTATAAGCCTCATACAAAGTTCCTCCCAAGGCGGCATTGTTAGAGACACTAGTTCCCCAAGAATGAGAAAGAGAGATATTTTCTCCTATACGGAAATGATCATCAAACAATTTATACTCGGAATTAAAACGACCACTCACACGCTTAAAATCGCTAAACTTAACCAATCCCTGCTGATCATAGTATCCCAACGAGAATAATTGATTAGATTTTTTATCCGCTTTCGTAAAAGAGAGATTATAAGACTGTACTACGGCCGCACGTAAAATCTCATCGACCCAATCCACGTCATCGGAAGGGATTAAATGATCACTATCCAAATATTCAGGAACAACTGCCTGATCACCATTTCCGTAGATATCATGCGAAGGAGTTTTTCCATCATTTTTCATTGCCTGCCACAACATATCGCCAAACTGTTGCGCATTCAACATCCTCAATTGTTTCGCCGCTTTTTGTACACCAAAGTAAGCATCTAAATTGACATTAAATTCACCCTCTTTTCCTCTTTTTGTATTGATGATAACGACACCATTAGCGGCACGAGCTCCATAGATAGAGGCAGAGGAAGCATCCTTCAACACCTGCATAGATTCGATATCGTTTGGATTCAAGAAATTGATACCACCATCCACAGGAATACCATCAATGATATAAAGCGGATCATTGTTACGGATCGTACTGAAACCGCGAATACGCACCGCAACTCCTCCACCCGGCATATTATCCGGCATCACGTTCACTCCTGAGAGCTTGCCCTGCATCATTTGGTCTACGCTAGAAACCGGTGTATCTTTCAAATCATCGATCTTCAAGACCGAAACCGCGCCTGTAAGATCTTTTTTACGGGATACACCATAACCTACGACCACAACCTCATCCAAGTTTTGTGAGTCCTCTTTCAACGAAATAGTCAAATCTGTCTTTGATCCGGGTACTAATTCCGTTGATAAATAACCAATATAAGAAACAACCAATACAGCATTATCCGGAACTTCCAGCGTGAAACGCCCATCAATATCTGTAATCGTACCAACAGTCGTTCCTTTCACCAATACATTTGCGCCAATTACCGGTTCTTGGTTCGAATCCAATACGACTCCTTGTACCGTATGTCCTTGTTGCT
>OLQM01003577.1_pt1 | contig 13217 bp, 16 predicted proteins | sample 1673161 | NCBI WGS metagenome assembly OLQM01 (sample SAMEA3136761, study PRJEB25190) | human gut metagenome | reverse complement strand
GTGTCGCTCGGCCTGGCGGCCTCCCGAACCGCCCCGGGCTCAGGGTGCCCGCTACGCCCTCGGGGAGGCGGTGAGGAGGAACGTGAAGGACGTGAGGGCGGCTCAGAACGGGTGAGCGGCAAGGCCGCCGGCGACGAGGCCCGTCAGCAGGAGCAGGGCGAGGAGCAGGGCGGCGAGCAGGATGTCGGAGGGTGATGGGCGGAAGGTCATGATGCGGGTCCTTTCGTGCTCAGTGGCAGAGGGTGCTGTAGCAGTAGCCGTAGGGGCCGTAGGGGCGGGTGCGGGGGAGGTGGTAACGCGTGTTAGCGGGAAGGGGTAGGTGGAGGCGGTGTGATCGGCAGGAAGGCCGGTCAGTAGGGAGGGTGTATGCGCCTCAGCGGCGGACCAGGGCGGTGAGGGAGGCGTCCTCCTCGAGGACGACGGCGCGGGTCTGGGAGGGGGAAATCGTTGCCAGGCAAGGCAAAGGTGTGTCCGGCGAGGTGGTGCAGGCGGGCAGCGAGAGGGGCGATGCGGACGGGTCGGTGCGGTTGTAGGCGGCGTGCGTGTCCTCGGTGACCCAGTCGGGCTGAGTGCCCGTTCGGACACTGGGGGCTTGTTCGGGCATAGCGGCGGCGAGCGCGGCCTGCCGGGCCGAGGAGATGCCCTGGGCGGCGTAGAGCTGCATCGGGATGAGGACGGCGGCGGCGATGAGGATGCCGGCCAGCGCGGCGCGCAGGTGGCGGACCTTCGTCCCGGTAGGGGCGGTGCGGCGGGCCACTCGACCGCGGCGGCGCGGGGAGGGGGACACGGCCGGCAGCTCATCGGTCTGGGCCTGGCCGCGCCAGCCGTCGAAGGGGCTCGGGCTCGGGCTCGGGCTCGGGCTCGAGGCGGCGTGGAGGATGGATCGGCGTGTCGGGACGGGGGCGACGGTCGGGAGGACCTCGGTCTTGTCGTTGCTCATGGGTTAAGTGTATGCAGTCATACGTAGTGAGTGCAAGCCCCAAGCGCCCGGGGACGGGTGACACGGGTCACTGCCATCCCCGGGCCGCAGCCGGTCAGGAGTCCGCCGGGCGCGCGTGCTTCTCGGCGATCTTCCAGAACAGGCTTGGGTAGATGTCGGGCCGGAGGCAGCGGTAGACGAGACCGCCCTCAAACACGTACAGCTCAAGTACCTCGTCGGCGATCGCCTGCACGTCGTAGTAGTCCTCGACGGTGGGGTGGGTGCCGTCGGCCTTCGGATCGGACAGCAGGTCCTCCAGCCCCTCGGACAAGGGCTTGAGAATCTCGTGCTCGATGGCCTCGGCGCGGGTGAGGTACAGGTTCATCGGGTTCTCCTATGGGTGGGGTGGCAGCGGGAGTGGGTGACTCAGGACTCGAGGGGGCAGGCCAGGAGGACGCTACGGCCAGGGTGTCGCGGACGGGGCGGCCCGCAATGGCGTCATACCCCTCGACGATACGGATGATGGGCTTGTCGGGCCAGGGGGGTGGGGGACGGTGGCTGTTGCTGCGGTGTAGTGCTCATGCCTCAAGTGTATGCGTTCATACGTGCCAGGTGCAAGCCCGACGGTGCCCGATTCCGCCCCTATCCCCGTGACCTACGTCTCCTCACCCATAGGGTTTTCCGATGTTCACGGCGAGATCGATAGGGGAGGGGTGGGCTTGACCCCCCTATAATCTGGGCATATAGCCCACCCTCAACCTTTTGTATGGGAGCATACATGTCACCTTCAGCCCCGACCCGCCCCGCTTCCCCGGCCCGTGAGGCCCTGGCCGACGCGGCCCTGCTTGCCGTTGACGCCGTCCTGACCACCGGGGCGGCACTACGTGTCACCCGCTTCGCCACCACCGACGTCCTAGGCGGCTGGGTCCTGTCGGACCCGCTGCACCGACTGGCGGACCGGCTCGAGCCGTTCGGCGTCAACGTCACGCTGCTGGTCGGCGGCATGAAAGCGAAGGAGAAGCGCATCGCGCTGGAGGCTATCGCCGATGGGCGGGCAAATTTGGTCGTAGGTACGCATGCCGTGCTGACCGACACCGTGGAATTTAAAAATCTCGGTCTCGCCATCGTGGACGAGCAGCACCGCTTCGGCGTGCGGCAGCGCGGCCTGTTGGCGGGCAAGGCACAAAGCCCGCACCTGCTGGTCATGAGCGCCACGCCCATCCCGCGCACGCTGGGGCTGCTCATGTACGGCGACCTGGATATTTCGGTGCTGGACGAGCTACCGCCGGGCCGCAAGCCCATCAAAACGTGGTTCATCACCGGCAAAAAGCGCCGCGACATGTACGGCTTTCTGGACAAGCAGATCGCGGCGGGGCATCAGGTCTACATCGTCTGCCCGGCCATCGAGGAAAACGAAGCCATGGGCGATCTGCAGGCCGTCACGACCTACTACACCGAGACCGCCTGCGCACTGCTGCCCAACCGGCGCATCGGCCTGCTGCACGGCAAGATGAAGCCAAAGGAAAAGGACGATGTCATGCAGAGATTCAAGGCCGGTGAGCTGGACGTACTTGTCTCGACGACAGTCATCGAGGTCGGCGTTGACGTGCCAAACGCGACGGTCATGGTCATTGAGAATGCCGAGCGGTTCGGCCTGTCGGCACTGCACCAGCTGCGCGGGCGCGTGGGGCGCGGCGCGGCGGATTCCTGCTGCATTCTGATTTCCGACAACGGCAACGACGCGGTGCGCGAGCGGCTGCAATTTCTGTGCCGCACGTCGGACGGCTTCGCCGTGGCGAAGTATGATCTGGAAACCCGCGGCCCGGGTGATTTCTTTGGCTCGGCGCAGCACGGTCTGCCGACGCTGCGGGTGGCGGATTTAGTACAGGACACCCGCACGCTGCGCGTCGCGCAGGACGAAGCCAAGGCCCTGCTGGCCAAGGACCCGAATCTGATCGACCCCGCGCACCGTGCACTGTCCGATGAGGTGGAGCGGCTGTTTGAGACGGCAGGGGCGATGAATTAGCAGCCTTCTTTGGCTTCCCTCTCGGGGGAAGCTGCCGCCCGCAGGCGGCTGATGAGGGCAGAGTTTCCCACAGGCAATCCGCAAGCGGGATTTCCCGGCAAGTTCCCCCTCATCCGAGCGCGGGCGGGGCCGCGCCCACCTTCCCCCAAGGGGGAAGGCACTCTGCCCGGCGGGGCGGCCTGCCCTCACCCCGCCGCAGCTGTGCTATTGTATCCCGTTACTCTCCCGCGATAAATTCCTTTCTATCCCTTTTATTTTCCCTTCAAATTTGCTATACTGATAGGTAACTTTATAAAGGAAATCTTGCCTATGAAAAAATTCTGCGCGATTTTATTTTCCTTCGTGCTCGTTTTGATGCTGGCGCTGCCCGTCGCGGCAGAGGACGCGGCAGGGGAGAGTGACTCCCTCTTTGACACCGCGCCCGCACTGACAGCTCCCGCCGGGTATGTCGTCAACCTCGACACCAACATCGTCGTGTACGAGAAAAACAGCGAGACCCAGCTCTCCGCTGCCAGCCTGACCAAGATGATGACGACACTGCTCCTGCTGGAAAATTACCAGGATCAGCTCGACTCCATCAGCCTGACCGCGCCAAGCTACATCTACGATTTAATTTGGGAGCAAAGCACGAACGCCTCCACCGCCGACATCCGCCGGGGCGAGACCCAGAGCCTGCGCAACCTGCTCTACGCCATGCTGCTGCCCAGCGGCAACGAGGCCGCCTACATCGTGGCCGACTACATGGGCGGCGGCAGCATCGACAACTTCGTCGCCATGATGAACGACGAGGCGAAGGCCGTGGGCTGCACGGGCACAACGTTTGTCGATCCCTGCGGGCTGAACCCCAACAACATCACAACGGCGCGGGACGCCTACCTCATCCTGCGCGCCCTGACGGCCTACGATGTGTTCGCCACGGTCATTGCCACCCCCAGCTACGACATGGGCACAAATGACCGCTACACGACGCCCGGCACCTATATCATCCAGAATACCGACAAGCTCGTGACCAACAGCAGCTACCACCGCGACTACACCAGGGGCGGCAAGACCGGCAGCCTGGGCGAGTGGCAGAACTTTGCGGGCTGGCACAGCCAGAACGGCGAGAGCTACATCAGCGTACTGCTGAACGTGCCCTACGACGCCGACCCCGAGGGCATGCGCCCCGCGCTGGCGGAGACCGGCACGATCATGGACTGGGTGTTCGACACCTACACCATCGCCCCGGCGCTAGACACGACCCAGCCCATCACCGAGGTCCGGGTCGCCTACTCGACCCAGACGGACACCGTCATGCTTTATCCGGCTGACAATATGATGACGCTGCTGCCCGCCGCGGGCGGCGCTGCGCTGACCGAGCCGGTGTTCAATGTGCCGGACGAGCTGGCCGCGCCCATCAAGCAGGGCGACGTCGTCGGCACCGTCACGCTGACGATCCAGGGCGAGGTCATCGGCACCGCCGATTTAATTGCGGGCAGCGATGTCTCGCGCAATCAGGTTTTGTACACGCTTTCGCGCGTAAGCCTTTTTTTTCAAGCACATATTTCAAAGTCGTCATTGCGCTGACGCTCTTCGTCGTTGGCTGCTATGGAATATATATTGCCGGCCGCGTCCTGCTCGCCTCACGCAAGACACGCTGAGCCGCATATACAGGAGGGTTTACCCATGCTGGATGTAAAACGCAATCTGACCACCATGACCGATTTCTATGAGCTGACGATGTCGGCGGGCTATCTGGACGAGGGATATGTGGATAAGATCGCCGTCTTTGATATGTTCTTCCGCCGCGTGCCGGACGGCGGCGGCTACGCCGTTATGGCCGGTCTGCAGCAGTTCATCGACGCCGTGGATCACCTGGAATTCACCGACGAGGACATCGACTATCTGCGCTCCACCAAGGCGTTTGACGAGAAGTTCCTCACCTACCTGAAGAATTTTCAGCTGCACTGCAACATCTGGGCCATTGAGGAGGGCATGCCCATCTTCCCGCAGGAGCCCATCGTCACCGTCGAGGGCCCGGCCATCGAGTGCCAGCTGCTCGAGACGCTGCTGCTCGTCACCTTCAACCACCAGTGCCTGATCGCCACCAAGGCGAACCGCATCGTGCGCTCCGCCGCGGGCCGCCCGGTCATGGAGTTCGGTGCCCGCCGCGCGCAAGGGTATGACGCCGCCTACTTCGGCGCACGCGCGTCCTACATCGGCGGCTGCGGCTCCACCTCCTGCGTCATGGCCGCGCGTGACTTCGGCATCCCGGCCTCCGGCACGATGGCCCACAGCTGGGTGCAGATGTTCCCGACGGAGTACGACGCCTTCAAGAAATACGCCGAGATGTACCCCGACGCCTGCGTGCTGCTGGTGGACACCTACAACGTGCTGCGCCACGGCGTACCCGATGCCATCAAGGTGTTTGACGAGGTCCTGAAGCCGATGGGCAAGCGCCCGAAGGGCATCCGCATCGACTCCGGCGATATTGCCTACCTGTCCAAGAAAGCCCGCAAGATACTGGACGAGGCCGGCTACCCTGACTGCACGATCTGCGCGTCCAACTCTCTGGATGAGTACATCGTCCGCGACCTGATCCTGCAGGGTGCCCGCGTGGACAGCTTCGGCATCGGTGAGAACATGATCACGGCCAAGAGCGACCCTGTGTTCGGCGGCGTCTACAAGCTGGCCGCCGTCAGGGAGGACGACGGCAGCTACACCCCGAAGATGAAGCTGTCCGAATCCGCCGAGAAGATGACGATCCCCTGCCTGAAAAAGGTCTGGCGTATCTACGACCAGGACGGCAAGGCGATGGCCGACCTTATCACGATGGCCGACGAGGTCGTCGAGACCCAGCACGGCATCACGCTGTTTGACCCGATCGAGACCTGGAAGGAATGCACCTACGTCAACTGCACGGCCCGCTGCCTGTCCACCCCGATTTACGAGAACGGCAAGCGCGTTTACAGCTCCCCGAGCCTGGACGACATCAAGAAGTTCTGCAAGGCGCAGGTCAACACCCTCTGGGATGAGGTCAAGCGCTTCGAGAACCCCCACCGCTACTACGTTGACCTGAGCCAGAAGCTGTGGGATACCCGCAGCGCGCTGCTGAAGAAGCTGTCGAAATAAAAATCTCTGGCTTCCCCCCTTGGGGGAAGCTGCCGCCCGCAGGCGGCTGATGAGGGGCAGGTTTTCCAATACCGTCCGTTTACGGGTCGCCGCGGAAACGCAGCCCCTCATCCGTCTGCGGGCGGGACCGCAGCCACCTTCCCCCAAGGAGGAAGGCATTTCTTCCCAAAAACTCCCACCATCCTTACAAAACGGTTACAACCCGCGCCCCCTGCACATACTGTGGCTATACAGCTTGTGCAGGGGGATTTTGTATGCTGGAACGTGCTTCTCTGTTTTTGCTCGGCGGCGGGGCGTATGCCGCGCTGGAATTGGCCTGGCGCGGCACCACACACTGGACGATGTTTCTGACCGGCGGGGTCTGTCTCTGCCTTTTGCAGGCACTGGCGGATCGTCCGCTGCCTCTGGGCCCGGCGGCGGCTGTCGGGGCGGCGGGCGTCAGCGGGCTGGAGCTGGCCGTCGGCGCAGTCTGCCGCCGCGTGCTTCACACCGCCGTCTGGGATTACGCCGACGAGTGGGGCAATCTGGCCGGGCTGGTCTGCCCCAAATACACCGCCTACTGGTTTTTGCTGTGCGGGTGGGTCATTTTTGTGCTGCGCGGTGTTGAAAGTACCGTTTATCACCCTCAAAAATCCGTCTCCCGGCATTAAAGTCCAAATTATCGTACTGCCTGTCTGGTATAATAAAAGCATGGAAAGCAAAACCGGACACAGAAAGGCGGTATCCACCATGACCCAGCAATTCAGATACGTCGGCGGCCACATCGAAGTCTTTGCCGAGAATGGAGAGTTCCTTTTTTCAGCAGACACCATGCAGGAGGCTTGGGAGGAACTGTCCGCGTAATGCGCACACTCGCAACGTCCGTATGTACACTATGCCGAAATAGTTTAAAATATACAAATAACTTTTGTAAGTTTGTACAAAATGCAGCTTGCAAAAGTCCGGCCTTTCGCATATAATAAAGACAGAAAGAGGGGAGCGAAAGCCCCCGGAACACTTAGCCCTACACTAGGAAAGGAGACGGGGTTACTATGTTGAAGCTGCACACTTTAGCCGAATGGATGCACGGGTTTTTGGATCCTGAACGTCCCTACGGACTGCCGGAGGATGTTTACAATGACGTGATTCCGTCAGGCGTCCACAATTTCAACCGCAACGATCTTTTTTAAAGCCGTCTGAATCCCACAACCCCCACCCCGGTGCGGCCCGCAAGCCCCGCACCGGGGTGGGGGTTTGTTTTGCAATAAAAGAGCGGCGTGAATCGTAGTGTAGGTAGGGTCCGGGCATGCCCGGACCGCGGCTTTCCCGTAAGCGCCCGTCCGCCTTATACCTCCGGGCCGGGCATGCCCGGCCCCTACCGTGCGGCATCTTTCAAAACTCCCTCTTGTTTTTTTCGTCAAAACACGGTATTCTATAATAAGTATATTATGCCTTTCAAAAGGAGCGACCTATGAAACTCATCACCTTTACCGTGCCGTGCTACAACTCGGCTGCCTATATGGATCACTGCATCGAGACCCTGCTCACCGCGGGGGAGGACGCCGAGATCATCCTCGTGGATGACGGCTCCAAGGACGACACCGGCAAAATTGCCGATGCCTACGCCGAAAAGTACCCCACCATCGTCCGCGTCATTCATCAGGAGAACGGCGGCCACGGCGAGGGCGTCAACCAGGGCATCCGCAATGCCACCGGCGTCTACTTCAAGGTCGTCGACTCCGACGACTGGCTCGACACCGATGCCCTGCAGCAGGTCCTGGCCGAGCTGCGCGCCCACCTCAACGACGAGCAGCCGCTTGATTTGATGATGGCCAACTATGTCTATGAGCATGTGGCCGACAACACCCGCAACATCGTCGACTACAAGGGCATCCTGCCCGAAGGCCGCGTTTTCACCTGGGAGGAGATCGGCAAGTTCCCGCCGAACAAAAACATCCTGATGCACAGCGTCATCTACCGCACCGAAGTGCTGCGCCGCAGCGGCATGGAGCTGCCCAAGCACACCTTCTATGTTGACAACATCTTCGTCTACCAGCCGCTGCCGCAGGTCAAAACCATCTACTACATGAACCTTGACCTCTACCGCTACTTCATCGGGCGCGAGGATCAGAGCGTCAACGAGGCCAACATGATCAAGCGCGTTGACCAGCAGCTGCGCGTCACCCGCATTATGATGAACGCGGTCGATGTCTACGCCCTGCCGCCGGAGCAGGCCAAGCTGCGTGCCTACATGCTGAACTATTTTTCGATGATGATGGCGATCTCCAGCATCTTCCTGACGCTGGACGGCAGCAAGGAGGCACTGGCCAAGCGCCGCCAGCTGTGGGATGACCTCAAGGCACACGACGGCCACCTCTACCGCCGCTGCCGCTTCTCGGTGGCGGAGGGCTGCAACCTGCCCGGCTGGCTGGGCAGCAAGATCAGCATCGGCGGCTACCGCATCGCCCAGAAGATCTTCAAGTTCAATTAAGGAAGTTTTATGCGTAATTACGATGTTATTTTGTTCGATTTGGACGGCACGCTCACCGACTCCGCGCCGGGCATTTTAAACTCGGTGCGTTACGCCTGCCGCAAGCTGGGACTGCCCATCCCCGGCGAGGAAACGCTGCGCCGCTTTCTCGGCCCGCCGCTTATCGCCTCCTTCCGGGAGCTGATGGGGCTGGACGCCGCCGACGCAGACCGCGCCGTCAGCGCCTTTCGGGAGTATTTCCCCACGAAGGGCCTGTTTGAGAACGAGGTCTACCCGGGCGTCCCGGCCCTGCTGGCCGATCTGAAGGCCGCCGGGAAAACCGTCATCCTCGCGACGAGCAAGCCCGAGGCGTTCGCCAGGCGCATCATGGAGCACTTCGATTTAGCGCAGTACTGCGATTTTATCTGCGGTGCCACACTGGATGAGACCCGCACCGACAAGGCCGAGGTCATTGCCTACGCACTGGAAACTGCGGGCATCACCGACAAGACCGGCCTTGTCATGGTCGGTGACCGCGAGCATGATGTGCTGGGTGCCAAAAAGAACGGCCTGCCCTGCATCGGTGCTGTCTACGGCTACGGCACAGCCGAGGAGCTGACCGCCGCCGGGGCCGCCGCTCTGGCCGACACGGTGGACGAGCTGCACAAGCTGCTGCTGGGATAAATCAAATGGGAGACAGCCCGCGCTGCCTCCCGTTTTTTATTGGTCTCGGTCGTTGTAATAGAGATACCACCCGCGGAAGCCGTACCCGATGCTGAGAGCGCCCAGCACCAGCAGCATAGCCGCCTTGTCGGGCCAAAGCGGCATATTCCGGGTGCAGACCCAGACCACCGCCAATGCAAGGCATACAAGCATCGGCAGGCCGTAGTGCAGCAATCTCTGCACCCGCAGCCGCTTCGGGTCACTCTCCACCGCCAGCGCCGATGGATCGCACACCTCGCACCGCACCCGCAGGATCGGGATATTGCGCACATGACTCGAATACCGCACGGCCCTGTACTCGATGCCGTCCAGCATAAACCGCGGCGTCATGCCCTCATGGGTGATGACGATCTCCTCGCCGCAGTTAGCCGCCCAGGCCAACAGCTCGGCGGTAAACTCCTGCGGGGTTGCAATGGCGGTGTCCGGCGTAAAGGTAAACTGCCGCTTATGCTCGGCTGCCGCCATTTTCCGGTAGTCCTGCACCCAGCCGGTAAACCAGCCGCCCGCCGGGGCAGGGGAGTCCATCCGCTCAAGGCAGCTGTCCACATCCAGCTCTGCCGCCGTTCGGTCGCCGGCGGCCAGCTCCGTGCAGAATGCTGCGGCTGCCGCCAGCTTTTGCTGCTCGGCCTCCAGCCGTTGCCGCTGGCGTTCGGCAGCCTCGGCCAGCGGCAGGGTGCCGTTCAGCACAGTGCCGATCTCCTCGACCGGCATATCCAGTGTGCGCAGCATCCGGATCAACTTCAGGGCACGCACATCCGCCTGCGAATAGATGCGATACTCATTTTCAGGGTTGCGGGCAGGGGTCAGCAGCCCGGCCTGCTCATAATAGCGGATATTGCGGGCGGACACGCCCGATTGCTCCGCAGCCTGCTTGATGTTCATAACATCACGCTCCTTTCGCTCTCACCTTACACCCTGCACCCACTGGAAGGTCAATACTTTTTCATAAAATAACCATACCATATTTGTAAAATTTGTGCTATACTGTTTTCATATATTAGTGTAAAAGAGGGAATATATCATGTACAAACCCGGTGACGATAAATTAGAAGTCCGCGAGCTGCTTGTCAAGGCGTTCGCCAGCGCGTGGGAGGCCGGCGACAAGGCCGTTGACCGCGACACCTACATCAATTCCAGCATCAATGTGATCGACTCTCTGCAGGTCGGCCCCGAGATGATCTACGGCGAGGAGGGCCAGGGCCTGCTGGACGATGAGCTTGACCATCTGCCCGATATGCTGCGTGCCGACGGTGCGTGGGTCTACTACGCCGTGCCCGCAGAGAACTACTTCATCCTGACCTGGATGGAGGACGCCGAAAAGGCCGCCGCCAAGGTCAACTCCCTGAAGGACGAGGATGACAGCCTGGCCTGCATCGTAGACCTGACGCAGGAGTGGACCCGCGCCGCAGAATAACCGCCGGAAACGCCGCGAGAGGGGAGGGGAACGCATGAGCCGCGATACGATACGTCTGCCGCACGACGCCTACCGACTGCTGCAGACGCTGCGCGCTGCCGGGCACAGTGCCTACGTGGTGGGCGGCTGCGTGCGCGACAGCCTGCTGGGTCGTCTGCCCGGCGACTGGGACATCTGCACCTCCGCCCGGCCCGACGAGATGAAGGCGCTGTTCTGCAGCCAGCGCCTGATCCTGACCGGCGAAAAGCACGGCACGGTGGCCGTCATTCTTCACGGAAAGCCGTATGAGATGACGACCTACCGTCTGGACGGCAGCTACCGCGACCACCGCCACCCCGATAACGTACAGTTTGTGGACGACCTGGCCGCCGACCTGGCACGGCGGGATTTCACGATCAACGCCATGGCCTACGCCCCCGGCGAGGGAGTCATCGACCTGTACGGCGGGCGCAGCGATCTGGCCGCGCGTGTCGTGCGGTGCGTCGGCACGCCCGCGGACCGCTTTGCCGAGGATGCGCTGCGCATTCTGCGGGCGCTGCGGTTCAGCGCAAAGCTCGGCTTTGCGCTGGACCCCGCCACTGCCGCCGCAGCGCTGGCCGCGCGCGACACGCTGCGCACTGTCAGCGCCGAGCGGCTCTACACCGAGCTGGACGGCCTGCTGCTGGCCCCGGGGGCCGGGCAGACGCTGGCGCAGTACGGCGAGATTTTAAGCGGCGCTGTGCCGGAGATCCTGCCCTGCATCGGCTGCACCCAGCCCGGAAAATGGCATTGCTACGACGTCTGGCAGCATTCTGCCGCCGCCGTGGGCGCACTGGACCTGCGCGGGCAGGACACCCGCGGCGTGCGGGTGCTGTGCTGGGCCACATTTTTGCATGACATTGCCAAGCCGCTCTGCCGCAGCGTCGGGCCGGACGGGGCTGCGCATTTCAAAGGCCACAACCAGCGCGGTGCGCAGCTGGCGCGGGTCATCCTGCGCCGCCTGAAGGCCCCCGCCTACCTTGTGGACGGCGCGGTGGGGCTGATCGCCGTGCACGACGCACCGCTGCCCGCCGACGATGTGGGCATTTTAAAGCTTCTGAACCGCAGCGGGGCGATCTTTCTGCGCCGTCTCTGTGCGCTGAAATACGCCGACCTTGACGCCCACGCCAATACACCCGAGGTTGCCGCCCGCCGCGCCGATGTAGCAGCCTTTGAGCGCCGCATGAACGAGCTGGCCAAGACCGGCTGCTACACCATGCGCCAGCTGGCCGTCAACGGCGCGGATCTGATGGACATCGGCATCCCCGCCGGGCCGGGCGTAGGCGCAACACTGCAAACGCTGCTGAACGACGTTATGGAGGGCACACTGCCCAATGAGCGGGAAGCCCTGCTGGCGGCAGCGGTAAAGTGAAGGGTATCCGCACCCCTTTTCCGCCGCTTTGCAGGGAGGGGTCTTGCCCCCTCCGCGGGCGCATATAGAATGCGCCCCTACGGACTGTGCGGCCAAACGGGTCATTGGCGGAATCCGCCCGCGGGGCTTTCCGCTGCCGCACACGGCCACGGCGGCCAGAGGGCTGGCCGCCCTACATACTGCATTATAAATCACCTGGAAATTTACAAAGGGGGTTCCCACTATGTCCATCCAAAACGAAATCCTCAACGCTATCGCATCCCGGCGCAGCTGCCGGGCCTATAAGCCGGAGCAGATCACGGCGCAGGAGCTGGAGGCCGTCACCACCGCAGGCACCTGGGCCGCTACCGCTATGGGCAGGCAGAGCCCCGTCATGGTCGCTGTGCAGGACAAGGAAACGCTGGCCGCGCTGTCCCGCCTGAACGCCGCCGTCATGGGCACCCAAAACGACCCGTTCTACGGCGCACCCACCGCGGTGCTGGTCCTGGGTGAGAAGAATAACCCCAATGGCGTGCAGGACGCCAGCCTTGTGATGGGCAATCTGCTGCTGGCCGCGTCCGGCATCGGTCTGGGCTCCTGCTGGATCAACCGCGCAAAAGAGACGTTTGAAACGCCCGAGGGCAAGGCTCTGCTGGCCAAGTGGGGCCTTGATCCCGAGAAGTATATCGGCGTCGGCTACTGCATTCTTGGCTATCCCGCGCCCAATGGCACCCGCACACCCGGCCCCCGCAAGGCCGGCTATGTCCTGCACGTATGATTTTCGGCGTCGGCATCGACCTGTGTGACGCAGGCCGCCTTGAAAAAAGTTTGGCGAAGCAGAGCTTTCTCGACCATGTATTTGCGCCGTCGGAGCAGGCCCTGCTGGCATCCTTAGGCGAAAAGCGACGCGCCGAGACCGCCGCCGCAAATTTTGCGGCCAAGGAAGCCTTCTTGAAGGCCGCCGGCACCGGTCTGGGCGGCTTTGCCATGCCCGAGCTGGCCGTACTGCGCCAAAAGAGCGGTGCACCCTATTTTGCCCTGACCGGCGCAGCCGCTGCCTGGGTCAGGGAGCAGGGCCTGACCGTTCATGTCAGCCTGACCCATGAGCGCGGGCTGGCAAATGCGCTTGTGCTTTTGGAGAAAGAGTAATTCTTGGCCCCCTCTGCGAGGGGGCTCCGCCCGCAGGCGGTGGGGGAGAGAGCTTCG
>OLQM01003570.1_pt1 | contig 13231 bp, 14 predicted proteins | sample 1673161 | NCBI WGS metagenome assembly OLQM01 (sample SAMEA3136761, study PRJEB25190) | human gut metagenome | reverse complement strand
TCAGCGAGAACTGCATCAAGAGCGAGACCATGCTGGCCCATCTGGCACAGCAGCAGGTCTATGTCTCCTCGGCCAGTGCCTGCGGCCGGGGGCAGCCCAGCCACACCCTTGCCGCCATGGGCAGGGACCCGCTGGCCATTGATACGGCCATCCGCGTGTCCTTCTGTGCGGACAACACCCCCGAGGATGTGGACGCGTTCCTCAACGCCTTCGAGGACGGCATGAAGCACTTACAGAGAATCAGGAGATAAAAGATGAGAGAAATTATTATGGGCTATCAGGGCGAGATGTCCCTGAAGGGCCTGAACCGCAACCAGTTTGAGTCGGCCATGATGAAAATCCTGCGCTACCGGCTCAAGACCGTGGGCAAGTTCAAGGTGTACTGCACTCAGTCTACCTTTTATATGGAACCCGAGGAAGAGGACGTGGATATGGATCTGGCCTTTGACCGGGTGCGCACCGTGTTTGGTCTGGCGGCGCTGAGCCGTGCCGTGGTCTGCGAAAAGGACTTTGATACCATCTGCCGGACTGCGGAGGAGTATCTGGGCGACAGCCTGCACGGCATCAAGACCTTCAAGGTGGAGGCCCGCCGTTCGGATAAGACCTACCCCATGACCAGCCCTGAGCTGATGCGGGAGCTGGGCGCTTACCTGCTGGGGCTGCACAACTACCTGCGGGTGGATGTGAAGAACCCCCAGTTTAAGGTCATTGTGGAGATTCGCGATTACGGCGCGTATATTCACGGCCCGAAAATACCCGGAGAGGGCGGCCTGCCCGTGGGTACCTCCGGCCGTGCCCTGAATATGCTCTCCGGCGGCATCGACAGCCCGGTGGCCGCTTACCGGATGGCAAAGCGCGGTCTGGCCCTGGATCACATCCATTTTGCGTCCCCTCCGTATACTTCTGAGCGCGCAAAACTGAAAGTTAAAGCTCTGGCCCAGAAGATCACCCCCTATACCGGCAGCTCCAACCTGTTTGTGGTGCCCTACACCAAGCCGCAGGAGTATATCCGGGACAATGCCCCCGATGTGCTGTTCACGGTGCTGATGCGCCGCAGCATGATGCGCATTGCCAATCGTATTGCCACCAAACAGGGCTGCGAGGCCCTCATCACCGGCGAGAGTCTGGCTCAGGTGGCAAGCCAGACCGTCAAGGCCCTGCAGTGCACCGATGCCGCCCAGGATCTGCCCATCCTGCGCCCGCTGATCGGCATGGACAAGACCGAGATCATCGAGACCTCCCGCCACATTGGCACCTACGAGACCAGCATCCTGCCCTATGAGGACTGCTGCACCATCTTCACCCCGCCGCACCCGAAGATCCGCCCCGAGCTGGCAGAGATCCTGGAGGCAGAAGCCGCCATGCCCGGTCTGGCAGAGCTGGAGGCCGAAGCTGCTGAGAACACCGAGCGGATCCGCATCCGCATTACGGACGAGATCGAGTTTGAGGGGTGAGCGGCATGACAGCGGAGATCATCAGTGTGGGCACCGAGCTGCTGCTCGGCAACATCCTCAACACCAATGCCCAGTACCTGAGCCGGGAGCTTGCTGAGCTGGGCATTACGGTCCAGCGGGAGAGCACCATCGGCGACAATCAGGGGCGGCTGGCGGACTTTGTCAACGAGGCAAAGAACCGCTGTGACCTGCTGGTGTTCACCGGCGGTCTGGGCCCCACGGCAGACGACCTGACCAAGGAGACCGTTGCCGCCTGCTATGGCGATACGCTGGTCTTTGACGAGAGCGAGTGGGAGAAGATCACCGGTTATTTTGCCCGCTCCGGCCGGGTGACCACGCCCAACAACCGCAAGCAGGCCATGGTGCCCGTAAAGGGACATAAGATCATCAACCATCACGGCACTGCCCCCGGTGCATGGTTTGAGCAGGAGGGCCGCTGTGCTATCCTGATGCCGGGCGTGCCCAGCGAGATGAAGGCCATGTGGAACGAGAGCGTCCGCCCCCTGCTGATGAAGCGTCAGAACTGCACCCTGCACTCTGTCACCCTGCGGGTGCTGGGCGGCGAGAGCAACCTGGAATATCAGGTGCGTGATCTGCTGGAAAACGCCAACCCGACTGCTGCCATCTACTGTAAGACCGGTGAGTGCGAGATCCGCATCACCGCCCGGGCTGCTTCCGATGCGGAAGGCGAAAAAATGTGCCGGGAATATGCCAAAAAGTTCTATGATCTGCTGGGCGATGCGGTGTATGATGAGGATGTGGCCGGGCTGGAGGAGACACTGGTGCGCACCTTAAAGGAAAAGGGGCTCACAATCTCCACCGCCGAGAGCTGCACCGGCGGGCTGATCGCACAGCGCATCACCTCGGTGCCGGGCTCCAGTGAAGTGTTCGGCTACGGCTTTGTGACCTATTGGGAGGCCGCCAAGGCCAGGCTGGTGGGCGTGGAACCGGATGTCATTGCAAAGTACAATGTGGTGTCGGCCCCCGTGGCCGCCCAGATGGCGCTGGGGGCCGCACAGGCCGCCGGTGCTGAGATCGGCATCAGCGTGACCGGCGTGGCCGGGCCGACCGGTGGAGATGCCCTTCGCCCGGTGGGCACGGTGTATCTGGGCGCGGCCCGGGGCGAGACGGTGTATGTGAAAAAGCTGTCCGTCTCCCGGCCCGACCGTGCATTGGTGCGTGCCCGTGCCGCGCAGGCCGCCCTGGAGCTGGCCCTGCGGCTGGCACAGGGAAAAGTTCCTGCAGGCACAGAGCCCCTTGCCCGGGACGCACAGCACAGCGCCGAAGCGCTGGACAAGCTGAACGAGGTGTTCCTGGGCCACTAAAAGGCAGGGGGAATGCAGGTTGACACAGCAACAGGAGACCGGGTGTGTGCTGCGGTTGTTCGGTGCGCAGTCCACAGCGGTTGGCAAAACGGTGGAAAACTTTCCGCCCCAGTGGCGGGCCGCAGCCCAGTGGAAGAGCCGGGGCGCGGAAACGCTGGTGGCCCTGCAGGCGCAGAGCCCTTCCGGGCTGAAAAAGGCCGCGCAGGCCCTGCGGCAGGCGTTTTCGGCAGACCTGTACGGGGCAGGAGAGACCACTCTGCCTGCCGCCGTGGTGGAGGCGCTGGAACGGCACGATAAGCTGTTCATCTGCGCGGATGCTGCCGCCGGTGCCCTGCTGGAAGCCCGGCTCGAGAACCTGCCCGGGGCCGAGAAGGTCTTTGATTTTGGTGCGGTGAGCTATGCCAACCCCAAGACCGGCCCGCTGATCGAAAAGCGTGCCCGTGCCCGCCTGCCCAAAGACTGCACTGACCCGCTCCGGCAGGCACTGGCCCGGGCTCAGGCTGCCCGCCGCGTGGTGGGGGCAGATCTCTCCGCCGCCTGTGCCGAGCGGGAAAGTGACTGTGTGCTGGTGCTCAGCTGCAGGAAGGGCTGCTTTCTGCGCACCGTCCCGGCGGGAGAGAACCCTGCCCTCTGGCTGTTGGATATCATCCGGCGCACGGCGGCAAACAAGCCTCAGGCTGAGGGGACAGGCTTCCTGCCTGCCCGCAGGGCTGCAAAGAAGGATGTTCTGCCCGGCCCCCAGCCCAAGCGGCATCCCCTGCGCCGGGTGTGCGTGACGCTGCTGGTGCTGGCTCTGCTGGCGGCTCTTGCTGCGGTGGGGGCGTGGAAATATACCAACGGCAATTTCTACGCCCTGCCGGAACAGCTGCGCGCTCTGCTGACGGAGCACGTTCCCCGCCCGGGGGCGACATTGGTATAGAACCGACCCTCTCCGTCATTGCTGCGCAATGCCGGAGAGGGTCTTTTTTTCTAAATTAACAGAAAGTTCACCCAAAAAACGGATAAAATCTATCCATCGGGTTTGACGGGTTTTCAGCTTTGGTGTATCATATAAACAGTATGTGGTTTTTTCCGCTGTTGGGCGGCCTGCCGCCCCGATTTTTGATAGATGAGGTGTAACAATGTCCCTTGCTGAAAAACTCTTTGGCAGCTTCTCTGACCGAGAGCTGAAAAAGATCAATCCCATTACCAAAAAGGTGCTGGCACTGGAAACAAAGTATCAGCCGATGTCCGATGCCGAGCTGCAGGCGCAGACCCCGGCCCTGAAAGAGCGGCTGGCAAACGGCGAGACGCTGGATGATATCCTGCCCGATGCCTTTGCTGTCTGCCGCGAAGCTGCCTGGCGTGTGCTGGGCATGAAGCACTTCCCTGTGCAGATCATGGGCGGCATTGCCCTGCACCGCGGCTCCATTGCCGAGATGCAGACCGGTGAAGGCAAGACCCTGGTGGCCACCCTGCCCGCCTACCTGAACGCCCTGACCGGCGAGGGTGTGCACATCGTCACCGTCAACGATTACCTGGCCAAGCGCGACAGCGAGTGGATGGGCAAGCTCTACCGCTGGCTGGGCCTGAATGTCGGCCTGATCGTGCAGGGCATCGCGATGCCCGCCGCCGTGCCTACAACGCCGATATCACTTACGGCACCAACAATGAGTACGGCTTCGACTACCTGCGCGACAACATGGTGACCTATAAGGACAACATGGTGCAGCGCGGCCACGCCTTTGCCATTGTCGATGAGGTGGACTCCATCCTGATCGATGAGGCCCGCACCCCTCTGATCATCTCCGGCAAGGGCGAGGATTCCTCCAGCCTGTACACTCAGGTGGACCGCTTCGTCCGCACCCTGCACAAGAGTGTGGTGGTCGAGCTGGAAGATAAGGTGGAGGCCGATGATCAGACCGACGGCGATTATGTCGTGGACGAAAAGCACAAGACCTGTACCCTGACTGCCAAGGGCATCCAGAAGGCCGAGGAATACTTCAAGGTCGAGAACCTGGCCGCCGCGGAGAACATGACTCTGGCCCACCACATCGATCAGGCCATCAAGGCTTACGGCGTGATGCAGAAGGATATCGACTATGTCGTGAAGAACGGCGAGGTCATCATTGTGGACGAGTTCACCGGCCGCCTGATGATCGGCCGCCGCTACAACGAGGGCCTGCATCAGGCCATTGAGGCCAAGGAGGGTGTGAAGATCGCCGCCGAGAGCAAGACGCTGGCGACCATCACCTTCCAGAACTATTTCCGCATGTACAAGAAGCTGTCCGGTATGACCGGTACCGCCAAGACGGAAGCCACCGAGTTCACCGAGATCTACGGCCTGAACATCGTCACTGTGCCCACCAACCGCCCCAACATCCGCAAGGATTACCCGGACGCGGTCTACAAGACCGTCAACGGCAAGTACAAGGCTGTCATCGAGCAGGTGCTGGAATGCCACAAGAACGGCCAGCCGGTTCTGGTGGGTACCGTCAGCGTGGAAAAGAGCGAGACGCTGGCCAAAATGCTGCAGAAGTACACCCGCGATTTCAATGTCCTGAACGCCAAGAACCATGAGCGCGAGGCTGAGATCGTGGCGCAGGCCGGCAAAAAGGGTGCCATTACCATTGCCACCAACATGGCAGGCCGTGGTACCGATATCATGCTGGGCGGCAACGCCGAGTTCATGGCCAAGGCCCAGATGCGCAGGGAACACTTCTGTGAGAACCTGCTCGACCCCGAAAAGCCGCAGGATGCTGACCCGAATGCGGTGGAGCTCCTGCTGACCGAGGCCGACGGCCACGGCGACACCAACGATGAAAAGATCCTGGCGGTGCGGAAACGGTTTGAGGAGCTGTATGCCCAGTACAAGCCGGCCATCAGCGCCGAGGCAGAGGAAGTGCGCAAGGCCGGTGGTCTGTTCATCATCGGTACGGAGCGGCACGAGAGCCGCCGCATTGATAACCAGCTGCGCGGCCGTGCAGGCCGTCAGGGCGACCCCGGCGCGTCCCGCTTCTACCTGAGCCTGGAAGATGACCTGATGCGCCTGTTCGGCGGTGACCGCGTTTCCAGCCTGATGGATACCCTCAAGCTGGACGAGGATACCCCCATTGAGAACCGGATGATCACCAGCACGCTGGAGAGCGCCCAGAAAAAGCTGGAGGGCCGCAACTTTGAGATCCGTAAGAACGTGCTGAAGTACGACGACGTGATGAACCAGCAGCGCGAGATCATCTATGGCCAGCGCCGCAAGGTGCTGGACGGTGAGGATATCAGCACTGAGATGCACAACATGCTGCGGGAGAACATTGATTCCAGCTGCAAGCAGTTCCTGGCCGGAGATGTGAAGGACGAGTGGGACTTTGGTGCCCTGCGCCGCCACTATCAGGGCTGGCTGACCACCGATGCCGACTTCCACTACACTGTGGCCGATTACGACAGCCTCTCCCAGAAGGGCATCGCCGATCTGCTCTACGACCGCGGAATGCAGATCCTGCAGGCCAAGGAGGTGCGGTACGGCGCACCGGTTATGCGTGAGCTGGAGCGCATCTGCCTGCTCAAGTGCGTGGACCGGATGTGGATGGATCACATCGACAACATGGACCAGCTGCGTCAGGGCATTTCCCTGCGCGGCTACGGCCAGAAGGACCCCGTGGTGGAGTACCGCATCGAGGGCTTTGACATGTTCGACCAGATGGTGGATTCCATCCGTGAGTCCAGCATCAAGATGCTGCTGACCATCGAGGTGCGGCAGGCCGGTGCAGCCCCCAAACGGGAGCAGGTGGCCAAGCCCACCGGCGAGGGCTTTGTGCCCGGCAACGGCGCGCCCGGTGTCAAGGGTGCCCCCAAGGGCCAGCCTGTCCGGGTCATCAAGATCGGCCGCAATGACCCCTGCCCCTGCGGCAGCGGCCTCAAGTGGAAAAAGTGCACCTGCGCCCAGTATCACCCCGAAGGAGGCAACGGCGGGGAAAATTGAGTTAGTAACTAAAAATAGTTGCAAATAGAGAAAAACGTGCTATACTGGAAGTAGGATGAGGATATGGGGCAGAAAGAAAAGCTGATCGAGCGGCTGAAAGCCAAGCCAAAGACTTTTACCTTTGATGATGCCGAAAGCCTGCTGCGATATTTTGGGTATGAGCGCTCCAACAAGGGCCGTACCAGCGGTTCCCGCATTGTGTTCGTATCGGAACAGTATCCACCGATCTTGATGCATAAACCCCATCCCCGAAAAGAACTGCTGGAATATCAGGTCAAGCAATTGATTCAAATTCTGGAACAGGAGGGACTTCTGTGAATAACACGATGGAGTACAAGGGCTATGTTGGCAGTGTGGAGTTCTCGGAGGAAGATGGCCTGTTTTATGGCAAGGTCATGGGGATCCGGGCTCTGATCTCTTACGAGGGCAGCACCGCTGCAGAGCTGGTAAATGATTTCCACGGTGCAGTGGATGATTATCTGGCATTGTGCGAGGAAAACCACACCGAACCGGAACGTGCCTATAAGGGGAGCTTCAATGTCCGCATTTCCCCGGAATTGCACAAGCAGGCGGTCATTTTTGCAATGGCCCACAATATGAGTCTGAACAGTCTGGTGGAAAATTCCATTGAACAGGCTGTCCATGCAGGCTGAAAATCAAACAGAACGGGAGCTGACTGAAATGTTGACTGCAAAAGAACTGCTGGGCCGTGCCCAGGCGCTGGAACCCCAGCTGGTGGAGTGGCGGCGCACCCTGCACCGTCACCCGGAGGTGGGCTTTGATCTGACCCAGACCAAGGCACTGGTGAAAAAGGCCCTGACCGAGATGGGCTACGAGCCCAAGGACTGCGGCAAGGCCGGTGTCATTGCGCTGGCAGGCGGCAAAAAGCCCGGCAAGACCATCCTGCTGCGGGGCGATATGGATGCCCTGCCCATTCAGGAGGAATCCGGCGTGGATTACGCTTCCGAGGTGCCGGGCAAGATGCACGGCTGCGGCCACGATATGCACACGGCAATGATGCTGGGTGCTGCCCAACTGCTCAAGGAGCACGAGGATGAGATCGAGGGCACCGTCAAGCTGGAGTTCCAGCCCGCCGAGGAGATCTTCCAGGGCTCGCCCGATATGATCGCCAACGGCCTGCTGGAAAACCCCAGCGTGGATGCGGCAGTCATGTTCCATGTGCTGGGCGGAATGCCCATTCCCGCCGGTGTGGTGCTGGTGCCTGCCTGCGGCGGCATCACCATGGCAAGCTGTGAGCAGTATCACATCATTGTCCACGGCAAGGGCGGCCACGGTTCCATGCCGGAAAAGTGCATCGACCCTATCACAGCGGCGGCGCACATCCACATTGCCCTGCAGGAGATCAACAGCCGGGAGCTGGATGCCCACAGTTTTGGCGTGTTCACCACCGGCCGCTTCCAGGCAGGCGCGGCCTCCAATGTCATCCCGGACAGCGCGGAGATGTGGGGCACCATCCGCACCACCGACCCCGAGGGCGCGGTGACGGAGCTGCTGCACAAGCGGATGACCGAGATCGTGCAGGGGGTGGCTACGGCTTACCGCTGCACCGCCGAGATCACCTTCAGTGATTACTGCCCTTGCATGGTGGTGGACAAGGAGCTTGCCGGCAACGCCCTGACCTATATGGGTGAGCTGCTGGGCAAGGGTGCAATGGATATGACCCCGATGACCGGCGGCAAGCCCGGCGGCGGCAGCGAGGATTTCGCGTTCGTCAGCCATGAGGTGCCCACCGTGAGCATGTTCCTGACGGCGGGCAACGCCAACGAGGGCTACACCTACGGCCAGCATCACCCCAAGGTGAAGTTTGATGACAGCGTCCTCTTTGAGGGCAGCGCGGCCTACGCCTATATGGCCCTGCGCTGGCTGCAGGAGCACAAGTGATCGGATAAAAACAAAGACCTCCTCTGGAAAACGGCCAGAGGAGGTCTTTCTATATTATGGGCAAAAAGGCCGAGCAACGGAAAAGCCTTTGCCTTATAAATCTGTCTTGTCTGCCTGCTCGATCAGGCTTCCAGGAACACTTTGCGCAGGGAGGTGTTGGTCTCCACGATCTTCACCAGCAGCACGCCCAGCACGGTGCAGCTGATGAGCTCACCGATGCCGACGGAGATGCCGTTGGTGATGCAGGCCAGCCACAGCGGAGCGGAGGAAGAGGGATCGGGGAACATGACGGCGATCTCAATGCCGATGATGACAGCATTGAAGAGCACGGGCGGCAGGGAAGGCACGATGGCCAGACCCTTGAAGCGGACGTTCCGCAGTTTGTAAGTCACAACACAGGCCAGCAGGGTGGCCAGGGTGCCAAAGATAACATCCACGATGGTGGAACCCAGCAGGTTTGCCAGGAAGCAGCCCAGCACCACGCCCACGATGTACTCGGCACCGAACACGGGCAGCAGGCAGAGGGCCTCGGCAACACGCACCTGCACCGCACCGTAGGAGAACGGCTGCAGCGCCATGCAGAGCACCACATAGAGAGCTGCGACCACAGCGCAGCGGGCCAGTTTGCGGACAGTGAAATTCTGATTCATAACAATACTCCGGCGGATGAATTTTGACCGCACAGGGACCGCCAGCCCTATGGGTTTGGCCCGGCATGGTTCGAGACACGCCGGGGAGCCTAAAATCCTAAGTTGCTCTTTCAGGTTGCCGCGCAAAAACGCAGCAAAAGGGAGTATAGCACAAATTACCGCAAAATGCAACGGTCTGCAAACAAAAAAGAACTGCCGCAGCGGGCAGTTCTCAGAAAAAACTCAGCGTGCGTGGCCAACGTAGACCAGAGCAATGGTGTCGGGGCCGGTGTTGGCGGAAACAACGCCGCCCAGCGGGAAGGTGATGAGCGGGTCCTTGCCGAACGCCTTGCGGCAGGCCCTGATCAGATCATCCTTCTGGGGGATGTTGGTGTGGCCGATCATATAATCAAAGTCCTCCACACCCTCGCTGCGCTTTTTGGCCAGTTCCACCATGGCGGGCACGACCTTGTCATCGCCGCGCACCTTGGCCTCCACTTTGGTCTTTCCATCGATCAGGGTGATGATGGGACGGATGCCCATCAGCTCGCCCATGACAGCGGCGGCGGCAGAGATGCGGCCGCTCTTCTTCATCTGCTTCAGGCTGTAAGGTCCGAGGACGATCTCCATCTTGTCCATCTGGGTCTCGAACTCCTGAATGACGTGGCTGATCTCCGCACCATTCTGCAGCTTGCGCGCCATCTCGCAGACATACCAGCCAAAGGGCATGGAGTAGGTGTGCGGGTCCAGCAGATGGATCCGCAGGTGGTGCTCCGGGCGCTCCTCTCGCAGCATCCCCTGGGCCATCACGGCGTTGTTGTAGGTGGAGGAGCCGCCGCGGTTGATGGGTACATGGATCACATCGGTGTAGCCCTCGTCCACATACTGGCAGTACTTTTCGCAGAACTGGATGGGGGTGATGGCAGCCGTGGAGGGAATGCCCTTGGCGGCGCGCATCTTTTCGTAGAACTCCTCATTGGTGCAGCTCTCACGCTCGATATAGTCTACATCATCCAGCAGGATGTGAAAGCTCATAATATCAATGCCGTACTTCTCGGCCAGCTCCTGCGGGATATCGCAGGAGGAATCGGTCAGGATCGCGATCTTGCTCATAATGTCCCTCATTTCCATTCGTATTCTCGCAGGCGGCCATGGTCCAGCAGCTCCGGGAAATCCCACTGGCGCAGGACCTCGTATACCCCCACAGCCACACTGTTGGAAAGGTTCAGGCTGCGGCAGGTGTCCCGCATGGGCATCCGGATGCAGTGCTCCTGATTGGCCGCCAGCAATGCCTCAGGCAGGCCAGCATCCTCCCGCCCGAACACAAGGTAGGCCCCGTCCGGGTACTGGATGTCGGTGTAGCGCTGAGGTGCTTTGGTGGTAAAGTAGTAGAACGGGCCTTTGTTCCGGGCAAAGAAATCCTCCAGCCCATCATAATAGTTGATGTCGAGGTAGTGCCAGTAATCCAGCCCGGCATGCTTGAGCTTTTTGTCATCGATGGCAAAGCCCATGGGCCCCACCAGATGCAGGCGGCAGGCCGTGCAGGCACAGGTGCGGGCCACGTTGCCGGTGTTCTGGGGGATGCGGGGCTCTACCAGAACGATGTTCAGGGTCGGTTTTTCGCTCATGGCGGCCTCCTCAGTCATTCCAGCTCACCGGGCAGAGCCGGGGCAGCAGGGGCTCGAACCAGACACCGTACCGGGTGTCCTGATCGGCGGGGGTCTGCTGAATGGCCAGCGAGACGAACTCGGCGGCGTTGTCGGCAGCGGCGCTCAGGGCGTTGCCCTGGATCAGCGAGCCAATGAGCACGGCACCGTACAGATCGCCCGTGCCCGGGAAGCTGCGGCTGATGTGCAGTTTTTTGATGACGAAGCGCTCGCGGCCGGAGCCTGCGCAGCCGATGTACTTGCCCAGTGCGAGGCCGGTGACCACCGCGCTGGGGGCCAGCGTCAGCAGCTCGTCGGCCAGCGCCTGAGCGGAAGCGTCATCGAACGCGTCGGCCTGGGGCTCCCGCTCCAGCAGCAGGGCGGCCTCGGTGGCGTTGGGCAGGATCAGGTCTGCCCGGCGGCAGAGCCCGCGCATCCGGTCGATGAGAGCCGGGGTCACTGTGGAGTAGGCTTTTCCGTTGTCCCCCATCACAGGGTCCACCACCTTGCGGGCAGCGGGCCAGAGATCGAGTGCCTTTTCGGCCAGCGCCACCTGCTCCTCGCCGCCTAAGTAGCCGGTGTAGATACAGTCAAACTCCACACCCAGCTCCCGGTAGTGCTCCAGAGCGGCCAGCCCGTAGGCGGCACCGTCCAGCCGTGCCGGTGTGCCCAGACCGCCCGTGTGGGTGGAGAGCACCACGGTGGGCAGGGCCACAGGCTGGCAGCCCATAACGGACAGCACCGGCAGGATGACCGCCAGGCTGCACCGGCCCATGCCGGAGAGGTCGTGAATGCAGAGAATTTTTTTCGGTTCAGTTGGTTTCAACAAAAAGGATCCTCCTTTGCGCCATCCACGGGCCGCACAGGGCCCAGTTTCTCAGCGTATGATACAGTATACCACATTTTGCGGGACAAAAAAAGCGCATACCGGATTCTTTACAGGAAATACTAGCCACAGCGGCAAAAAATCACACAGTGGAAAGGAGAGAGCCACATGAAAAACACAAATCGTCAGCCTTCCTCCGGCAGTGTTCTGCTGGGCATGGCGGCAGGCGCGGCCCTGGGGGCCGTGGGCACCATGGCAATGGCACAGAACCAGCGGCAGGTCAAGCGCACCGCACGCAAGCTGGCCAAGGGAGCGGAACGCGCCATGAGCCAGCTGGACACCATGGTCACGGATCTCGTGGAGCGCAGGATGGATCTGTGAGGAAAAACAAAAAGGCAGGGCCCGCGGGCTCTGCCTTTTTGCTTGCCATTTACTTCTGGTTCCAGATACACATCCGGGCGCTGGTGTTGATCTCGCCCAGGACCTGCAGGTCCATCTGGATGTTGCAGGTCACGGTCAGCGCCTTACTCACATCGCTGCCGGTCAGCACCGAGCCCTTGCCGCCGACAATCTCCACCGGAAAGCGCGCATAGGTGTGCGCGACAAACGCGGCGTCAGTCTCAAAGGTGTTCATGCCTGCTCCCCCTCTCCCTCAAACATCGTGCCGATGCCTTCATCGGTCAGCGTCTCGATCAGAATCGAGTGCGGCACGCGCCCGTCGATGATGAAGACGCGGCGCACACCGCCGCGGATGGCGTCGGTGCAGCATTCCACCTTCGGCAGCATACCGCCCGCAATCACGCCGTCGGCGATGAGCTGCTCGGTCTCGGCGACCGTCACGCGCGAGATGAGCGTCGCGGGGTCATCCTTGTCGCGCAGGATGCCCGCCGTGTCGGTGAGCGAAATCAGGCTCTCGGCACGGAGCGTGGCCGCCAGCTTTGCCGCGGCGGTATCGGCGTTGACATTGTATACATTGCCCGCATCGTCGCAGCCGAGCGTGGAGACAACCGGGATATAGCCCTTTTCGAGCAGGTCGAGCACCGGGGTCGGGTCAACAGCGGTGATTCTGCCGACGTAGCCGAGCGCCGGGTCCTTCTGCACGGCGGAAATCATGTGTCCGTCCATGCCGCACAGGCCGACGGCGCGGCCGCCGCTGCACTCGATGAGGTTGACGAGGCTCTTGTTGACCTTGCCTGCCAGCACCATCTGCGCCGCCTCGACCGTCTCGCGGTCGGTGACGCGCAGGCCGCCGACAAACTTCGTCTCCTTGCCGAGGCGGGTGAGCAGCTCGGTGATCTCCGGGCCGCCGCCGTGCACCAGCACGACCTTCACGCCGATCAGGTGTAAGAGGATCACGTCGCGCACGACCGAGTTTTTGAGCGTTTCGCTCTGCATGGCGCTGCCGCCGTATTTAATCACCACAATTTTGCCGGTGTACTTCTTGATGTAGGGCAGCGCGTGAACCAGGATCGCCGCGCGATCCGCATTGGA
>OLQM01003569.1_pt1 | contig 13241 bp, 12 predicted proteins | sample 1673161 | NCBI WGS metagenome assembly OLQM01 (sample SAMEA3136761, study PRJEB25190) | human gut metagenome | reverse complement strand
CGGGGGCTAAACGAAAGCAGTATTACTTTTCGTTCTTAACGCCCCCGCCCCTTCCGACACCTTAAACTCGGGTGTTCCCCCGAACCCCCGCAGGGGTGAGGTAGAGGCCCCCTTGTCAAAGGGTGACTCCCCGCTGCGCGGGGAGATGTCGCGAAGCGACAGAGGGGTTCGGGTCCGAAGGACTGGCCGAGCCTACGAGGCCTGAGAGGCTTGGACGGGCCTTGCCTTATATCTCGTCAGACCCCATTACCACAAACTTCCCGTCCACCTGTAGGGCGGGGTGCCCTCACCCCGCTGCAGCCTTCCTCTGCCTGCCGCCTTTCGGTCCGCAGCCTTACCGCCCCAGCTCCCCCAAGATCCACCCTAGATCTTCAAACAGATCCCCCGGCAGCATGGCGGTCATGCTGCGGCGCTTGGCGCAGCGGTCTGCAGCGGCGCCGTGGAGCCATACCGCGCAGACCGCGGCGTCCTCGGGCGTGCGGCCCTGCTTTAGACCCGCTGCCAGCAGCCCGGCGGTCAGACCGGCTAAAATATCCCCGCTGCCTCCCTTGGCTAACCCGGCATTACCGGTCTCATTGCGCCAGACCGTGCCGCCCGGCGCGGCAACCAGTGTGTGATGCCCTTTCAAAACGGCGACGCAGTGATATTTTTCGGCCAGCGATACGGCGGCACCCTCGCGGTCCGCCTGCACCTCGGGCACAGTCAGGCCCAGCAGCCGCGCGGCCTCGCCGGGGTGGGGCGTCAGGATTGTGTTTGCGGGCAGATCCCCCCTGTACTTCCCCGCTGCCAGTGCGTTCAGTGCGTCGGCGTCCAGCACGGCACCGGCCCACGGGGCGTTCCTGCCGAGCAGGGCCTTACAGACATCGGCGGCGCTCTCCCCCAACCCGGGCCCGGCCAGCAAAACAGCGTGCCTGTCCGCGAACCAGCGGCGCAGCGCGTCGGCGTCCTGCGGGTGGATGCCCCCGTTGGCCGCCGTGCGGCAGCCGCAGGCGCAGCATTCCGGCGTGCGGGAAAGCACCAGCTGGATAACAGGCTCGACGCTGGCCAGATACACCAGCCCGGCCCCGCCGCGCAAAGCGCCCTCGGTGCAGAGCGCCGCCGCCCCGCGGTAGGCCATGCTGCCCGCCGCGGCCAGCACACTGCCGTAGCTCCCCTTGTTGCTCTCCGCCATGCGCCCGGGCAGCAGCCGGCGCACCAGCTCCCGTGTGATTTCGCGCTGCATCTTGCATCCCTCCGAAAATAGATTATAATAGGTATATTATAAGGCATAAAAGCCAAAAGCGAAAGGGGCAGTTTGCATGGTTCCGGCATTAGAGGAAATTCTGGCAGCAACAAAAAGCATGGTCTTTTTCGGCGGGGCGGGCGTCTCGACCGAGAGCGGCATCCCCGATTTCCGCTCGGTGGACGGGCTGTACCACCAAAAATTCAAGTACCCGCCCGAGACGATGCTCTCCCACACCTTCTACGAGACCCACACCGCAGAATTTTTTGACTTCTACCGCCAGAAGCTCATCGTCCACGGGGCAAAGCCCAACGCGGCCCACCTGCGTCTGGCGGCGTTGGAGCGCGAGGGCAAATGCAGGGCCGTCGTGACCCAGAACATCGACGGCCTGCACCAGGCCGCGGGCAGCAAGACCGTGTATGAGCTGCACGGCTCGACCCTGCGCAACTACTGTACGCGGTGCGGCAAATTCTTCCCGGTGCAGTTCATTGAGGATGCGGCGGGCGTCGGCGACGGCGTGCCCCGCTGCGACGAGTGCGGCGGCATCGTCAAGCCCGATGTTGTGCTCTACGAGGAGGGGCTGGACGAAGAGACGATGGAAAACGCCGTGCACGCCATCCGCGGGGCCGATACCCTCATCGTCGGCGGCACAAGCCTGGCCGTCTTCCCGGCGGCGGGTCTGCTGCGCTACTTCCGCGGGGAGAACCTTGTTGTCATCAACAAGCAGCCCACCCCGGCGGACGCAATGGCCAATCTGCTGATCCACGCTCCGATTGGCCGCACGCTGGACCCCGATGCCCCCGTTGAAGTGTAGAAATTACACAAAAATCCATGCTTTTTTTAAAAAAGGCATTGCAAAACGCCGTGGAATTTTGTTATGATAGATTCATATTGAGTTTATAGGCAGAGTTGATAGAGGGAGACGGTTTTTATGGCAAATGCACTGACGGATTTTACCAAGAAACGTGAATTTCTGATTTGCATGGATTCCGACGGCTGCGTGATGGACACGGTGCGCATCAAGCATTCCACCGTCATGTGCCCCGAGCTCATCCGCGTGTTTGCGCTGGATGACCACGCGGATTTCATCACTGCCGCGTGGGATGAGATCAACCTGCACACGATCACCCGCGGCATCTCCCGGTTTGAGAGCGTCCGGCTGGTGTTTGACCGGTTGAAAAACCGCGGCATCGAGATCCCGGGCAGCGAGGATATTGCCGCCTGGGTCGATACCGCGACGGAGCTTTCCACGGCCAGCCTGCAGCGGGAGCTGCAAAAGACCGGCAGCCTGGCCCTGCGCAAGCTGCAGGAGTGGAACAACGCCTGCAACCGCCGTATTCAGGCGCTGGAGCCGACGTTTGAGCCGTTCCCCGGCGTGGAGGAAAGCCTGCGCCAGCTGCACGCCGTGGCCGATGTGGCCGTCGTCAGTGCCGCGAACGAGAGCGCCATTGCCAGCGAGTGGAAGCGCTACGGGCTGGCCCGTCATGCGGATGTTATCTTCGGGCAGGAGGTCGGCAGCAAGGCAAACTCCATCGCCACAATGCTGGCCTGCGGGTATGAGAGCCGCAAGGTCATGATGGTCGGCGACGCCATGGGCGACGCCCAGGCCGCCGCTGCCAACGGTGTGGCCTTTGTGCCGATCCTGCCGGGCCGCGAGGCCGACAGCTGGCGCCGCCTGCAGGAGGAGGCCCTGCCCAAGCTGCTGCACGGCACCTTCAGCCCCGCCTACCAGGCCGAGCTCCTGGCCGCCCTGAGAAGTGCGCTGCACGGGTAAAACTGCGCTTGCCTCCCTCTGCGGGGGAGGTGGCCAAGAAAAGACAAATTTCGCGCCGTCACTCTTGTGACGGCGCTTTATTTATGGTATACTGACTTTGAGTATGTATAAATAAACAACGCTGCGCCTGCGGTTGATTCGTAGGGCGGCTCGCCCTACATCCATGCCAAAAAGGGGCAGCGGAGATATTCCTGAAAAATTCCGAAAAGGAGCCGACCCATGGACCTTTTACAGCAAGCCCGTGCCGAGATCGACACCGTTGATGCCGAGATGGCCGCTCTATTTGAGCGGCGTATGCGCGCGGTGGCCGATGTGGTGCGCTACAAGGCCGAGACCGGCAAGCCGGTTTTTGATGCCGCGCGGGAGGCCGCCGTGCTTGACAAAAACACGGCCCGCATCACCGACGAGGCGCTGCGCCCCTACTACCGCGCCTTTCTCAGCGATGCCATGAGCATTTCCCGCGCATACCAGCGCGCCCGGCTGGGCCGCGATACCGCCGCCTACCAAGGCGTGCCCGGCGCGTGGAGCCACATTGCGCTGCGCCGCCTTTTTCCCTTTGCGCGGGAGACGGCCTGCACCACCTGGGGCGAGGTCTTTGACGCCGTGCAGAACGGGGATGCACAATTCGGCGTTCTGCCGTTTGAAAACTCCAACGCGGGCGATGTCTCCACCGTGCTCGACCTGCTGTACACCCACCCCGATATTATCATTGCCCGGATGTGCGACCTGCCGATCCGGCAGGACCTGCTGGGCGTGCCGGGCGCGACACTGGAGACGGTCAGGACCGTCATCAGCCACCCGCAGGCGCTGGCCCAGAGCAGCGTTTTTGTACAGCAGCACGGCTTTAAAACGTCCACCTGGGGCAACACCGCCGACGCGGCCCGCCATGTGGCCGAGCTGAACGACCCGAGCGTTGCGGCCATTGCCAGCGCCGAGACTGCCGGGCTGTACGGCCTGCAGATCTTGTCCGCGGGCATCAACGCCGACGGCGACAACACAACGCGGTTCATCGTGATCGAGCGTGCCGCCGCCGCCCCTGCCATGACCGGCGAGGGCCAGCGGCTGGCGCTGCTGTTCACGGCACGCCATAAGCCCGGCCAGCTGGCCGCGGCGCTGGATCAGATCGGCGCGCGGGGCTTTAACATGGAGTGCATCAAGAGCCGTCCCCTGCCCCATGTTCCGTTTGAATACTATTTCTATGTACAGATCGTCTGCCCGGCGGGCAGCACGGGCGCAGGGTGCCAGACCCTGCTGGACACCCTGACTTCTGTTTGCAGCACCCTGCGGCTGCTGGGTGCCTTCACCCTTGACAGTACGGAGAAATAAGCCATGAAGATAAAGGATGTGCGAAGCATGAAACTGACGATGCAGCTTAAAAGCCGCAGCTACGATATTATTTTGAAGGCCGGATGCCTTACCAACCTCCATCAGTTCACGAACGTGGCAAACCGCAAGGTCTTTGTGCTGACCGACTCCGGCGTACCCGCCGAGTACGCGCAGACCGTGGCGGCCCAGTGCCCCGATTCCACCGTCTACACGATCCCCCGGGGCGAGGGCAGCAAATGCCTGAAGGTCTACGGTCAGGTTTTGCAGGCTATGCTGGCGTTCGGCATGGACCGCAAGGATCTGCTGGTGTCCGTCGGCGGCGGCGTTGTGGGCGATCTGGGCGGCTTCTGCGCGGCCAGCTACATGCGAGGCATTGACTTTGTCAACTGCCCCACGACGGTGCTTTCGCAGGTGGATTCCTCCATCGGCGGCAAGACGGCGATTGATTTGGGCGAGACGAAGAACATCGTCGGCGCATTCTGGCAGCCCAAGGTCGTGCTTGTCGATTTTGACACGCTCAAGACCCTGCCCCGCCGTCAGGTCGTCAACGGCCTGGCCGAGGCGCTCAAGACCGGCATCATCGGAGACCCGCAGCTGTTTGCACTGTTTGAGTGCGAGCACCCCGAGGATAACATTGAACAAATTGTTTACAGAAGTCTGAAATTTAAGAAAAAGATCGTCGAGCAGGACGAGCGCGAGGGCAGCGTCCGCGCCTGCCTGAACTTCGGCCACACCATCGGCCACGGCATCGAAGCCGTGCGCGGTGTGCGGGGCCGCCGTACCACGGGCCTGTACCACGGCGAATGCGTCGCGCTGGGCATGCTGCCGATGATCGAGGACACGGCCCTGCTCAAGCGTACCCGGGCGATTTACCGCGCGCTGGGCCTGCCCACCCGCGCCGGGGCCAACAAGGAGAAGGTCCTGGCCTACATGCAGCATGACAAAAAGGCCCGCGGCGACCATATCACGGTCATTAAGTGCCCCGGCCTCGGCTGCTGGCGCGCCGACAGTCTGCCCATGACCGAGCTGCCGGCTTTGTTAGGTATGGAATGAGGGAAACGGCATCTGGCGGCATGGCTCTCTCCCCCACCGGCCTGCGGGCCGAGGGCCTTGCCTCCCTCTGCGAGGGAGAGAGCCTGCCGGGATCGCCATTTTTCCATTCATAGAAAAATCGGGAAGGATATATGAAAAACACCTTTGGAAATGCCGTAAGTATGACGATTTTTGGCGAGAGCCATGGACCTGCCGTGGGGGCGGTGCTCGACGGGCTGGCCGCGGGCCTGCCGGTGGATGAGGCCGCGATTGCCGCGGCCATGGACCGCCGCCGCGCCCGCGGGGATGGGCTTTCCACCGCCCGCACCGAGGCCGACGCCGTGGAGTTCCTCTCCGGCGTGTATGAGGGCCGCACCACCGGCACGGCCGTCACCCTGATGATCCGCAACCTGAATACCCGCAGCGGCGACTACGCCAAAACCGCCGACCTGCTGCGCCCCGGCCACGCCGACTACACGGCCTACGCCAAGTACGAGGGCTTTCAGGACACGCGCGGCGGCGGGCACTTCTCGGGCCGCATTACGGCGGCAAGCGTTGCGGCGGGCACAATCTGCGAGACGGTGCTGAACGGCCTGGGCGTAAAGGTCTACACCCATATTGCCGAGTGTGCAGGCGTGCAGGACGCACCGCTTTCCAGCGCTGCGGGGCTGGTCATGCCCGACCCGCAGCCCGGACACTTTGCGCTGCTGGATGCGTCGAAGGAGGAGGCCATGCAGGCGGCTATCCGCGCTGCGGGCAGCGAGGGCGACAGCGTCGGCGGCATTCTGGAAACGATTGTGACCGGTCTGCCCGCGGGCATCGGCGAGCCGTGGTTCGACAGCGTTGAGAGCGAGCTGGCCCACCTGATGTTCGCCATCCCGGCCTGCAAGGGCATTGAGTTCGGCGCGGGCTTCGGCTTTGCCGCAATGCACGGCAGCGAGGCCAACGATCCGTTCACGATGCGGGACGGCAAAATCGCCACCGCCACGAACAAGAACGGCGGCATCAACGGCGGCATCACCAACGGAATGCCCATCGTGTTCCGCACGGTGCTCAAGCCCACGCCCAGCATCTATAAGCAACAGCATACCGTGGATTATATCGGCAGGACCGATGCGGAGCTGCAGATCAAGGGCCGCCATGACCCCTGCATCGTGCCCCGCGCCGCCGTCGTGCAGAACAGCCTGACGGCGTTCGGACTGCTGGACCTTCTGACCGTGCGCTACGGCACGCTGGCCCAGAAGCACGGATTCCCCAAAGTGTAAAAACAGGAAGTGAAGAACTATGCAGCAACCGCTGTACGGATTGATCGGCGGCAAGTTGGGCCACAGCTACTCCAAAATCATCCATGAAAAAATTGCAGATTACACCTATGAGCTGCTGCCCCTGCCCACCGAGGCCGAGGCCCGCACCTTTATGGAAAGGCGCGCCTTTGCGGCCATCAACGTGACGATCCCCTACAAGCAGTTTGTCATCCCCTACTGCGACGTCGTTGACCCGAAGGCGCAGGCCATCGGCGCGGTGAACACGATTGTGAACCGTGACGGGAAATTGTATGGGTATAACACCGACTACGCGGGCTTTGCCTATCTGGCCGGGGCCCACGGCGTAGATTTTGCGGGCAAGACCGTGCTGATCCTGGGCACGGGCGGTACGCACTCGACGGTCACGGCGGTCTGCCGCGACGGCGGGGCTAAGGAGATTCTGACCGCCAGCCGCACCGGCAAGGGCGATGCCCTGCTGTACAGCGAGGCCATGCACCGTCCGGACGTGCAGATCATCGTCAACACGACGCCCTGCGGCATGTTCCCGAACGTGGGGCAGTGCCTTATCGACCCGAAGGCGTTCCCCGCGCTGGAGGCCGTGCTGGATGTGGTGTACAACCCCTTCCGCACCGAGCTTTTGCTGCGGGCCGAGGACTGCGGCGTGACCGCGGCGGGCGGCTTTGAGATGCTGGTGGCGCAGGCTGTGTTTGCCACGGAGCACTTTACCGGCAGACAGCTGGACACGGCAGCCATCATCCCGGCGGTCAGCCGCGAGCTGCGGCACCAGCTGGCGAATGTCTCGATCATCGGGATGCCGGGCTGCGGAAAATCCACCCTCGGCGCGGCGCTGGCAAAGCGCCTTGACAAGAAATTTGTGGATCTGGACGCTGAAATTGAGCGCCGCACCGGGCATAATATCCCCGACATCTTTGCCCAGGAGGGCGAGGACGCGTTCCGCCGCTATGAGGCGGACGTGCTGGCCGAGGTCGCCAAGGGCAACAGTCAGGTCATCGCCTGCGGCGGCGGGGTCATCAAGAGCCCGGCCAACACCCGCGCACTGCGCCAGAACGGCCCCGTGCTGTGGGTGCGCCGCCCGCTGGAGGTGTTGGCTACCGGCGGACGCCCGCTCTCCAAGGGCGGCGCGGCCTTAAAGCAGCTTGAAGCCGAGCGCACGCCGCTGTATGAGGCCGCCTCCACCGCCGTGCTGGAAAATTACGGCACGCTGGGCGAAGCCGTGGACGCTGCGGTGAAGCTGTTTGAGACAGACGAAAAGCTGTAAAAGCCTTCCCCCTCGGGGGAAGGTGGCGCAAAGCGCCGGATGAGGGCAGAGCTTCCGAGGCCCGCCGAGAAGGAGCAGTGCCCGCAAGGTTTGCCCTCATCAGTCCGCTGCGGCGGACAGCTTCCCCCGAGGGGGGAAGCCTTCAGGCGGCGGGCCGATGCTTGGCATCGGTCCCTGCAACGCAATATTCTATAGAGCATAAAAAGTATATAAGAAAGAGGCTTCCATGATTATTTCCACTAAAAAAGGTACGCCCCAGGTCGAGCTGGACCGCATTGTCGATAACTTCGAGAAGCAGGGCCTGTCCGTCACGCTGATCCGCGGTACCGACTACAACGTCTTTGGCCTTGTCGGTGATACGACGAAAATTGCCGAGAAGGACGTGCTGGCAAACCCCTGGGTCGAGAACGTGACCCGTGTGTCTGCCCCTTATAAGCGCGCCAACCGCCTGTTCCACCCGGAGGATACTGTCGTGGACATCAACGGCGTCAAGGTCGGCGGCAATGCGCCCATCGCCGTTATGGCCGGTCCGTGCAGCATTGAGGGCGAGGAGCACACCATCAAGATGGCCAAGGCTGTCAAGGCGGGCGGTGCCAACTTCCTGCGCGGCGGCGCGTACAAGCCCCGCACGAGCCCCTACTCCTTCCAGGGTCTGGGCACCGAGGGCATCCTGGATATGGTCAAGGCCCGCGAGATCACCGGCCTGCCTATCGTCAGTGAGCTGATGGACGAGGTCCACATCCCCGAGTTCGAGGAGTATGTGGACGTTGTGCAGATCGGTGCGCGCAATATGCAGAACTTCCAGCTGCTCAAGGCCGTCGGCAAGATGCACAAGCCCGTTCTGCTCAAGCGCGGCCTGGCGAATACCATTGAGGAGTGGATCATGTCCGCCGAGTACATCATGGCCGGCGGCAATGAGAACGTTATCCTCTGTGAGCGCGGCATCCGCACGTTTGAGCGCGCGACCCGCAACACGCTGGACCTGTCCGCCGTGCCGGTCATCAAGGAAAAAACGCACCTGCCCATTATCGTTGACCCCAGCCACGCCACCGGTGATTATAAGTACATCGAGAGCATGGCTCTGGCTGCTGTGGCCGCCGGTGCCGACGGTCTGGAGATCGAGGTCCACAACGACCCGCCGCACGCCTGGAGCGACGGCGCCCAGTGCCTGAAGCCGGATAAGTTCGCCGATGTGATTGCCAAGTGCCGCAAGGTCGCTGCCGCCATTGGCCGGGAGATGTAAATTGGACGCGAAAATTCATGTCAGCCGCTTAGGCGGAACGGCCACGGTGCCCCCCAGTAAAAGCGCAGCGCACCGTGCGGTGCTGTGCGCCGCATTGGCGGAGGGCACCAGCCATATCACGAATATCGAGTACAGCAAGGACATCCGCGCCACGCTTGGCGCGGCGGCCCAGCTGGGCGCAAAAATCACCGAGGAGGCCCACTCCGTGACCATCAAGGGGCACGGGACGGCGGGCGGCTTTGTGACGGTGACACGCCCGGTTTTCTGCAACGAGAGCGGCTCCACACTGCGGTTCATGATCCCGCTGTTCAGCCTGACGGCCCAGAAAGTGCGCTTTACCGGCGCGGGGCGGCTGTTTGACCGCCCGCAGGCCATCTACCAGATGCTGTTTGAGCGCCAGGGCCTGCAATTTGAGCAGACGCCCGAGGGCATCACGATCTTTGGACGGCTGCGTCCCGGCGGGTTCACCCTGCCCGGCGACGTGTCCAGCCAGTTCATCAGCGGTCTGCTGTTTGCCGCGCCGCTGATGGAGTCCGAGAGCAGCATCGAGGTGCTGGCCCCCTACGAGAGCCGCTCCTACGTGGATATGACGGTTGACGCCATGCAGCAGTTCGGCGTCAAGGTCACGAGCCGCGCACGAAAAAACGGCAGTGTGATGTACCGCGTGGCCGCGCCGCAGCGGTATACGGCCAGCGACTTTGCCGTCGAGGGCGACTACAGCCAGGCCGCGTTCCTGGCCGTGCTGGGCTGCGTCATCGGCGGCATCACGGTCACGGGGCTGAACCCCGACAGCCAGCAGGGCGACAAGGTCATTCTGGACATTTTAAAGCGCTGCGGCGGCAAATTCAAGCCCGTCGAGGGCGGGCTGCACTTTGACCGCAGCCTGCTGAAGGCGACGGAGATCGACCTGGCGGACTGCCCTGATTTAGGGCCGATTTTGTTCACGCTCGGCTGCTTTTGCAGCGGTGAGACGGTCATCCGCAATGCGGGCCGCCTGCGCCTGAAGGAATCGGACCGCATCGAGGCCATGCAGACCGAGCTGCGGAAGATGGGCGCGCGCATCGAGGTGGACGGTGACACCGTGCACATCCAGGGCGTGGCGCTCCACGCGCCGAACGCGCCGCTGTCCGGCCACAACGACCACCGCATCGTCATGGCGCTGGCTGTGGCGGCGATTGCCAGCGGCCTGCCCGCCCTGCTCTGCGGGGCCGAGGCTGTGGACAAGAGCTGGCCCGCGTTCTGGAGCGTGCTGCGCGGTCTTGGCACCAAGGTGGAGCTGAACACCGACAAACAAGAAGAATTTGACATAAAGGCGTGATTTCCTATGCTGGATAAAAGCAAAACCTACCTGATCGTCGGTCTGGGCCTGCTGGGCGGCAAGTACGCGCAGGTGCTGAGCCAGAAGGGCTACAATGTGACCGGCATCACCCACAGCCAGTCGACGCTGGACTATGCCTTGCAGCATGGCTACATCCGCGCCGGTAAAAATGCGGATTTTGAGGATCTGGTAAGGGAGGCCGACTGCATCATCTTCGGCCTCTACCCCACCGTGCTGCTGGACTGGGTCAAACAGTACGGTCGACTCATCCGCCCCGGCACGATGGTCACGGATGTGTCCGGCGTCAAGCGCGGTGTGGTTGAGCCGGTGCAGGCCGCCCTGCCGGAGGGTGTGGAATTTATCGCCAGCCACCCGATGGCGGGCCGCGAGACGAGCGGCATCGCCCACAGCGCCGAGGTCAACTTTGCCCCCGCAAACTTCATCATCACCCCGACGGAAAAGAACAGCCAGACGGGCATCGACTGGTGCCGCGACCTGGCCGCGGAGCTGGGCTTCAAGCGCATCAGCGTGCTGACCCCCGCCGAGCACGACCACATGATCGGCTACGTCAGCCAGCTCTGCCATGCCATTGCCGTCAGCCTGATGTGCGCGTCCGATAACTCGGAGCTGGCGAACTACACGGGCGACTCCTTCCGCGATTTGACGAGAATTGCCCATATCAACGACAAAATGTGGGCGGAGCTGTTCCTGTGGAACAAGGACAACCTGATTTCCGAGATCGATATGTTTGAGAGCGCCCTGCAGGATATGCGGGAAAAGCTCGTCCGCGATGACCGCGAGGGGCTGGAGGAAATGTTCCGCCTGTCCACAAAGCGCCGGGAAGCGTTTGACAAGAAATAAAAAATGCTGCTGTCTCAACCGGACAGCAGCTTTTTTATTTGGCTCGTGCAGAGGCGGAGTATGGTTACATGTGCAGACGCTTTACGATTTCGTTTTTCAGGGCTCTGCCGCGGAAGATGACAAGGCCCAGAAACGTGATGACGCTTATGATCAGGCAGATGACCCACGGCAGACTGTGGGCGTCCAGCCTGCCGGAATAGTCAATGCGGAAGAACAGCAGAATGTACGGCAGGACGCCGATGCCGATGTTCATGAGCAGATACACGAGCGCGTTTGCTGTAAAGCGGCTGCGCAGGAAGGCGCGCACCACCCGCAGGACCGCCACGGCCCAGACAGCCATCAAAATGCTGAAATGACGGTGGGGCGTGTCTTCCATCAGCAGGAAATCAAAGGCACCGGCTACGACGATGAGCGCTGACAGCACGAACGCCACGATCTTATACAGCAGGGATGCGCGGTGGATGCGCGGGGCCGTTGCCGGAAAATACGGCTCTCCGGCGGGGCCGGACAGGCGGTTCTGGCACAGCGGGCAGTAGGCAGTGTCCCCGCCGACCCTGATATGGCAATGCGGGCAGGTATTCATCTTTCCACCTCCGTAGCGTACAGGGTAACATCCAGCCCATCCTTGGCAAACTCCCGGTAAAGGCGCTGCAAAATGGCGGTGCTGCGCAGGGCAGAAGCAGTGCCCAGCACAAGGTCGTCCCCGTAGGAGCAGACCACGGTGAACAGCGTTTTACAGCTGGAAAACGCTGCAAAATTGTGGATATAGGGCTTCATACCCTCCGGGATGCTGACCCGGCCCATGTTGGAGACAACGGCGGAGACATGCCGGTCCTCCAGCTTGGTGAAAAACTTGACCGCCGCGTTTTTGATGACCAGCGGAACCGGGCGAATGCCGGGTATGTGTTCCAGTTTTTCATACGCATCCATCTGGGCGCGAATGTTCTCGGGCTTTAAAACCTCTTTCAGCTTGGCATCAAAGACCGGGGCGACGGTTTCCAGCGTGTCCTCGGGCGTCAGCGTATGGGCGATGCAGACCGAGTTGAAGAAGTTGCGCGCGGTCTCGCTGGGATAGTAGTTGCGCAGGTTGACGGGTAAGCTGATGCAGATCGGCTTTTTGCGTTCCAGTGCGGGCATATCGTGGTAGATGGCCAGCATGAAAGACGCGCCCAGGTAGCTTGTCATCGAAACGCCCAGCGCGTGGGAGCGTTCCAGCACCTGTTTAGAGCTTAAATGTCCCTCAAAAAACTGCAGCTGGCTGTAGGGCAGAAAACCGTGCGGGCGGTACACTTTGGGTTTTTTAGCGGTTTTCTTCCGCTTGGTGCCCTCATAAAAATTGCGGAAGCTGTCCTGTGCCATATCCCCGGCGGAGGCGCTGTTGGGCGAAGGAACGTTCTCCATTTCACCGGGATGGCGCAGCGCCAGATAGTTGCGCACGATGGACTTTAAGTAGAGTAGGCCGCCGTTGCCGTCCGTAATGGCGTGGAACATTTCCAGGTTGATCCGCGCCCCGAAATACGTTACGCGGTAGATCAGCTTATTGCGGCGCTCCGGCGTGTACAGAGGTGCGCAGGGGGCTTTGGTTTCCGGCTGAGCGGTGGGCAGCTGGTCGGTGGACTCAAAATAATGCCAGAACAGACCGCGGTGCAGCGTGACCTGAAACTGCGGCCATTCCTGTGCGGTGCTGCGCAGGGCCTCATTCAGCGTATCGGGGTCGATCTCCTCGTTCAGCGTGCAGGAGATACGAAAGACCCGCGGGTCGCGCTGGGACGCCGTAGCCAGAAACACCTTGGCGACGTTATCGACTTTATACCAGGAATCGGACATGAGCATGGTCCTTTCTTTTGTGGCTGTACGGGAGCGGCTGCCTCCCGGAAGGTTGTTCTTTCTTTTGGCAGCAAAAGAAAGAACCAAAGAAAAC
>OLQM01003564.1_pt1 | contig 13255 bp, 9 predicted proteins | sample 1673161 | NCBI WGS metagenome assembly OLQM01 (sample SAMEA3136761, study PRJEB25190) | human gut metagenome | reverse complement strand
GAATAACCACTACGCGTTTTGAGAGGAGCGATACCGATGAAAATGGGTCTTGTCACTGCCATTCTGGAGCAGTATGACTATGAAAAAATGATCGACACCGTGTCCGAGATGGGCTTTTCCTGCGTGGAGGTGGCCTGCTGGCCCTGCGGCAAGGCGGAGCGCAGATACGCGGGCGTCAGCCACATCGACGTGGATGAGCTGGACGACGGGAAGGCCGCCCACATCCTGGAATACTGCCGGTCCAAACAGGTGGAGATCTCTTCCCTGGCATTTTATCCGAATACCATGGACGGGGACCTGGAGAAGCGGGCCGCCAATATCGAACATTTGAAAAAGGTGATTCTTGCCTCAGAGAAGCTGGGCGTGGGCATGGTGACCACCTTTATCGGGCGGGATCAGACGAAGACCGTGGAAGCCAACATGGAGCTGTTCCGGGAGATTTGGCCGGATATCATCCGCCTGGCGGAGGAGCATCACGTGAAGGTAGCCATTGAGAACTGCCCCATGCTGTTTGACGGGGACCAGTGGCCTGGCGGGCAGAATCTGGCCACCACGCCGAAGATTTGGCGGGAAATGTTCGCCGCAATCCCCAGCGATTACTTTGGTCTGAACTATGACCCCAGCCATTTTGTGTGGCAGATGATGGATTATATCCAGCCTATTTATGAATTCAGAGAGAGGATATTCCATGTACACTATAAGGACATCAAGGTTTATCCCCAGAAGCTTAAGGATGTGGGAATCATGGCATATCCGCTGGAATATATGGAGCCCAAGCTTCCGGGACTGGGAGATGTGGACTGGGGACGTTATGTGTCCGCGCTGACTGATATTGGTTATGATGGGTTTACATGTGTGGAAGTGGAGGACCGGGCATTTGAGGCGGACCGTGAAAGGATTCTGGACAGCTTAAAGCTTTCAAAACGTTACATAGAGCAGTTTGTAATATAATAAAAAGCCGGTATAATCTAATATCTCATAATTACTCCCCCTTTTCTCAACGATTCCCTGTTTTTTCTCTCTGAAAACCGGCCTCCGGAAAAAGCATGTTTATGGTTTTTCCGGAGGTTTCCTTTTCCAATGATATTCCACATGTTTTTCGTATCGCTCTTTTTGGCGGCCCCTTATTGCGGTTAGTCAAAATTGTACAAATAGGGCTAAGATTGATAACAGTTTGCCAATATGTGGCAAATGCAATAGACACAGGGCGGAATTTGCGTTAAAGTGGAAGTATAGAATAACATATTATCTGTAATTCATGTGTGTAAAGGAGAGGTGCTGATCATGGAAACGATTAAATTGAGAGACGGGTTCTACTGGACGGGTATTATTGACGACAAGCTGCGTGTGTTTGATATTGTGATGTATACGGAGTTTGGCACAACCTACAATTCCTATGTGATGAAGACCGGGAATAAGGTGGTGCTGTTTGAGACGGCGAAGGCCAGGTTTTTTGACGAATATCTGGAAAAATTGAAAGCAGTGATTGATGTCACAAGGATTGACTATCTGGTGACCAGCCACACGGAGCCGGACCATGCGGGGAGTGTGGAGCGGCTGCTGGATTACAGTCCCCAGATGAAGATACTGGCTACTCCCTGTGCCATTAGTTTCTTAAAAGAAATCGTGAACCGGGACTTTGTCAGCATCGCGGTGAAGGACGATCAGCGGATGACCATTGGCAAGCGGACACTGCATTTCATGCTGGTTCCAAATCTGCACTGGCCGGATACCATGTACACATTTATCGAGGAGGAGCAGATTCTGGTGACCTGCGATTCCTTTGGCTCCCACTACTGCCTGGAAGAGGTGGTGTCGGATAAAATTCAAAATGAGGACGATTACTTAAAGGCGCTGCGCTACTATTTTGACTGTATTATCGGGCCGTATAAACCGTTTATGCTGAAGGCCCTGGACCGGGTGAAATCCCTGGATATCAGTATGGTGTGCACGGGACACGGCCCGGTGCTGGCGGGTGACAGAATTAAGCGGGTGATGGCCCTTTACCGGGAATGGTCCACGGTGGTGAATCCCAACAGGAAAAAGACCGTTATCATCCCTTACGTCAGCGCATACGGATATACAGGACTGCTGGCGGAGAAGATTGCGGAGGGAATTTCCGACAGCGGCGATATCGACGTGCGCTGCTACGATATGGTGACGGCCGATACGGCGAAGGTGCAGGAGGAGTTACAGTTTGCGGACGGAATGCTGTTTGGTACGCCCACCATTATTGCCGAGGCGCTGCGTCCTATCTGGGATTTGACGCTGGGCATGTTCAGTGTCACCCACGGCGGAAAATATGCGGGAGCGTTCGGCAGCTACGGCTGGAGCGGCGAGGGAGTACCCCATATCACGGAACGCTTGAAACAGTTGAAAATGAAGGTGGTAGACGGGTTCAGGGTGCGGTTCAAACCGTCGGAGGCGGATTTGGTGAGTGCCTATGAGTTCGGATACCAGTTCGGATGTCTGGTGCAGTCCAAGAAGCCGGGGGCAGCGGCTGCAAAGGGCAGCAGGAAACTGGTTAAATGTCTGGTTTGCGGGGAGATTTTTGATTCCTCCATCGAGATTTGTCCTGTCTGCGGCGTGGGCCGGGAGAACTTTGTGCCGGTGGACGATGTGGTAAATGATTTCACCAACAACACGGCCAACGAATATCTGATTCTCGGTAACGGCGCGGCCGGATTTAATGCCGCGAAAGCCATCCGGGAGAGGGATGCCACAGGGCGGATTATCATGGTATCCGAGGAGCCCTATCCGTCCTACAACCGTCCCATGCTGACCAAATCCCTGGTTGCGGGTCTGGAGCCGGAGCAGATAGCTATGGTGGATGCCCCGTGGTATGAGGAAAATCAGGTGCGCCAGATGCTTGGAAAACGGGTGGAGAGCGTGGATATGGATGCCAGGGAGGCGCTTCTTGACGACGGAACGAAGCTGCATTTCACGAAGCTGATTTACGCCCTGGGAAGCGAGTGCTTTATTCCGCCTATCGAAGGAAGCAAGCTGCCGGAGGTGGCGGCAATCAGACGGCTTTCTGATGTCAAAAAGGTGGAGACCCTGATGAAGAGCACGGGGAAGGCCGTGGTTATCGGAGGAGGCGTTTTGGGACTGGAAGCAGCGTGGGAACTTAAGAAGGCCGGCCTTGAGGTGACGGTGCTTGAAATGGCGCCATCCCTGATGGGACGTCAGCTGGATGAGAGTTCCGGGGAGCAGTTGAAGACAATTGCATCCAAAGCCGGCGTGGTTATCCGCACCGGTGTTGATGTGGAAGCCATCGAGGGGGAAGGCCATGTGAGTGGTGTCCGTCTGAAAACAGGGGAAGTGGTGGAAGCCGGGATGGTAATTGTGTCAGCGGGTATCCGCGCCAACATAGAGCTGGCGAAGAACATGGGGTTGGAGACAAAGAAGGGAGTGGTTGTCAACGAGCTGATGGAGACATCCGTTTCCGGTATCTATGCCTGTGGTGACTGCGCACAGTACCATGACACGAATTACGGCATATGGCCGGAGGCTGTGGAGCAGGGCAGGACTGCCGGCGCCAACGCGGCCGGCGACAGTCTGGAATACACTCCGGTACCTGCGGCCCTGACCTTCCACGGTATGAACACCGCCCTGTTTGCTGCGGGCGACAACGGAAGAAATCCGAATCTCTATTATAAAACAGTGGAATTCAGGGATATGGGTAAGGAACAGTACCGGAAATACTATTTCCTGAATAACCGGATGAGCGGTGTAATTCTGTTAGGTGATTTGTCCCGGATGGCGGTCATGACGGAAGCGCTGGAGAACCATGCTGCTTATCAGGATTTGATGGAGAATTAGGGAGGTATCGAATAGGCAACGAAAGGGAGTGTCATGCAATGGCATGAAATCATTTGGATTTTGTGCCAGGAGAGATGCTCCTGTTTTTTTGCAGACCATGTTACTTTGTACCTTAATTCATTTATTTTCTGCTATAGGATATTTTGGCGGTTTATGGGAAATTAATGTTTCAGTCCGCAATGAGACAAATTCGGCAAGATACTCTTGGGAAACCATTGTTCTAAATTGTGTCGCAGCAGGTAAATTGACTATAAAAATACCTCTATAAGCAGATATTGGTTATGTACCTTGTCTGCTTAAGAGGTATCATATTAGCTCCAGTGCTATTTTCCATGTAAAAACACTTATTGTACCTTACCCGCCGGCTCTTCCGCCTGAACCGGATCCTTTGGAAACACCAGATTAAGGATGATTGCGAGCAGGGATGTCAGTATAACGCTGTTCTCCTCCAGCATTGCGGCGATTCCCGCGGGGAACTGGGCGCTGGCGCCTTTGCAGAACTGGGTGCCCAGGCCAAACGCCAGGGATACGCCGATAATCAGGCAGTTCCGGTTGGAGTAGCCGGCCTTGGCAAGGAGCTTCATGCCGGAGGTGGCAATCATTGCAAATACAACCACGGTACCGCCGCCAATCACGCAGTTGGGAATGGTGGACAGCACAGCGCCTACCTTGGGACAGAGACCGGCCAGGAACAGGATTCCGCAGCCAACCAGAATCACAAAACGGGAGCACACTTTTGTCAGCGCCACGATGCCGGAGTTCTGGCTGTAGGTGGCTGTGGGGAAGCTGTTAAGCGCGGCTGAAATAATGGAAGTGATTCCGTTTGCAGTGGCTCCGCCTCCGATTTCATCCGGGGTGGGTTCACGGTCCAGTCCGCCCATGCAGGATACGTTGAAATCTCCTATCATCTGTACGGCAACGATGAAATAAAGCAGAACAAACATCAGGGTATATCCCAAATCAAATTTTACGCCAAACGCAAATGGCTTTGGAAAGGCAAACCAGGCAGCCTCTCCGATGCCTGAGAAACTTACCAGTCCCAGAATGACAGATAAAATGTAGCCTGCCGTCATACCGATAAGAATAGCCGCAACCTTGGGAAGGCCCTTGCCCAACACATTGAATCCCAGTACGACCAGCACCACGAAAACGCCGACGGCCCAGTTGATGGGGGCTCCGAAATCCGGCGATGATGTACCGCCCGCAATATTGCCGATGGCAAGATTAAAGATGGAAACACCTACGGTCATGACAATGGTTCCCGTCACCACAGGAGGGAAGAAGGATGACATTTTTTTAAGGAGTGTTCCGTAGCTGACCGCAATGACGCCCGCCGCAATCTGGGCGCCGAAGATATAGGGAATTCCTTTGCTGCCGTAAATGGAAAGACAGGCCGGCAGGAATACATATGTAAGTCCCATCATGCAGGGAAGGCCGGAGCCAATCTGTATGCTGCCGATTCGTATGGGATAGAGCTGGATTGCGGTTGAGATGGCAGCTCCCAGCATGCAGCACTGGAGCAGCATGTTGGCGTCCTGAACAGACAGGCTGGCTGCGGACGCTACTAAAATCATAGGAACGATGTTCCCTACAAACATGGCCAGTACATGCTGCAGGCCTAAAGGCACTGCCTCCTTCATACCGGGCCTGCCGTCAAGCTGGAATTTTGAAGTGCTGGTTGATGTGTTCTTTTGTGACATTGTTGTTTTCCCTCCTGATTTTCTTTGTTATTTAAAAACGCTTTCATGAAAGCTTCAACACTTTGTGAAAGGTTGCCAAACTCATGGAAGTCTGCTGCTGCCTGCGGAAATAAAAAAACGAGAGCCGCAGCTCTTTGTAAAAGGCTGCCAAACTCTCATTTTAAGTTTATGAAATATAAAATTGTAAAACAGTGCAAAATAGTCAACTAATAATATTAGCTGTTAAATATTCGTCTTATGACAGTATTTAGTCTAACATATTTAATATATAAATGCGATATTCTTTTGAAAGAGTATCGCATTTAACTGAATTTGTCCGGGTAAATTGTGAATATTGACGGAAAATTAAAATGGATACCCGGAAAAAGCAGCATGTAAAGTAAGTCTCCCACATGGTTTTCTGCCAAATCCTTATCGGGTCCCGCTTGCGTTTTTACCTTCCTCCTGCTAAGATATTAGTACTACGTAATGAAGTTTTATGCGATGGAGGTCGTCTGGGCAAATGGCAAGTATCAGGGATGTGGCAAAAAAAGCGGGTGTAGGGGTGGGGACTGTTTCCCGGGCCCTTAACGGGACAGGCTATGTTGCGGAGGATACCAGGGCAAAAATCCTTGCAATCGCTGAGAAGCTGGACTATCAGCCAAATGAGCTGGCCAGGAACCTGTTCCGGAACAGGACGGGAATCATTGGAATCGTGGTCCCTGATATGGAAAATCCATTTTTCAGCAAGCTGCTGAAACACATGGAAATCCAGCTCTATAAGAACGGGTATAAGGCCATGATCTGCAATACCATTGAGATAAGCAACCGTGAGCAGGACTTTATTGACATGCTGCGCCAGAATGTAATGGACGGAATCATCACCGGCGCCCATTCCCTCCAGGATTACGCGTACTTGAACCTGAACAAGCCGGTGGTTGCCATGGACCGGAATCTGGGACCGGGTATTCCCATGATACACTCGGACCACAAGGCGGGAGGACGGATGGCGGCCCGGCTTCTTTTGGATGCGGGCTGCAGGAACGTGCTGAACTTTGGCGGTTCCTTCCGCGTTCATACGCCTTCCAATGACAGGCATCAGGAATTTAAGCAGGTCATGGAGGAAAATGGGGCATCTGTGAAAACCATTGAAATGGCCTGGAATATGATGGAATATGATTACTATTGCCGTATCATGGAACAGTACATGGATATTTACCGGGATATTGACGGGGTGTTCACTACGGATATAGGAGCCCTCTACTGCCTTAACATAGCAAACCAGAGAGGCGTGAAGGTTCCGGAGAAACTCCATATCGTTGGTTATGACGCAGTTGACATGACCCGGCTGTTTACCCCCAAGCTTACCAGTATAGCGCAGGATATACCGGGACTGGCAACGGCCTGTGTGGATACCATGATGGACCTGTTGGATGGTAAAAAAGTAGAGATGGAACAAATTCTGCCTGTTTCCATACAAAAAGGTGGAACGGTATAAAGCGTTCCACAAAGAGCACAGAGGATGCCTGAGAACGACAAATACGGTAATTGGAAAAAGAATAAAAATAGTGCACAATATACAGAGTAAAAAACTGTGTATTGTGCACTATTTTTGCGCATTTTTACAAAAAAATATTGACATACTAATCTAATAGTACTATAGTGTGGATATGGAACGGGTTCCATATAAGAAAAATAGACACAGACAGGATAAGGGGAGGTGATGTGGATGTTGGAATTTGACAGCGGGGAATACGAATCCATCTGCATATTTGCTGAAAAGTCAGATGACAGGGATGGATGGATCTGCCTGGAAGGACCCGGAGGAAAGGAACAGCAGGTTCACATGAATGACGACTGGTACCGCCTGGTACAGCTGGCCCTTCCCCAGAACGGTACATACCGCATCAGGTATAAAGGGGTTGGTCTCATCCAGATGTATCTGAGCGGAGGACCGGATTTGATGGAGCGGGGGATAAGGTTCCTGGACCCGGACAGCGGTGATGAAATGGAACTGGGAAAATGGTATGATACTCCTGTAAGGGAGCAGTATCATTTTAATCCTTTTATGAACTGGGTAAATGATCCCAATGGGCTCTGCTGGTTCAAGGGATATTATCATCTGTTCTACCAGTCCAATCCCTTTGGGCAGGAATGGAATGACATGTACTGGGGCCATGCGGTGAGCCGGGATTTGCTGCATTGGACACATATGCCCTATGTCCTGGAACCTCAGCCCGGCCTGTGGAGGGATAAGGAACACAAGGGAGGGGCTTTTTCGGGAAGCGCCCAGGTGGAAGGGGAACAGATGCATCTGTATCTGACACGGCACCATGGTCCGCAGGAGGACGGTGAGGAAACCAGGGAATGGCAGACAGAGGCCGTGTGCAGGGACGGCATCCATGTGGAAAAGGAGCGCCCATGCATCACTGAAAGACCGGAAGGAGCATCCTTTGATTTCAGGGACCCCAAGGTACAACGGGCGGAAGGCAGGGACTATATGGTATTGGGCTCCAGCCTGGACGGTGTGCCGTCCATCCTGCTGTATGTCCGGGAGGGCGGAAGGTGGCTCTTTAAAGGCCCTCTCTTACAGGAGCACGAGCCGGGAATCAGGACCTTTGAGTGTCCGGACTTTTTTGAACTGGATGGGAAATATGTGGCCGCAGGCGCATGGATGTGCCACCGCGATGAGGCCGGCCGGTATCAGATGACGCGGTGCTATACCGGCACCTTTGACGGGGGCAGGTTTAAGACAGAATACCAGCAGTGGTATGATTTTGGGAGCAACTTCTATGCTGTGCAGAGCTTTGAACACAGTGGCAGAAGGATTGCCATAGGGTGGATTTCTGATTTTTACGGTGAACACCGCGTTAAGCCGGGAGGAGCCTGCGGCAGTTTTTCCCTTCCAAGGGAACTGCACATGGAGCATGGCAGGCTGTTCACGGAACCGGTAAAGGAATGTTACGGACTGCTGAAGGACCGTATATTCGCGGTGTCAGGACAGATTGAAAAGGATGGCTGCGGGCAGGAAGGGAATTTGACCGGAAATTCGACAGGAAATTGGGCCGGAAATTCAACAGGAAATTCCTCTGGAAATCAGGCGGATAATCAGGCGGCAGCCCCGGAGATTCAAGGAGAGCATATCCCGCCTGTGCATGTTCCGGGCAACTCGTTTTTTGTAAAAATCAAACTTGGCGATGACCAGGATTTCCTTGTGACCCTTGCAAGGGAGGGAAATGACGCCCTGTATCTGGAGCGGAAAAAAGGAGTGACAAGCCTGGTATCCACCAGGAAGGAAGTGAAAGAGATTTGCTTTCCGTCTGATGTCGGCGGAGTCCGCTATGTGGAGATTTTTATGGACCGGAGGGTGGCGGAGGTTTACTTAAACCACGGCGAAGCCGCGGGCACCAAGCTGTTTTACCAGGACAGCACAGAGGGGCATCTGGAGGCGGATTTTTCGGCCGGAAGTCTGAATCGTTTGGAGGTATGGACCATGGAGTCCATCTGGAGCCATAAATCATGAAGAGAGGGAGATTGGTTATGAAGAATAAGAAATTGGCATGTATGACACTGGCAGTGGTTTTGGCGGCATCCGCACTGAGCGGCTGCGGCGGCAGTTCCAAATCAGGGGGAGGCAGGACCAACAGCGACGGGGCTAAGATGGTGACCATCTGGAGTCCCACGGATGAACCGGCCATTGAAGCATGGTGGGTTGAAAAAATCAATGCGTTCAATGAAGAACACAAGGGAGAAATCGAGCTTAAGAGGGAGGCCATCGTGAGGGCGGATTCCTATGCCTACGAGGATAAAATCAACGCGGCCGTGACAAGCAACGACCTGCCTGACATTCTGTTTGTGGACGGTCCCAACATATCCAATTACGCGGCGGACGGAATCATCGTACCCATTGACGCCCATTTTACAGAGGAGGATTTGAGTGATTTCGTGGAATCCATCAAGGTGCAGGGAACCTATGACGGAAAGCTGTACGCCCTGGGAGCCACTGAGAGTTCCGTGGCATTGTACTACAATAAAGATATGACAGACGCGGCCGGCATCACCATGCCGGATAAGATGGAGGATGCCCTGACCTGGTCTGAATTCGCTGATATTGCCGGTAAGCTGACCACCAGCGGCGTGGCAGGAACCAACATTATCATGGATAAGGGAGAGGGGCTGCCCTATGTGCTGGAGCAGTTCTGGATTTCCAACGGCACTGACTTTGTAAGCGAGGACGGTTCCAAGGCAGACGGCTACGTGAACAGTGAAAAAGGAATTCAGGCAGCCAATTTCCTCAACAGCCTGATTCAGGATGGATATGCCAATATAGACCCCATGAAGCAGGAGTTCCACAATGGAAAATGCGCAACCATGCTGGGCGGTTCCTGGGAAGTGGCCACCCTGGAGCAGTCCTTCCCGGACCTGAACTGGGGCGTTACATACTTTCCTGTGGCTGACAATGGCGGCATAAACACATCGCCTACCGGGGACTGGGCTGCCTGCATCACCAGGAATGCGGACGAGGAAGCCGCGGGCGTTGTTATCTCCTATCTGATGAATGAGGAAAATGTGACCTCCTATGCCCAGGCCATAGCAAAACTTCCCACCAGGGCATCCAGCTATGACACGCTGACAGAGTACAACGAATATCCCCGTTCCCTCTTTAAGGAGCAGTCACTGAATACGGGCCATCCCAGACCCAGAACACCTGGCTATACCGTGCTGTCACCCGGATTCTCAGAGGCCATGATGAACATGTTCACGGGCGCGGATGTAAAAGAGTCCTTAGACCAGCTGGCAGCTGATTTTGATTCCAACTACCAGAAGAACTACGCGGAGTAATGGTGAGGGGGACGATGCTCCCCCTTCCCTTAAAAAAGGAAAGGAGGTATATCATGAAGTATGGTACTAAGAATAAGGTCCATGAAAGGCGGGCGGCGTTCCTGTTCATCCTTCCGGCGGTGCTGCTGCTGGCAGCGTTTCTCATACTGCCCGCTGTTTCAACGGTCCGCTATGCATTTACTGATTACAATATCCTCAGGCCGGATAAGATTAAATTCTGCGGACTGGACAATTTCGTGGAGCTTTTTGGGGACAGGGACTTTAAGAAATCCCTGGTAAACACCATCTACTTTACGGTGGTGGTAGTTCCCTTCCAGTGTATTCTGGCCCTGCTTTTAGCCCTGCTGATTTCATCCAGGAGAAAGGGAGTATCCATATTCCGGGCAGCCTATTTCAGCCCCAACATCACTTCCATGGTGGTGGTTGCCATCCTCTGGAGCGTGCTGTACAATCCCAATCCCAGCACAGGACTTCTGAACGCATTTCTCACAAAGCTGGGCTTTGCCCCCTGCGGTTTCCTGACAGACCCCAAGACGTCCATGAATTCCATTATCTTCATGTCGGCCTGGCAGGCGGCAGGGTATCAGATGATGATTTTCCTGGCAGGACTTCAGGCCATACCGGGAGACCAGTATGAAGCGGCGTCCATTGACGGTGCGGGCGCTTTCCAGAAGTTCCTGTATGTGACCCTTCCGGGGCTTAAAAATGTCATTAAGTACGTTGTCATGATCACTATGATTCAGGCCATGAAGCTGTTTACGCAGCCCTATGTCATGACCCAGGGCGGTCCCCAGAACTCTACCAGGACCCTTGTGTATTACATCTATGAACAGGGCTTCCAGAGCAGGAATTTCGGGTATGCCTGCAGCGTGGCAACCGTATTCTTTGTCATAGTGGTAACCATGTCGCAGATGTTAAAGCGGGTCATCAAGGCAGATTAAGGAGGGAGAATCATGGGGTTAAAGGAAAAAGATATCCTGAAGCGCGTTTTGTTTTATGGCGGAAATGCAATTGTCGCCCTGATTTTTGTATCGCCGCTCCTGTGGATGATTGCCGCGTCCCTGAAACCGGAGGCTCAGATATTCTCCGACATGAGCACCATCAGGACGTTCTGGCCCACAGCGGCTGCCCTTGGGAATTATGTTGAGGTGTTTACCAGGGTGAATATGATGAAATTCATCCTCAACAGCTTGTTCTATGTGTTTGTCATTGTTATCCTGGACCTGGCGGTCAATTCTGTCTGCGGATATGCCCTGGCAAAATTCGATTTTCCCGGAAAGGAGCTGCTGCTGACAGTGGTCATCAGCCTTATGGTGCTTCCCATGGAGGCTATCATGCTGCCCCTTTACAAGGAGGTTGCCAGCCTTGGCTGGGTGAATACCTGGGCCGGACTGATTGTTCCCTTTGTGGGGAAATGCTTCTCTGTCTACATGTTCCGTCAGTTCTTCTTAGACATTCCCGATGACCTGCTGGAAGCGGCGGCCATAGACGGCTGCGGCCCAATCAAAACATTTTTTACCATTGTAATGCCTATCTCAGGCACGGTGTACGCCACCATATTCATTCTGGACTTCGTGGCCCACTGGAATGATTTCATGTGGCCCATGCTGGTGGTCACAGGGGAGGACATGAGGACAATCCAGCTGGCCATCCAGACGTTCTTTGGCTCAAAGCCAATACACTATGGAGCAATTATGGCGTCCCTGACCATATCGGCAATCCCCATGCTGCTGATGTTCGTATTTCTTCAGAAATATTACGTGGAAGGTATTGCATCCACTGGCATAAAGGGATAGAAAAGAGCTGGCAATAGAAAAGAGCTGGCATTGGAGAGGAGCCTGCTTCATACATTTTTTCCAATCTTTCCCTAATGGCTTTCCAAATATTATGTGTTATTATAGTTTTGTAACAGAAATGTAATAATTATGTAACACATAAGGAGGTAACCATGAGAAAGATATCCATGTACACATTGTCCGCAGCCGCAGCCATGCTTGTTTCCACAGCAATACCGGTGACATCACTGGCAGCCGTATCTACATATCATATTCCTTTTGCCAATGGAAGCGCATATGTGATTGGAGTGGGAGGACAGAACTGCTTTCCCGGTAATATAGGCCAGAATGGGAACTGGGGCCAGAACGGCGGCTGGGGCCAGAATAATAACGGGAACCAGAATAACGGGTGGGGCGCAGGCCCGGTGCTGCCGGATAACAGTCTGCCGCAGGTTACACCGCCCGACTTCATCTTCCCCACACCGGAACTGCCCGGACCTGAGATGCCGGACACCTCACTTCCGGACAACTCACTGCCGGGTGAGCCGGATAACCCGGGCACGGCTCCCGAAGCTCCGGGGGATACGGTTCCCGGTGAACCGGATAACGGCGGCAGCCAGGACGCATATGCGGATGCAGTGGTTGAACTGGTAAATGCGGAGAGGGCAAAGGCAGGTCTTAGTCCACTGTCTGTCCACGAAGGCGTGGCAGAGGCGGCCAATACAAGAGCGCATGAAATCAAGAATACATTTTCACATACCAGACCTGACGGCAGCAGCTTCAGTACAGTCCTGACACAGGCCGGAATCAGCTACAGAAGTGTTGGGGAGAACATTGCCTATGGACAGAGCTCGCCTGAGGCCGTGATGCAGAGCTGGATGAACAGCTCAGGCCACAGGGCAAATATTCTGAACCGTGATTTTACTTCCATTGGGGTAGGACATTATAAGGATGCCAGCGGAACCGATTATTGGACACAGCTGTTTATAAAGTAAGATAGAAGAAGATAGCCAGCCAGGCCGGAGGTGATCCGGCCGGCTGGTGTTTTTTATAGGGCGTGGAATAACGCCATACAGACCCTATGGAACAGCGCCGTGCGTTCCCAATATCTCTCAGGGTGATTTCTCACGCGGATCA
>OLQM01003561.1_pt1 | contig 13264 bp, 12 predicted proteins | sample 1673161 | NCBI WGS metagenome assembly OLQM01 (sample SAMEA3136761, study PRJEB25190) | human gut metagenome | reverse complement strand
TCATCGTTTCGCCGGCGACGATGTTAGCGGTGCTGCCGTCACTTGCAAGACCATTGAGCGCCGACTCCGTTGCGGTGACGGAGTCGTTGAGCGAGAGCCTGCCCTCGTCGATGGCCTCGAATACGAGCAGCGCGGTCATAATCTTCGTGAGCGAAGCGGGGTAGTTCTCCTGGTGGGCGTTTTTTTCGTAAAGGATCTCGCCCGTGTCCGCTTCGATGAGAAGACCCGCGCGCGCGTCCAGATCAAAGGATTCGTAAGCGTCGGCGCTTGTCAGAGAAAAGAGGGGGAGCAGGAGAAGAAAGGATAAAAAAAGTGACACAAGACGGCGTTTTTTCATGGAAATATACCTCATCGTATGATACAATAAAATATAGAATGTAGTTAAGAGAATGTAGTTAAGATGAGCGCGCCGTTCGGCACGTTTCGACATCAGTATAGCAAAAAAGGCAGGCGAGCGCAACCGTGGAAACAAAAGAAAAAACAGGCAGCTTTAGCGGCATTTCCCTTGTGCTTGCGGCGCTGACGGTTTTGTTTGCCGTTTCGCTCGTGTTTCTGCACAAAACGGCATACGAGGGGAACGCGCACGGCGACTATACCGTGACCGTGCAGCACAGGAACGATGAGATCACCGCGCCCACGCGCGTGCTCGTAAACGTCAATACCGCCGACGCGGCGGAACTGGAAACGCTCACGGGCATTGGCCCGTCGCTTGCGCAGGCGATCATCGACTATCGCGCCGAGCACGGAGACTTTACCGCGGCGGAGGAGCTTTTGCTTGTCAAGGGCATCGGAGAGGCAAAGCTTGAGGGCTTCCGCGCGCAGATCACATTCACGGAGGAGGAACCCAATGAAGATCATGGTCGTTGATGACGAGCTTTTGCTCGTCAAAGGCATGAAATTCAATCTGGAAAACGAGGGCTACACGGTCGAGACCGCTTACGACGGCGCTACGGCGATCGACATGGCGAAAACAGAGGAATTCGACCTCATTATCCTCGATCTGATGATGCCGCAGGTGGACGGGCTGACGGCCTGCATGCGCATTCGCGAATTTTCCAATGTGCCGATCATTATGCTCACCGCCCGCAGTGAAGACGCCGATAAGATCATCGGCCTTGAGTCCGGCGCGGATGACTATATCACAAAGCCGTTCAATATTCTTGAGCTCAAGGCGCGCATCCGCGCGCTGCTGCGCCGGGCGAATGCCGCTCCGCAGCAAAAACAGCAGCCCTCACTTCTGACTGCGGGCGGCATCACGCTGGATCCCGAGCAGCGCGTCGCCATGAAAAACGGCGAGATCATCGAGCTGACGGCCAAGGAATATGACCTCATCGAGCTGCTTGTCAGAAATCCGCGCCGCATTTATTCGCGCGAAAATCTGATGGATCTTGTCTGGGGCTACACCTACGCGGGCGATTACCGCACGGTGGACGTACACATTCGGCGGTTGCGCGAAAAGCTTGAGGACAATCCTGCCGCCCCACAGCATATTCTGACGAAGTGGGGCGTGGGGTACTATTTGAAGGACTGAACGCAACACGTGAGAAAGAGGAAAGGAGGCACCGCCATGCAGGCGCATGCGAGCTTACAGCGCAAATTCAGCTTTGGCTATATCGCCATCATTCTGGCGGTGCTGCTTCTGCTGAACACATACCCTCTCATCACGTCGGAAAACCTGACGTTCCGCTCCAAGCAAAGCTCACTGCAAGGCAGCGTTTCGGTGATGGTGACGGCGCTTGCGGGACTTGAAGAGCTGAGTGAGGAAAATGTGGCAGGCGCGATGACGCTTGTGGAAGAGAGCGGCATTTCACGCGTTCTGGTCACGGACGCGTCAGGCCGTGTGCTGTACGATACGCGCGAGACCGACGGTGCCATCGGGCGCTACGCCTTTTATACAGAGCTTGTGCAGGCGCTGCGCGGGGAGGATGTTTTTTACACGGAGTTTTCAGACAAGGCGTTCAAAAGCCGCGCGGCCTCGCCGGTCATTTACCACAACCAGACAATTGGCGCGGTCTACGCCTACGAATATGACACCGAGCAGGCGGCGCTGCTGCTGTCGCTGCAAAGAAACCTTGTGACCATTTCCGTGGTGGTGCTGGTATTTGCCGGCGGGATCAGCGTGCTTTTATCCCGCGTGCTGACGCGGCGCTTCGGCGTGCTGACCGACGCCATTCGAAAAATGCGCGAAGGCTCGTACAGCCACCGTGCCGAAGTCGGCGGAAATGACGAGATCAGCGAGCTTGCCGCCGAGTTCAACGACATGGCGGATCGCTTGCAGACCATTGAGGACGCGCGCCGCCGCTTTGTATCCGATGCGAGCCACGAGCTCAAAACACCGCTTGCGGGCATTCGCCTGCTGTCTGATTCCATTTTGCAGACGCAGGATATGGACGCGCAGACTGTGCGCGAATTCGTCGGCGACATTGAGCAGGAATCTGAGCGCCTTGCGCGCATTACGGAAAATCTGCTGCGCCTGACGCGCCTTGACAGCGGCCTGCTGCCGGAGGCGCAGCGCGTCGATCTTTCGTCTGTCGTTGCGCGCGTGGCGCGCATGCTGCGCCTGGTGGCGGAGGAAAAGAAGGTCGACCTCTCCTATGAAGTGCGCCGCGAGGGACAGACGCTTGCAAGCGAGGACGAGATCCATGAGATCATCTATAATCTGACGGAAAACGCCATCAAATATAACCACCCCGGCGGCTTTGTGAAGCTTGCTCTGGCGGGGGACGAGGACAACTGCCTGCTCACCGTCAGTGATGACGGCATCGGCATTCCGGAGGAGGACATGCCCCGCATCTTCGACCGTTTTTACCGCGTGGACAAGATGCGCTCCCGTGCAGCGGGCGGCACCGGCCTCGGCCTTTCCATCGCGGCCGACACGGCGCGCCGCCGCGGCGGCAGTATCGAGGTGCGCGCAAGAGAGGGCGGCGGCACAGTATTCACCGTGCGCCTGCCGCGCTGCAAAGAGGGAGGGGAGGAACGATGAAGAAACGCATTCTTCTTGCCGCGGTGCTTGCTATGGCGCTCACGCTCCTTTGCGCCTGCGCGCAGCGCGTGCAGGAGATGGACGAGAGCGGCTACGAAGTCTATTTCCTCAGCGATCCCGCTTCCGCGGGCGGCGAAGACGCCATCTGCGCGCAGCGGACGCGCCTTGCTCTTGACGATACGATGGAAACGGAGGACTGCGTCCGCGCCCTGATGGAGGCGCTGCTCACGGGGCCTGAGGACAAGTCGCTCAGATCCGCCGTCCCGGATGGGACAACGCTCAAGTCGCTCAAGGTATCCGGCCACCGGGCACAGATCGACCTGAGCGCGCAATATGCGCGATTGTCCGGCATTGACCTGTCGCTTGCGGACTATTGCATCACACTGACGCTGACGCAGCTGCCCAACGTGAACGCGGTGAGCATCACGGCGGACGGGCGCGAGATCCCGTATCGGGAAACGCAGGTGCTCCTTTCGGCGGACACGCTGCTCTCTTCCCGCGAGAGCGGTCTGCGGCCGATCACCGTTTCGCTCTACTTCTGGGATCCGGCGCGCGGCGAACTGCGCGCCGAGCAGCAGACCCTTGCCCTCTACGAAGGGCAGACGCGCGTGAACGCGCTGCTCGAAGCGCTTGCGCAGGGGCCGGAGGACGATTCGCTCGTTTCGCTCCTGCCGGAGGATTTTTCGGTGATCTCTTCACGCACTGAAAACGGCGTCTGTTATCTTAACCTTCCGGCGCACGGCGCGCTGCCGGAGAGAGAAGACGAGCGGGCGCTGATGCTCGAGGCGATCGAGCAGTCGATCCTCTCGCTCAGCGGCGTGGACGAGGTCCAGTTCCTCATCGAAGGCGCGGCGGGATCTGTCCCGCACCGATAAAAAAGCCCTCCGCAGACAGGTTCTGCGGAGGGCTTTTGCAATAGAATTTTGCGTCAGACGCGCGCGAGCATCGCCGCGCCGATCACCCCTGCTCGGTAGCCGAGCGTACACAGCTCGATGCGCGTGTGGGAGGCGGCATAGCGCGCGCCGAACGAACGCGCGTGCACCCTTTCACGCAGCGGCGCGAGTAGCACCTCGCCCTGATTGGCAACGCCGCCCGAGAGCGCCAGCACCTCGGGGAAGAAGATATTGACGAGATTCGTCAGAGCGCAGGTCAGATGCTCGATATAATCCTCCACGACCTGCGTACCCGCCTCGTCGCCGCGCGCCTTGGCAAGAAAGGCCGTGCGGCCGTCCACACCGCCGTTTTCCGCGGCGATCGTATGCAGAAGACTCTTGGGGTGCGCGGCCATGGCGCGCTTCGTGTCGCGGATGAGGGCTGTTGCGGAGGAATAAGCTTCAAAGCAGCCGCGGCTGCCGCAGGTGCATTCCTCGCCGTTTTCCGCGATGACCATGTGCCCAAGCTCGCTCGCGGCGCCGGTGTAGCCCGTGAGGAGTTTGCCGCCGAGCACCACGCCGCCGCCCACGCCCGTGCCGAGCGTGACGACAATGGTGCTCTCCGCGCCTTTGCCGCAGCCGAAGAGCGCTTCGCCCAGCGCCGCGGCGTTTGCGTCGTTGCCGAGGTGAATGGGGAGCGCCGTATACGCGCGCAGCGCGCTTCTAAGGTCAAAATTGATAAAATTCAGGTTTGCCGCAAAGCGGACGATGCCGCTTGCGTCGTCCACTGTGCCGGGGCAGCCGACGCCCACGCCGCCGATGGCGGCCTCTCCGTCAGAGAGCTGCGCGATGACTTGACCGATGCGCGATGCGACGGCCTCAGGGCCGAGGTCGACGCAGGTCGGCACGGAGCATTCCTGCAAAATGTTGCCCTCTGCGCTCACAAGCGCCCCCTTGATGTTCGTGCCGCCGAGGTCAATGCCGATATAGTTCATAAAAGCCCCTCCCGGGTAAAAGTTGTCCTCATTGTATGCCGCGGCAGGGGAAAAAGCAAGAGCGGGAACGCGGAAAAGTTTTCATGAAAAGCGGAAGCGTGAAACTTTTTTGCGTTTTCTTCGTCTAAGAAAGTAAAGGAACAGAAAAGCACCGCGCACGCGCGGCAAGAAGGGAGAAAGACAAAGATGAACCGTTGGCAAGGGGCGGCGCTCGCCGCGTTGAGTGCCGCGCTGCTGCTTACGGGCTGCGGCGCGCCGGAAACAGAGAACGATGCGGCGCAGGAGCATCAGATCACCTACGAACACATCTGTGAGAGAAATAAGATCTCCGCGCTGCTCGAGCGGCACGAGGTGGTGACTATTGTACGGGAGAGCACAGACAGCAGCAACGGCGGTCAGGACGTCAAAAGCACCGATCAGTACACACGCGACGAAAAAGGCAGGCTGCAAAGCTGGAGCCACGGCTGGTATTCTGATGCGTACGGCGCAGACGATATTTATAGCGTGAATGTCTGCCTGGATGAAGTGCCGGACGGTATGTGCATTGTTGCTGGAACAAATGATGACGGCAGCGCTCGGATTGCCAGCGTGACCGCCTGCGGAAGCAATGAATGGTACGAGAAAAGCACCGCGTGGGAACCGTTTTTGCCCGTAGCCGGTGACGGTATCACGGTGGAGGTCGAAGAGCCGTATGAGCAGGACGGCCAGCTCGTGTTTCCGATCAAACATTATATCACCGACGATGACACTGACTACTCGCTGCGATGGCTCTATGTCGATCCAACCTCCGATGACCTGATATCGATCAAGTCGGAGCGGCACAGAAAAGACTTGCAGGGAAAAGACTCCTGCTTTGCCACGGGAAGCTATACGTTCAACTATGACCGCCCTTATGAACCGGAGGAAGACCTCTACGCGCAGATGCTGTCGGACGATGGCCCCGGGCGCGAGGCAACGATCGTGTGGGACCACGGTACGGAGCAGGAGCGCGAGCAGAATGTCACCGTGCCGCTGAGCTCGCTCCTTTACTTAAGCGGCAGTCAGGAGCTGCGCTCTTACTACGACGCCGCCATGACGCAGGAGTATCAAACCCCTGAGATCGAGTGGCCGGACGGCGGCAGCACGACCGTCTATGTGAAAAGCGGCGATCAAGACTGACGGGAGATGAGAGAGGAGAGCACACCATGAAAAGCTGGAAGAGAGCCGTCACCGTTGCTTTATGCGCTGCGAGCTTACTTGTGGGCTGTGGAGGCGACTGTGGGCTGAAAGATGGCGAGGATTATACCGTCGAGGATCTTCGAGGGATCAATATACCCCTTGCACTGCTCGAAAGACATGAGGTCGTGACGGTGAATGTACAGTACACCGATGAAAATGGCGATGTGACTTATACCGCCAGAGTGCAGTACACCCGTAATGCGGATGGAAATGTCGTGTCCTGGGGGCATTATGGGTATGATCCGAGCGAGAATTATCCGGTCAGTGCAAAAGAGCGCTGGACGCAGGCAAACGGAAAAGTGTATCTGGATCGATCATCGAACGAAGAGAGAACGATGATGACCTGCTTCACCAAAATAGATTACGAGATGTATGTTCTTGCTGATTTGCCCGCAATTGCGGAATTTGAGATGGGCACCGAGGAGAGCGAGGAAACGATCGGATTACAGAATGGTGTGTACCTGCTCTCCGGGAGTGTGACATATCCGAACCTTGGCGGTTATCACAGCAAGACGCTCTACGAAGTTGAACCTGGATCCGGCGAGCTTCTCGCCATGACAGTGACTGATCATGCTGCGGATGATGAGGCCTTTGACGGCAAGATGCGCTACACTTGGAGCTACGATGAGCCCTACGCGCCTGAGCGTGACCTTGCGGGCGAAGCACTGCACGAGACCGACAGTGCTGACACCTGCCTGCTGACGCTCATCTACGACCCCGGCACAGCGGACGAGGAAACACAGCAGTACCGCGTGACGCGCGGCAGCTATGCCATGTTTGCCTGCCGTACCGGCAGCAATATCTATTATGATGCAGCGTTGAGTCAGGAGATCGACTATCAGGCGGGCATCGACACGAGCGGCGAGAGTGCAACGGTCTACATCGTGCCGCTGGAAGAGAACCATTAAAAAGCTTTAGAATGCGGGCGTGAACCCGCACCAAAATAAGGAGGAAACCAAGGTGAAAAACTGGAAGAAAGCAGGCATTGGCGCGCTTTGCGTGATGAGTCTGCTCGCGGGCTGCGGCATGCAGGACGGCAAGGACGATGGGAACGGCGGCAAGGACGACACGCCGATGGACGTGACGCTCGAAACGCTGCGCGAGGTCAACGATCCGCGCGTGCTGCTCGAAAAGTACGACGCCGTGACCGTGAACATTCAGGGCACCGACCGGGACGGCGAGGTGACCTACACCGCAAGATTGCAGTACACGGACGAGAGCGGGGAAGCGCTTCTCATGTCCTCGCATTATAACTATACCGCCAACAGCGGCCCGGGCGAGGAAGAGCTGTGGAGCCAGGGGCGTGGCGACCTGTACGCCACGCGCATGACGAGCGACGATAGCGCGAGCCTGAACATCTATCCCATTCCGGGCGAGGGGACGGAGTATTTCCTTGATATACTGCCGCAGTGCGCCGACCCCGCCGCCAAGAATGCCGAGGAAACGCTTGACGAGCGCAGCGAGCAGGACGGCGCGGTGCTGCTCTCGACCACCACGCGCTTTAAAGACGCCGGCGGCTACTACTATACCACCCTCTACTACGCCGATCCCGAGACGGGCGAGCTGCTCGCCATGTCCGTGACCGACTACATCGAGGACGGCGAGGGCGGCGCGACGGAGATGGGCACGACGCTCTACAACTGGAGCTACAACGAGCCCTACAAAGAAGAACCCTACAAGTCAGGCCGCTACCTTCTGAACGATGTCGTGTACGCGACGGACGACACGAGACCCGCCTGCCTGCTGACGGTCTGCCTCCCCACGAAAGAAGGGGGCGAAGACTGGTGGGTGAATGAATACCATGTGGCGAGGGGGACGTATGTCACCATCTGCTGCAGCATGGGCTGCACGCTCTACGCGGACGCGGCGCTGACGCAGCCCATCGACGACACCGTGTCCATCGACACAAATGGCGAAGAGATGACGGTCTACGTCCTGCCCGACGTGCCACTGGACTAAAACGGCATGAACTTAAAAAACGGCGGACTTCAAAAAAGTCCGCCGTTTTTTTCACGCAGCGTGAAACTTTTTTCCCATTTTTTCGTCTAACCATAACACAGGGATATTTGCGCGACAATTAAACAAATCTTAAAAAAATTGTAACCAAATCGCGCCTGATTGTAACGACTTCTTCATACGATGCGATTATAATAGAAACCTAATTTAGAATTGAGGAGAATCTGCGATGGCAAATGACCAGAAGCCCGTCATCTCGGTGCGAAAGCTCCGAAAGGTGTACATGATGGGGCAGGAGCACGTGGTCGCACTGCACAATATTGACCTTGACATCCCGCGGGGCGAGGTGTGCTGCATCTTCGGCACGTCCGGCAGCGGCAAATCGACGCTGCTCAACCAGCTGGCGGGACTCGAAAAGCCCACGCGCGGCGTGGTGCGCATCGGCGGCGTGCCGATCTCACAGCTCAACGAAAATCAGCTCGCGGCCTTCCGGCAGAAGCACATCGGCTTTGTTTTTCAGTCCTACAATCTACTGCCGGAGCTGACGGCGGCAGAAAATGTCGCCATGCCGCTCATGTTCAAGGGCGTCGCCCCGGACGTGCGGCTGCTCGAGGCAAAGAAAATGCTCTGCCGCGTGGGACTCAAGGATCGCATGGATCACTTTCCCAACCAGATGTCCGGCGGTCAGCAGCAGCGCGTGGGCATCGCGCGCGCATTCGTCACGCACCCCGAGGTGGTGTTTGCCGACGAGCCGACCGGCAACCTTGACACAAGGACGACGAAAGAGGTCATGCACATGATCCGCGGCTTTGCCAAGCGCTTCCACCAGACGATCGTGCTCGTTTCGCACGACCCGGAGATGACCGAGTATGCCGACCGCATCGTGACGCTCATCGACGGCAGGATCGTCAGCAACGTAGAAAACCAGGTCAAGGCGGAGATCGACGCCGCCCCCTACATCGAATAACGGAGGAAATCGAACTATGAAACGCATCACAAGATCCCTGCTCTCGCTCTGCCTTGCCTTTGTGCTGTGCGCGGCGCTGCTGCCAAACACGAATGTTGCCAAGGCGGCGAATGAAGGCCCCTTTATGATTACAGGTTATGATGTCAGTTCATCAAGTGTTGCGATGGGTGACGAGGTGGCGGTCACACTTTACCTGTACCGCACAGATGGGAAAAACGATTCGATCTCGCTCATTCGCAGCGTCGACAGCTTTCAGGGTGACAGCACCTATTATCCGCAGGCTCCGTCGGCGGGTGAAGATGGCACAACATATACTGTTAACCTCAACCACCTGACTTACACGGGTGACGATGCGAGAACACTGAAATTTACGATTTACTATACTAACGAGAACGGCAAGGGCGCTTATCAGGACGGAAGCGTGATTATCCGCGAGTGCGTGCCCTACACCGAGCCGAAGCCGGAGCCTGAGCCGACGCCGGAAACGATCCCTGCGCCGCGTGCCGTATTCAATTCTGACGGCATGGTCTCGGCCATTGCTGCCGGGGAGACGAAAGTCATCACCGTTTACATTCAGAACGCCGGCACCACCGCCATGCGCGACCCCATTCTGACGCTCAAATCCTCCGGTTCGCTCCTCATCATGGGAAGCCAGGACTACATGCTCGACGATATCCGTGCGGGCCGCGATACGGCCGTCAACGTAACGGTCAAGGCGCTCGACAAGGTCGAGTCCCAGATGCAGACGATCGACGCCTCGCTGTCGTTCTACTATGACGATGGCACGCAGCTCACCAACGGCAGTGCGTCGGGCAGCGTCAACGTTCTTTCCGCCGTCAGCAACGATGGGCAGAATGAAGATATCGCAAGCCCCACGCCCATTGTCATTCTTTCAAAGTACAACTACGGCGGCTCGTCCGTTGCGGCAGGCTCGGGCACGAACCTGAGCTTCAGCTTCACCAACACCAGCAAGAAGCTTGCGATCGAAAACGTCATGGTCACCGTCACCGGCGGCAGCGACCTGATGCTCAACGGCTCGACCAACACCTTCTATTTTGATTCCGTCGCCGCGGGCGGCAGCAAGAGCGTTACCGTGCCGATGAAGGCCGCACAGCTCATCAGCGCGAGCGCACAGGACGTGCAGATCGCCGTTACCTACGAATACGTCGATCAGAACGCAAGAAAATCCGGCAGCGCAACGCTTTCCCTGAGCGTGCCGCTCTACCAGCCCGATCGCTTTGAGCTGAGCGAGCCCAAGACCTCCTATACCGGCTACGTCGGCGAGGAAACGAGCCTGACCATCGACTATGTCAACAAGGGCAAGAGCGCCATCAGCAACGTTGATGCGACCATCTCCGGCGACATTGATTCTCCCACGCCTTATCAGCGCGTCGGCACGATCGACGGCGGTAAGAACGGCACCATCGCCTTCGCCGTGACCCCGCAGCTGGAGGGCGAGAATCAGGTCAAGATCGTTATCACCTACGAGGATTCCAACGGCAACACGAAAGAGCGCGTCTTTGAAGCGACGGTCGAAGCCATGGCCTACGAGCCGGCCGACCCCGGCATGGACGATCCCGGCATGATCGACCCCGAGCCGGCAAGCACCTTCCCGTGGAAGTACGTCATCATCGCGGTGGTTGCTGCGCTTATCGTCCTTCTCATCGTGCTGCGCATCCGCAAGAAGAAGGCCAAGCAGAAGGCCGAGCAGGCGCTCTGGGACAAGTGGGACGAAGAGGAGCTTGCCGAGGAGAAGAAGGAGGCAGCGGACGCCGCGGCTGAAAACAAGGAGGGCGCGGCCACGGGTGCTGAGGAGCAGAACAAATGAGATTCGCAGATATCCTGAAAATGTGCTTCGACAGCCTGTCGCGGCGCAAGGGACGCACGATCCTGACGGTGCTGGGCGTGTTCATCGGCTGCACGTCCATCATCGTGATGGTCTCCATTGGCGCGGGCATGCAGGAGTCCTACGACCAGATGCTCAAAAATATGGGCGACCTCTCCATCATCCAGGTCTACCGAGGCTACAACCAGAATACCGGCGAAGCGAACCAGACCAAGCTCGACGAGAAGGCGGTGGAGAGCTTCCACGAGATCGCGGGCGTGCAGGCCGTCATGCCCAAGGCAAGCCTCGACAACTACAACATTTCGTTTAAGGCGGGCATCAACGACCGCTACAGCGCAGACTGGGGCACCTTTGTCGGCATTGACGTGAGCGCCCTTGAGGACATGGGCTTCGAACTGGTCGCGGGCCGCTACCCGCAGAGCAGCGACGAGGTGGTCGTGGGCCAGTATTTTGCCTACAACTTCAAGGATACGCTCATGCCGGACGGCAGAAATTATGTCAATCGCTATAACTGGGACGAAAACGGGAATCTTGACACGGAAAACGTCCCCGACCCGTTCTTCGACCCGCTCAAGACGGACGTGAAGATGCTTCTGACCTCCTGGGACGACTCCGGCAACGAAACGACGCCGTATAACGTCAATCTCAAGGTCGTCGGCGTTCTGAAGGAAGATCAGGGCAAGGGCTACGAGACGAGCGAGGGTGTGATGATGGACATCAATGCGCTCAAGTCGCTCATTCAGGATCTGACAGGGAAGACCGACACGAAGTTCGAGTATTCGTCCATCAATGTCAAGGCAGAGAGCCTTGAGGCTGTGCCGGATGTGGAACAGGCCATCAAGGATCTGGGCTACAGCACCTATTCCATGCAGAGCCTGCGCGACGAGCTCAACAAGCAGACCCGCCAGATCGAGCTGATGCTCGGCGGTCTCGGCGCGATCTCGCTTCTGGTCGCGGCCATTGGCATTACCAATACGATGATCATGTCCATCTCCGAGCGCACGAAGGAGATCGGCATCATGAAGGCGCTGGGCTGCTATGTGCGCGATATCCGCGCGATGTTCCTGATGGAGGCGGGCAGCATCGGCCTTCTTGGCGGCGTGCTGGGACTGATTTTCAGCTTTATCATCTCCGTTGGCATCAATCTATTCTCCTTCGGCGCGTTCGGCGGCGGGGGAGTGACGTGGGAGTTCATCAAGCAGGCGCTCATCGGCGGAGAAAACGTGACGCGCGTTTCCGTCATCAAGCCGGAGCTTATCCTCTTTGCGCTGGTGTTCTCGGTGTCTGCCTATCCTCTTCGCCGTCCAATGCAAGGATCATACACACCGCCGCAAAGATGGCTAAGGCCCTTCATGCAAGATTTACCGCCATCTATGTGCAGACGGATACGGTCATAAATGATGAGGATCAGTCCCGACTTTCGCAGAACATACAGCTCGCGCAAAGGCTCGGCGCCGAGATCGTTAAGACGCACGGCGAGGATGTACCGCTGCAGATCTCGGAATATGTCAGGCTTTCCGATGTCACAAAAATTGTGATCGGGCAAAGCAGTGCCAGACGCAGAGGGCTGTTCGGAAGACCGACTCTCACCGAAAAGCTTATCTCCTCCGCCCCCAACGTTGACATTCATATTATTCCCGACGCACTGAACTACACAAAGCCGCACAGACGCCGTCTGTTCTTAGGTGCAGAGATACCGTCGCTGCGGGATATTGTCGTGACCGTTCTGGCGCTTGCCGTATGTACGGCGATCGGGTTTCTGTTCGGCCATCTCGGCTTTCCCGATACCAATATCGTTACGGTATACATCCTAGGTGTGGCCGCTCGTTGACGACTATCTGAGAAAAGGAGCACTTTTCGCCCTTCATTGGGGAGCCGCTCCGGATCGTTATCTTTTCCGCTGACGGCAGGTTGCTGCTCAAACTGCGTCTTTATCAAGTTATAGAAGGACTGATTGCCCCTCGTGCTAAAAGATGTGATCTGCGAGGACGATAATTGATGCCTGCAATGCGGACAAGTTGGAAACGTTAAAATCTGTGGCCGATTTTTTTGTGCAAAATTACAATAGTATAATTTCCGGATATTCGGTTTTCCGTCATCTGAATCATCTCGAAAATTGATAAATCCATTCTTTATGTCAAGATAACACGGCCGGATTACGTTCTTTCCCTGCTTATCTGGAATCTTATAATCCTCTGGTGGCAGATAAAGATGCACTTCCTTCATCTGCGAATCCAGAACCTGACCAGAATAATGCCATAGATACGTTCTCTGATGCGTTTCAAGTGCATTTCCTAACACATACCCCTTATAAAACAACGCCCCACAGCGACGATCATTGTACAATTCATATACAACGCTATTACAGTGAGGACAAGTCAAATGACCGTCCGCCCAGAAGATTTCTCCCAATGTAAGGGCTCCATC
>OLQM01003555.1_pt1 | contig 13283 bp, 12 predicted proteins | sample 1673161 | NCBI WGS metagenome assembly OLQM01 (sample SAMEA3136761, study PRJEB25190) | human gut metagenome | reverse complement strand
GGAATTGTTAAAAAATATCGAATTCACAAGTGAACAAACAGTTGATGAAATACTGGAAGAGAATGCGTCATTGAAATTGTTATATGATGCCACAGAGAAAAAGTTAAAATTGGAAGATGCATTTAGTAATCTATCTAGGGTATTTTTTGACCCGTTCGAATATTATTTGGAATCTTTAGGATATAAGAATATTATCTTACTACGAAGAGATTATCAAGCATTTATTGATGGATCTTCAAATAAGGCGTATTTTTTCTTGTTTAACGATGAATCAAAAATAAAAAATAGGATAGAAGATTTTGTTAGAGATAGAGACATCCATAATTTTGTTGTTTTTGCATCAGAGAACATATCCTTGTCATACGCATCTATACAGGTTGATACTTGTAACATTAGGATTATAGATTATAATCCACACAAGTTATTCGTGCTTCTTAATATGTATAGATGGAATTATGATAAACAGTCAGAAATTGCCGAATTATTAAATGTTGCAACAAAGTTCACTTTTGAATAATATGGGATTTTCAAGTAAAAGTGTATTTCAATGCCATCAGTATAGTATTAATATTGCGGAATTAATATCTCCAATATATCATCTTGTTGTAGAATTATGCGAGCATAATGATCGTGCAGTAAAATTTCACCAATGGGCTCATAATTTATTCGATGTAAAAAAGGTAATAGGTGTTTCAACTTTACCAGAGTCTAATACAGAAGACTCATTCTGTATGGATGTTGCATCGTATTTGGAGGATGAGTTATACCTGTCTGTTGATGAGTTGGCTGATTCAAGAATCACAATGCTATACAGGAATGAAGGGAAAATATTTGTGAATCAGGCTGATGGGTGTAACTGTCGTGAGATATTAATTTCCTGGATTGAAAAATTCAATCCTATAAAATATCTGTTTGAGTCTTTAATTATTGATGAAGCCATTAAAAATCTGGAAAATAAATTATATCCATTCATAAATAAAACTTATTATAGTAAAGCTGTAACTATAAGTTCTGGAATAAAATTGAATTCAACTATAATTCCATATGAATGGGTAAAATTAGATGAGTGTGAAGAAAAAGTTATAGACAAAGAAGCGTTGTGGTTTGATAGCCCATGGAAAGATGAAGTAGATTATGAAATGCAGCTCCCAAAAGAAATAATAAGAAACAACGAATCAATAGGACTTGTTTTGGGTGGTTCTATTATTCCTTTTATCAATATAGATGATGTCATTAATAAAGATTACTTTTCTCAATATTTTTGGGAGATGTTGCTACATGTTTATTCCAAACATAAGCATATAAAAAAGATAGACCGTAATCTTACACCATTTGCAGATGCTTGTAAAGACTCCGATTTTTGTAAAATACTATCTTTTTTAAATCACAATCTGTACATTAGAAAGGGGGATGTTGAAATTCCTCAAAAATATAAAGATTTCTTCGAAGAAGTATATAAAATACAGAAGTTAAAATATTTAGATGCATTTAATTTTTACACCAATATTCCAAATGAGAACAATGGGCAAACTCTCTTAGGTGTATATGCCTTAGAGAAGAAATCTTCAAATTACAATTTACTTCATTGGATTAATGCCCATAATGATAGTAGCCATAAATATTCAGCTGTTGAAAGAGATAACGAGATGAAATCAGATAGTGTCTATGCTCTGCGTCCAGCCTATAGTTATTATTTGGTTAGTAGATATTTTGAAGAGATGTTTAATTCTATACTAGAAGAGCTCGGATGCAAATACATTAGCAATATTGAACTATCTAAAAATGGTTCTAATGATATCTTTATAGAAATAGATAGTATAGTGCAAAAAGCAGATGGTACTTTGGTATATTTTGAAAATAAAACAACTCTGACAAAATATAATATTGAAGAAACAATATCAAAAATAGAGCAGTTTCTGGTTAAGTATTTACAACCGATTATTACTCAATGTTTTGCAAGTAATAAGTCAGAAATATGGTCGTAACTTTTAATGGTGCATTCTAAAGGGTTAAGATTTAACACTTTTATTGATTCTTAACTCGTTTGAGGTGTCGATTTGGGCTATTTCTTCTCTTTTCAGGGTAATTCACTTCTGATATTCCACTTTATTTTTGGCTTATTCTGATAAGATTTACAAAGGTACTACATTTTGTTTGATATTACTCTTTGTTACTTGTCCTTTTGTAAAATTCCACCAATAGTAGTTTGGAGTTTTCTCAAAGGAGGTTGGTTGAAACGACACCCTTTATGAGATATGGGGGGGGATGGGGTGGTTTGAACCCAACCATTATCACAAAAAATCAACAAAACGCAAGTATATAATCTATTCTATTATTTTGGAGGGAGTGCAATCTATCGTTTGCCAAATCTGTCCTTGTCAAAATAATAGGCCTCTCTGAAATAAACTCATGAAAGAGGATAGGCCTTTAAGTTTAGACCGATTGATTTTCTACTATTTCGTCAGTCGTTTATCTCCGTTGCCGCACGCTTTATCAAGTCAAGCCGATGAATAAGGAAAGGTTTTGGGGCTGTTTACTCTCCGAAGGAGAAAGAAACTACCACAAACGGTTTATCGCTTGACCTTTCCATATTCAATGAGGCGGCTACCTTTTGCATCCAACACAAGGGGATAAACGACTGAATGTACTTAAACCAAAGATGGTACCTGCACTTCGCATTACACTTTTTATTGGATTATACAAGGGAAACAGGGAAAAATATGTTACCTTTGTAATCAAAATACAACTGCGCTAATGACCTAAAGAATCAAAACGATAAAGCAACATACGAAACTCCTTCGCTGTCTTATGGGCTTTGGTCAGCCTCGCAGGGATAGCGGCGGAGTTTTCCGCTTTTATATACGACAATGGCAAAAAAGGCAAAAACAAAGGATATAGTAGAGAAAACTATTGAGCAAACGCTATGGGATTCGGCAAATGAGTTGAGAGGCAATCTCGATGCTGCCGAGTATAAAAGTGTTGTACTCGGACTTGTTTTTCTAAAATATATCAACGACTGCTTTAAAGTCAAGCACGAAGAACTGATTGCAGAGGGTGCTGGTTTTGAAGAAGACCCGGATGAATATATTGGCGATAACATATTTTTTGTTCCTGTTGATGCCCGTTGGGACAAAATTGTCAAAGCCTCACTTACTGCCGAAATCGGAGTTGTCGTTGATGCGGCGATGGAAGCATTAGAAAAAGAGAATAAACAGCTAAAAGGTATTCTTCCGAAAAATTATGCACGCCCGGAACTTGACAAACGCCGCTTGGGTAATGTGATTGATATTTTCGAGAACAATCTACACTTTACAGGGTCGGAAGCCCGTGATGTACTCGGACGCGTATATGAGTATTTTCTTGGAGAATTTGCCCGTGAAGAGGGCAAGAAAGGTGGAGAGTTCTACACCCCTTCATGCGTTGTCCGTACCATTGTTGAAGTTATCCAACCTTACAAAGGTAAGATTTTTGACCCTGCTTGTGGTTCGGGAGGTATGTTTGTACAGAGTAGTAAGTTTATTGAACGACACCGGGGTAATATCAATCAAATATCTGTTTATGGGCAAGAACTCAACAGCAACACGTGGAGATTGGCACAAATGAACCTTGCCATTTGTGGTATTGAAGCCAACTTTGGTGATAGTTCCGGTGATTCTTTCCACGACGACAAGCACCCGTTTCTCAAAGCAGACTTCGTAATGGCTAATCCACCGTTCAATATTTCCAAATGGGGTGGTGATCAACTACGTGATGACCCACGTTGGCAATATGGAATACCACCGGAGGGTAATGCCAACTTTGCATGGATGCAGCATATGCTATATCACTTGGCTGACAATGGACGTATTGGTCTGGTACTTGCCAATGGCTCATTATCCTCACAACAGGGAACAGAGGGGGAAATCCGTAAAAACATTGTTAAAGCTGACTTAGTGGAAGGCATTATTGCCATGCCATCACAATTGTTCTACAATGTACAGATACCTTGTTGCCTATGGTTCTTGACAAAAAAGAAAGTACAACCGGGCAAAACGCTTTTTATAGATGCTCGTAACATGGGCTATATGAAAGACCGTACGCACCGTGAACTTTCTTGTGGAGAAGAAACAGAAGACCATGGCAATGATATTGCACGCATAGCAGATACCTTTGAACAGTTTCGTGCCGGGACACTTGAAACTGAAAAAGGTTTTTCTGCTATTGCCACTATTAAGGATATAGAAAAGCAAGACTTTATCCTTACTCCCGGACGTTATGTAGGTATTGCCGAAGTAGAAGAAGACAGTGAGCCTTTCCAGGAAAAGATGGAACGCCTTACTTCCGAACTTTCGGATTTGTTCGCTCAATCACATACGCTTGAAGACGAAATCCGTAAACAGTTGGCAAGTATCGGTTTTACCGTCAAATGAAACGACTTCTACTCTTCGTTAGATTCACATTAATAACGAAGGATATGAAAGAAAAATTTATTCAGGAAATTAGTACCGCAATGGCAGAAGTATTAAGTTTTGAACAAGTAGCTCACCTTAATAGTGTGTTGCTTCAAGTTGTAAGTAAATACACTATTACTGAGGATGGCGAGACCCTGCACGAAAATGCAGCGTCTAACGACCGTCTGCTTGACATATTTCTGTCGGCAAAGCAAGTGGAAGGTTGCACTACTCCGACAATCAAATATTATGGTTCTACCATTCGGCAACTGTTCAAAAAAATGCCCAAGAAGATAACCGACTACACTACAGAAGACATCAGAGCCTACCTTGCTGTATTCCAAAGAAAAAACAAATCAAGTAAAGTGACCATTGATAATATCCGTCGGATATTTTCGTCATTCTTCGCTTGGCTTGAAGAAGAAGACTATATTGTCAAAAGTCCTGTCCGCAGGATACACAAGGTAAAAACTGGGATACAGGTGAAAGAGGTGTTGAGTGATGAGAATATCGAACAGCTACGGGATAGTTGTACCAAAATTCGCGACCTTGCCATTATTGATTTGTTAGCTTCTACGGGTATGCGTGTGGGTGAACTGGTGAAGCTCAATCGTGAAGACATCAATTTTTCCGAGCGTGAATGTATTGTTTTCGGCAAAGGCAACAAGGAACGTATTGTTTACTTCAACGCCCGTGCCAAAATTCATTTGCAACAATATTTGGCTTCTCGTAAAGACCGGAACAAAGCACTTTTTGTTTCGTTGGCAAAACCGCATAAGCGGCTTGAGATTTCGGGCGTGGAAACCCGTTTGCGCAAAATCGGTCGTTTGGCAAAAATCGTACGTGTTCACCCTCATAAGTTCCGCCGTACCTTGGCTACTATGGCTATAGACAAAGGTATGCCTGTGGAGCAAGTGCAACGCTTGCTTGGTCATGTCAAGATTGACACCACTATGCACTATGCGATGGTTAATCAAAATAATGTCAAACTCTCTCACCGTAAGTTTATAAATTAGCATGTGGTATTGTTTGGCATACGATAGAGGTTCATCTTTTCCCAAAAATAAACACGGAAATGATAATTTAGAGCAGCAAGCACGGGCGTTGTTCAAGGCTTGGTCTGTGGATTTCGAGCCGTTCAAGGATGGTGAATTTATCAATTCTATATTGGGGAGTACTCCTAAAGAGCTACCAATAACATATATTGAAAATATACCTCATAATATAGAAAATGGGAAAAGACCGAAAGGTGGAGCTACATTGATAGGCGTTCCGAGCATTGGAGCAGAAAACATTAAGGGGCTGGGATATTATGATTACTCTAAGACAAAATATATCCCCGAAGAATATGCCCAAACGATAAAAAAAGGAAAAATTAATGGATATGAACTATTGATTTACAAAGACGGGGGCAAGCCAGGGTATTTTATTCCAAATTTCACTATTTTTGGAGATGGCTTCCCTTTCAATGAGATGTATATCAATGAACACGTTTTTCTTTTGGACTTAATGGACTGTGGCTATAATGTGTTTGCTTATTTTTATATGCAAACACCATACATTATGAACCAATTAAATTCAATTGGAGGTAAGGCTGCAATTCCAGGAATTAACACTAAAGATGTTGAATGTTTGCCCATATACTCAAATAAAAGCCCTTATGTGAAAAAGTTTGGCGAAATAGTTCTACCTTTCATCAAAACGATACTTTCTAACAGCCTCGAAAATGCAAAACTGGCAAAAGTGCGTGACACACTTTTACCAAAGCTAATGTCAGGTGAGTTGAAAATTAATGAAATAGAAACCGAAAATAATTATGGATAAATCAATCGGCATATTAGATAAGGATTACTCTTTATGGGTAGATGAGCTTGTAAAGCGTTATCGTGGTAGCCAAATCAAGGCAGCAATAAAGGTGAATAAAGAACTGCTGCGCTATTATTGGGAGCTTGGTAAAGATATTGAGGAGAAACAAGCAGATAACAAGTATGGCAGTAAGTTTTACGCTACATTAAGCCGTGACTTGCGTCATGAAATGCCTGATGTTGAAGGACTGTCCGAAACTTCAATTCGATACGCAAAGCGATTTTATACCCTTTATAACCAACAGGTTGCAATTCTTCCACAAGTTGTGGAAGAATCTGAAAAGGAAAATCTTCCACAACTTGTGGAAAGATTATACTCCGATTTGTTTTCAATACCTTGGGGGCATCACCGCTATATCATAGACAAATGTTCCAATGATTCAAGTAAGGCTTTGTTTTATGTACGCCAAACATTGGAAAATGGTTGGAGTAGAGATATATTGCTGAATATGTTGGGTACAAATCTGTATGAGCGCAGTGGTAAGGCTCTGACAAATTTTAAGAATACACTTCCAGATGTGGATAGCGATTTGGCACAGGAATTAACACGCGATCCCTACGATTTCTCTTTCACTGGTTTGCGTGGGAAATACAATGAACGCAAACTGAAAGATACACTGCTGACCAATATCACTAATTTTTTATTGGAACTTGGTACCGGATTCGCCTATGTGGGCAAAGAGTATCGCTTGCAAATAGCTGAGAAGGAAAAATTTATAGACCTGCTTTTCTATAATCTCAGATTATCTTGCTATGTCGTAGTTGAAGTAAAAATCGGAGAATTCGATTTTGCTGACGCAGGTCAGTTGGGCGGTTACGTTGTCGCTTGTAATCATCTACTTCGCAAAGAGGGACGAGACAATCCCACAATCGGATTGCTTATTTGTAAGCAGAAGAACAACACTTTGGCTCAATATGCGCTGGAATCAAGCAGTCAGCCTCTCGGGATATCCGAATATGAGCTTGAAAAGCTCTATCCTGAAAAGATTGAAGGTACAATGCCATCAATCAAAGAGATAGAAGATAAATTAGATGGTCAAACTAACTGCTAAATTCGAAACCCTGTTCAAACAATATTACAGTGGTCTGGTAGTTTATGCCAGCCGTTTTACAGGAAACACAGAAAATGCCGAGGATTTGGTACACGACCTTTTTATCCACATTTGGGAAGACAACCGAATTTTGGGAACGGATCATATAAAAGCCTATTTATTTACATCTATCCGCCACCGTTGTCTGAACTATCTGGATCACTTGAAAATCCGGAATGAATATCAGGAAAAAATCCTGCAAAAAAGGGATATTACGGGAATGCTAACCTGGGAATATTATGTAGAAGCAGAACTCCGGCAGCATATCGAAACCGCCATCGATCATTTACCTCCCCAAGCCCGGAAAATATTCCTGATGAACCGTTTTGACCGTAAAACGGCTGTAACGATAGCAGCGGAACTCGGTTTATCTCCCCGTACTGTCGAAAAACACCTGGAAATAGCTTTAAAAAATCTGAAGAAAGAATTGAAAGATTACTTACCGGCCACTCTCTTACTTTGGTTATTTCCCTGAACCTTTTTTTATATTTTTATCTATCCGGCTAAATGCTGCAATAATCATTTAAGTTTATTTTAACTTATTTCCATTACAATTTTTTAGTATCCATCGTAAATTTACAGAATTAAATAATGGTTTGTAAAATATTACTATGGCTTATATCGACTATTATGGAGTGCTGGGTGTCAGCAAAACGGCATCTCAGGACGAGATCAAAAAGGCTTTTAAAAAACTGGCCCGGAAATACCATCCGGACTTAAACCCGAACGATCCGACAGCAAAACAAAAGTTTCAGGAGATCAACGAAGCGAACGAAGTACTGAGCGATCCCGAAAAACGGAAAAAATACGATGCTTACGGAGAAAACTGGAAACATGCAGATGAATTCGAAGCTCAAAAGCAACGTTATCAGCAACAAAGCCGAAGTGGCGGTGGCGGCTTCGGCGGTATGGGTGGTGGCTACTGGTCCTCTGCAGAGGGAGGAGGTTTCAGCGGTAACTTCAACGGAAACGAAGGTGAATTTTCCGATTTCTTCGAATCCCTATTCGGTCAACGCCGGGGAAGCAGCCGAAGAAGTTCGGCTGGATTCAAAGGGCAGGACTTCAATGCCGAATTGCATCTTTCTTTACGCGATGCCGCAGAGACCCACAAACAAATCCTGGAAGTCAACGGTAAAAAGATCCGGATCACCGTGCCGGCGGGAGTAGCCGACGGACAGACGATCAAACTGAACGGACAGGGAGGCCCGGGGATGAACGGTGGACCGGCAGGCGATTTGTATATCACTTTCGTTATCGGCGACGATCCGGTATATAAACGCGAAGGTGACAATCTGTATATGAATGTCCCGATCGACCTCTATACCGCTGTATTAGGCGGAGAACAGATTATCGAAACCTTGAACGGAAAAGTGAAGATGAAAATCAAGCCCGAAACACAAAATGGGACAAAGGTACGCCTGAGAGGAAAAGGGTTTCCCGTATATAAACAGGATGGACAGTTCGGGGATCTTTTTGTCACTTATGAAGTGAAGATACCGACTCATCTCACAGAGAAGCAGAAGGAATTATTCCGGGAATTACAAAACTCCTAACTTAAAGATCGTTCAACTATGGATACAGAATTAATTATTTTCAACGAATATTGCCAAAAGAGCCATACCGACCCGACTTTTATTATTTCGCTCGAAGAAGGAGGGTTGATCGAAATACGCACCGTCGACGGCGAACGGTATCTTCTCGCCTCCCAGCTCCGGGAACTGGAAAGATATAGCCACCTGTATTACGATCTCTCGATCAATATCGAAGGCATCGACGCCATTCATCATATGCTGGAACGCATGGAAAGGCTGCAACAGGAAGTGAGCTTCCTCCGCCGTCAGCTCCGCCGCTTCCAGACAAAGGATGATTTTTTTCAGGAAGAATATCGATGATAAAACTAATTTTATTCCTCACAAGTTACCTTTTTCTGAGAACAATGGAGAAATGGAACAATGAAAGAAAAGCAAACTTTAATTCTCCGTTTCTCCTAATTTATGGTAGGTATATTTCGTTACTCATTCGTCTCCGGTGATCGGAATTGGCGACCCGGTCTGACGGTATAAAGCCCGGAATCGAAATAGAAAGAAAAAAAATTCAACCTAGCATTATTTTTCCTAAAGCCTAAGGATTATGAAGGGAAAAAACTATTTTTGCTCACAGATCAAAATTAATGTAATTCATACACTTTAATCCGGGATTTCCTGACTAAAAACCAACTGATGAAAAGACATTTCATTTTATTCCATTTCATCTTGTCGACCGGCTTCGGCAGCTGGTCTGCCCAGGCACAAGGCCAATCCGATCATTTTGTTCTTCCTCCGGGAAAAGCTATTTATCAACCGAAAGAATTTGCAGGCCAGGATTGGTATTCCGACACTTCCCGCTACTCCTACCGGCGCATGTCCTGTACGGATAATCTGGCCATATTCTGGGAAAAAGGATTCGGGAACGATTTAGCTGCTCCTCCCGATTTAGAGGGACATCCGATGGCTGTGGATCTGGAAAATCTGAAATATCAACTGGAACGTTTTTACCTATTTTACCGCGACTCCCTGAAATTCGTCAAACCAGGATCGCAAAGTGAAAAATACCGGATGATGGCGATGATTCAATATTCTCTGGAAGGGACGGCCTATGGCGGCGATTACGACCAGGTGATCGGTGCTTTCTGGGCTACTCCGAACCGGCTACAGGACAAAAGATTAAATGCTGTGGCTCACGAACTGGGACACAGTTTTCAATTACAGTCGATCGCCGACGGAGAAGGTGTCGCCTGGGGAGGTAACGGGATTTTCGAAATGGGAGCTCAATGGATGCTCTGGCAGGTCAACCCCCACTGGATCGATGACGAGACCTATCACTGGGATGCTTTTAAAAAGAATACCCACAAAGCTTTTCTGCATACGGAGAACATTTACCGTTCGCCTTATATACTCGAATATTGGAGCGAAAGGCAAGGTTTACCGTTTATCGGCGAATTATTCCGGCAAGGCAAGAAAGGCGAAGACCCGGTTATGACTTATAAGCGGATGCAAAATCTATCCCAGGAACAATTCAATGACGAAATGTTCGATGCTTATCAGCACCTGATCAATTTCGATTATAAACGGGTATTTTCCATCACCCGCCCATGGGCCAATTCTTTCCCGGATTTCAGGACCTGTCTGGAAGAAAAAAAAGACGGCTGGTATCAGGTGAGAAAAGCCTGGTGTCCTGAAAATTACGGATTTAATGCGATCCACCTGCAAGTCCCGGCAGCCGGCACAACCGTACAAATCACCTTTGCGGGCCTAACCCCGGCCGGACAAGATTATAACATTCAATCACCGGAAAAAGCAGGCTGGCGTTATGGTTTCGTCGGAGTCACCGCAACAGGACAGACAATCCGGGGCGAAGTACACAAAAACCGTAAAGGAAAAGTCAGCTTCAAAACCCCCAAAGACCAACCTTTAAGCCATCTTTGGTTCATCGTCATGGGAGCTCCTGCCGAACACCGGATGAACCCGGGATGGAATCCCCAAGGCCCTCAGCCAACCGATGCCCAATGGCCCTATAAAATAAAGGTAAAGGGAACGGAAATCCTTTGATAAATAAAACGGTGCCCGCAGTAAAACACAGGCACCGTTTCCTTTCCGGCTATCAGCTTCTCAATACCTACAATCCTTTCGCTTTTTCTCCAAGCAAATCCTGCACAACGACGTCCAATTCAGCCCCCCTTACCCCTCCGCATACGATCTTCCCTTCCGGGTCGAGCACGATACAATCGGGAATTCCAAATACCTGATATTCTATCACGACCGGTCCTTTACGTCCTTTCTGGTCACACAGCTGGTGCCATTGCATACCCTCCTCTTGTACCGCTTTCTTCCAATCTGTATCCCGCTCGTCGATCGACACACTGATCATATTGAAATCTTTGCCGCACACTTCATAAAGATGTCTCAAATGAGGAATCTCTCCCCGGCAGGGACTACACCAGAAAGCCCAGAATTCAAGCATATTATAAGCACCCGGTTTCACATATTCCGAAAGTCGCACATTTTCTCCTTTCAGATTTTTCAGAACGATATCATGATAAGTCACCCCGCGGGCCACACATCGCATCCGCTCTGCTGTCTTTTTTACCTCTCCCATCATAGAGGCATTTTGCAGGGCAGGGGCAAAGCCGTTCATCAGCCCGTCGATCTCCTCCACCGTCATTTCCGACCGGGTTGAATTCAACAAATTATCCGCCAGTAATAAAGATACGACAGAATTGTTGTGAACTTTGATAAATTCCCCGGTAGCTTCGTTCAACCGGGCTTTGACACGATTCAGTTCCCGGACGATCTTCATGCCCTTTTCCGTATTGAAAATTCCATCCAGGGCCGGCACATGATATACTTTCAGGTATTCATTCCACAAAGCCGTTTTCCTTTCTGACAATTCCTGTACAGAGGTTTTATATGCCTGATACAGATCCTGTGTGGGGGAACCGGTCAGCGTAACGTTGTGTTCCTTATTTACCGGTTCCCAGTAATAGCTCGGCATACTGTCCATCTGACACTGGAATTCCATAGCCGTATTATCCGCAAAAAAACGATAAGCCTTCAATGTCTTTTTGCGCTGATCGGTCTCCTCGGGAGTCATGTCGACTACTAAACGGCAATATTTCGGATACTCGAAAGGACGGTTCCCTTCCAGCTGGAATTTTTCATCTTTGATTACGGTAGAATCCAGCAATACGTCGGGATACGTATCGATATTATACAGTTTGACCACATACCCGTCCAGAGCTCCCGGTAACGAACCGTTTATCCGATATACCCGGGGTTGATGACAGGCCATACACAAGCCGGTCAAAACGATAAAATACAATAGTTTCATAGTTGTAATTTTTTATTTAACGGTTAATTTCTGACATTGTTTTGCGATCTGTTCCAGATCCAGCTGGTAATATTGCCGGTAATATTGTATGACCAGATCGTATTTTTCCTGCAAGCGGGACCATTTTTTCATATCCGCATCCCGTTCAGCCTTCTCTTCCGTCAGGATCCAGGCGACAAAAGAAGCCCAGTCTGCATAAGCATAATCACTGGTGGCAGAAGCCCCGAAAGGAGACACAAATCCGCATTTTTTTCCGATTTCCCGGTTATAATTATTCGAATAGTCCAGACAAACATCTTCATCTGTTTCATTTTCATAGTAATATAATCCTTTGGAGATTGCTCCAAAACGTTCCGGCAACGGAATACCTTTGTAAGTGGTATAAGACAAACCCCGGAAGAACTCATAAAAAATCCCCCATTTCCATCCTTTCAGGTTATCCGTAAACTTATCGTCGGTATCCTGACTGTTATCCAGATAGCCGTAATAGAGGATCCCCTGCATTTCTTCCGTTTTGGTATTGGAGAAAATTTTATTCCCATTCTCATCCTTGTATTTATTTGCTCCGGGATTGATTTTTACCAAAACCTGCCGTCTGTAAAGTCCGCTACTTACCATCTCATCAGGCAAAAGAGCGAAGAAACCCGTCAACAAAGTCAGGAATTTTTCAGCTACCGCTTCGTCTGCAGCCTGCATCGGAATCGCTTCCGGATTATTTGCCGTAATCCCATTCACCTAGGCATAACCTACCTCCGTTTTCAGAGCCTTCTCTCCGCTCAGATTATAGTAAATATGTAAATCGTATTTCTGATAAAGGGCATAACACATTTTCTGCGCTTTGGAAGGACCGTCCAGGATGGCAGGCACAGGACCTGTATATTCCCATGTCGCTTCGGGGGTATCCTCTTTGGTACAGGCCATGGTCCCCCATATCAAACAACAGTAACAGATAATTTTATATAGACTCATTCGTTTCATAGCTCTATCATTTTAACGTGGATTACTGCCGATTCCGGGATTCACACTCAGTT
>OLQM01003548.1_pt1 | contig 13312 bp, 18 predicted proteins | sample 1673161 | NCBI WGS metagenome assembly OLQM01 (sample SAMEA3136761, study PRJEB25190) | human gut metagenome | reverse complement strand
GGGAGGAACACGGCCTGCAATCATTGTAGGAAACGATGTGGGAAATCTTCATAGCCCGGTGGTGATTGTGGTGTACACCACTACCCAGCCCAAAACTGAGTTGCCAACCCACGTGGTTGTCAACAGCCTGCCTCAGCGCAGCACAGCCCTGTGCGAACAAATCTACACGGTGAGCAAGGAACGGGTTCAGGAATACATCGGCCGGGTAACGGAGAGCGAGATGGAACAGATCGACAAGGCCCTTGCAATCAGTATCAGCCTGGACTTTCCGGCCCAGCCTGAGTCCAGCAAAAACCCATTGATCACGGAGGCGTTTAAACGGATTGCGAGTATCCGCTTTGCCGCAGCCGAGATTGAGCGGGTTGAAAGCCTGCTTGCAAAGGCGGAGAAAAGCAAAGGAATCTGTCTGGACGGGCCTGAAGTTATACGGCTTGAAGGTATCCTTCCCGAGGAAAAACTGGCGGAGCTGAGGCTTGCAATCCTTAAACAGGTGGATATTTCCAAGGAGGCACGGGAGAAACGGCTGAGGGAGTTGCTGGGAGACGAAAAGCCTGATCCGGTTCCGGTACAAAAGATTCCACCAAAGCCCGCCGCCAAGAAGGAGAAGGCCGAGGAGAAAAAGAGAGTGTACTTAAAACAGGCGGTGAAAACAGAAATTGACCGGCTGTATGCTGCCGGAAAAGAGATTGAAGATATCGCCATCGCAGTGGGGGCGGATATGGCAGCAGTGAGCCGGTACATAAGCACCACCGGCCTGCCGGAAAAGAGATATAAGGGAATGAAAATTCCAAGCACCGGATCGGCGTCGATTGGGACTGGAAGCACAAACCTGGCAGGGAAAAAACGATAGAAGGAGGACAATGATAATCCTGGGTAAAAGGGTGGCCACCCGTCATTATGGGATCATGGAAGAGTGGAGAAAGAAGTTGATCGAGGAGAATATAGCACTTGCCGGGTATGTATATGGCAAAATGCGTTATCCGCCAATCGATGATACAGAAAAGATATCAGCGGCCAATTATGGACTCGTCAAGGCTGCAATGCAGTTTGACCCTGATCGAGGCTTAAAATTTAGTACCTTTGCGGTTCCCGTTATTCGGAACGTGATTCTTCATGAAGCGCGGCAGGCGAGAAAGAACAATAGGTACATTTCCCTGAACGAGGGAATAACGCCCGAAGAAGGATATACGGAGCTTGGGGATCTGGTGAGCACCGGAATTGATAACACGGCGGAGCAGGCTATGTATAACATAGGCCTGGAGGATCTGGTGGGACTGTCCCGGGAGTTAAAGGGTGTGGAGAAAAGGGTTCTGCAAATGTGCCTGTCACACCCAGAATGGACACAAAAGCAGAAGGCAAAAGCCTTGGGAATGTCCCAGAGTTACGAGAGCAGAATTGAGAAGAAGATCAGGTCCTATTTGGACTAAATCGTTATTTTCAGGAGGAAGGAAATATGAAAGCAATAACAATTTGGCAGCCATGGGCGTCCCTCATTGCCTGTGGCGTGAAAAAGTATGAGACACGGAGCTGGAAAACGAAGTATAGGGGGCCGATAGCAATACATGCGGCGTTGAAACCTTTCGTGAACTGCTGGTCCTGGTCCACAACTGCAAGAGCCAGAGAAGTAATCTTGCGGAGAATGGGGCTGACAGAAGATTTTGAACCTGAGAAATATTTTCCAGCAGGATGTATTCTTGCCACGGCAGAACTTGTGAATGTCTGGCATATTGTACACCATCCAGGAACTGACATTGATGTGGCGAGAAGTATTCATATTGGAGCCGAGAGTCTGACAGACGATAAACATGCGCCGGATTTTGGAAATTTCATTGTGCCTACGAATGATGAAATGGCTATTGGAGATTGGACGCCAGGGCGCTATGCGTGGGAACTGGATAATATAGAACTGCTTCCACTGCCAATTCCGGCAAGGGGGCGGCAGGGACTATGGAATTGGGAAAATTAACATTTGTGGCATTGGCGAACCCAGCGGCGACATAGGCCGCCTGCAAGTAGTCATGTAAGTCCACACTATTAGCATTTAGCTGCCAACTGTGAAGTGTTGGAGAAAGCAGGATTATGAAATATCAGAAAAAGCCAGTAGTAATAGAGGCATTTCAGTATGATGGAGATTTAAAAGGAACTGACGGAAAATATTATGTGCCTGGATGGGCGGTAGAAGCATATGAGAAAGGTATCATGCATTACGGAGCATTGAAACTGGACGATCCGCCGTGTGAGTTGTTTATTGACACACTGGAAGGGACGCATCATGTGAGCGTTGGCGATTATGTGATTAAGGGGATCAAGGGCGAACTATATCCCTGCAAGCCGGATATTTTCGAGGATAGTTATGAGCCAGTAAACCGACATTTTCCGGCCAGGAGAAAGGAATCTATGGACAAAAGTAAAGATAAATTTCTGACTTTTTGCAACGAATGTGGATGGGAAGAAAAAACCATTGGCCTCCCATATCATTTTTGCCCTAAATGCGGTCACGTAAATATAGGGTTCATCCACTTGAAAAATGTGAGGGATGATAAAACAAAGAGGGTGCACAAATGAACCGTAAGAGGCGCACATGCTACCACGAGAACGGCTGTGGCCGGTGTAATGGGGAGAAAAACACACGAGGCAAGATATACCGCAGGTGCTTCTTATGCGCCGCGTATGAGCCGATAAAAAAGCCGGGGGACCACCCCGGCAAATAAAAACGAAGGGAAAGAACGTATGTTCAGAACCAATGGAAAGCGGCGGTCACCCGCCAAGATGATTCCGCCGCTTAAAGTATAGCCTGGGTATATTATAGACTACCCGGGCGGAAGAAATCAACAGGAAAATTATTCCAATCGGGAGGACGATAATATGACGGAACAGGTGAGATTAGACGAGGTTGTGACCAACATTATGTATGGGCTGGCCCAGGTAATTACTGAGGAGGCCAAGACCGAGCAGGAGCGCATGAACGAGGCCAAGGCCGTGTTATACATGACCCTGAGCCGCATCCAAATGTACGCTGAGGAGACGGCGCTTTCCACGCAACTGGACAGTAGCGCGGAGTGGGTGAGGCTGTATCTGGCAACCATGGTGGTGCGTGGCTGCACAGAAAAGACGGTTGAGACGTATACCCAAGAATACAAGACCTTTTTCGGGACCGTAAACAAGGCGATCCCAGACATCACCACCAGGGATATAAGGGGATACCTGGCACACTGTAAGTTGGTGCGCCACAACAAGGATACCACGATTAATAATAAGACCCGTATGCTGCGGGGGCTGTTTGAATGGTTGACGGAGGAGGAATACATAGACCGCAATCCAATGCTGAGGATCAAGGATAACAAGGTGGATCACCGCGTCAAGGAGGTGTTCAGCGACGAGCAGGTGACAATCTACAAGGATCTAGCAAAGCAGCACGGCAAACGCAGCATTGCGATTGTGGACTTTCTTCATCGGACAGGCGTCAGGATATCGGAGATGGTGGCGCTGAATCGTTCGGATATTGATTTTCAGGACAGGCAGTGTATTGTCTATGGCAAGGGCCGCAAGGAGCGCCCGGTGTATTTTTCGGGTGACGCCGCTGTGCACCTGCGGGATTACCTGGAAAGCCGTACAGACAATAACCCTGCATTGTTTGTGGGAATACGCAAGCCGTTCAACCGGTTGACGGACGATGCGGTAAGGTTGATCCTGCGGGAGATACGTGACATGGATGATCGGATGGCCGGAATAGCAATCAACCCACACAAGTGGCGGCGCCAATTCGTCACGGAATTGCTGGAGAAGGACGTGCCGCTGACCTTGGTAGCGGATTTGGCGGGGCACAAGAATCTGAACACCACCAAGGATAATTACGGGAATTATAATCGCAATAAGGCGCGGGAAGCGCACAGAAAATATGTATCAGGATAAGGAGGACAAGGATTTGACGGCAAAAGAGTATTTGAGGGAGATCAGGATTTTAGATAAGCGGATCGACCAGAAGCAACGGGAGTTTGACACGCTGAAACGCGGGCGGACTTATGTCGGCGGCATGGATTATTCGCAGGAGCGGGTTCAGACATCGGCGGGGCAAGGCTTTGTGGGCTTGTCGGATAAGCTGGTGGACATGCAGCGGGAAATCAACAGGGATATTGATCAATTCAACGATATTCGCCATGCGCGTATTAACCAGATTCAGCAGCTTTCCCGGATTGATTACATGGACATCCTTTTTCGCAGGTATGTACAATATCAATCTTTTGAGACGATAGCTGGTGAAATGAGTCGGTCCTATCCCAGAATTTGCCACATCCATGGGGAGGCATTGAAAGAATTTGAGGAGAAATTTTTGAAAGTTAGCAACTAATAGCAAGATTTTTTTTGAAAACCATGATATTATGGTTTCATGAGATTTGGGCCTACCGGAGACGGGGGCCTTTTTCTGTGCCTGGAGGTGCCTTGTGAAAGTGACTGAGATATATTTAGGCGGGGAGATCGTATATCGTACCAACACACCGTTTGTGGAGATTATGGCGATTATTGATAATACGGTGGTGCGAGAGGATGATTTTGTTTATGTTAAGCCGACTGACGGAACCCGCGGGGCTTTTCGCAAAGGCGCAGTAACTGGAGTTAATGAATACGACATTATGGAAAATTTCTCATAAATCCCGGCGTCTGAAACTTAGGGCGTCCGGGTCCTCCTTCTAAAGAGCAATTATAGAAAACTAACACGATTGAGAGGTGGTGATATTGCCAAGAGCGCGGAACCCCAGCCGTGACCAAGCGCTTGAAATTTACAGGCAGCACGACGGGAAAATTACAAACCGGGAAATCGCGGCGCAAGTCGGCGTGGACGAAAAGGTCATTGCCGTCTGGAAGGGTCGTTATAACTGGAAAGACGTTGTACAACAGAGTGCAAAGCGTTGTACAACACGACGGAAGGGCGGGCAGCCTGGAAACAAAAACGCCGTGGGAAATAGCGGCGGCGCACCGCCAAAGAGGAATAAGAACGCAGTTAAGACGGGAGAGTTTGAAACTCTCTTTTTTGATTGTCTGGACCCGGAGGAGCGGGCGCTGGTGTCAAGGGTGCAGCCGGACAAGGAGGCACTGCTGCTACAAGAGATCCAATTACTCACAGTCCGGGAGCACCGAATGTTGCGCAGGATTGAAAGCCTAAAAGAATCCGCGATGACAGAGGACTCCAAGTCTAAGGGGATGACCGCCGTAAAGCGCAAAGTCAGTATCGATGACGACGCGGTAGAGTACACGGGAGTCTTGGGGCAGATCCAGGCTGTGGAGGACGCGTTAACACGGGTACAGGCCCGCCGGCAGAAAGCAATCGAGGCACTTCACCGGTTCGGATTTGACGACGCCCGTCTGGAGCTGGAAACCATGAAGTTTGAGCTGGAACTGTCCCGGGCCGACAACCAGGGCAAGGAGACGCCCAACGATGGCTTCCTGGAGGCTCTGGGAGCCGAGGCGGCCAATGTGTGGGGTGATTCGGATGAATGAGCGGATGGAGGAACTGCGGCGACGTCTGGGGGCGATTAAGCAGCGACTGAAGGTGGCCTCTGCCGGTGACAGTTTTAAGTTTCAGCCGTTTTCCCAAAAGCAGAAACAGATTCTCACATGGTGGGTCCCGACATCGCCGGTCAAGAATTACGACGGGATCATAGCGGATGGAGCGATCCGATCCGGTAAGACGGTGTGCATGTCATTGTCCTATGTGCTGTGGGCCATGACGACGTTCAATGGCTGCAATTTCGGTATGTGCGGTAAAACCATCGGTAGTTTTCGCCGGAATGTGCTGTTCTGGCTGAAGCAGATGTTAAAGAGCCGGGGATTCAGAGTTGTGGATCATCGTTCAGAGAACATGCTGGAAATCAGTCGGGGGGACGTGCTCAATTACTTCTATGTTTTTGGTGGGAAGGACGAGCGCAGCCAGGATTTGGTGCAGGGCATTACACTGGCCGGTGTATTTTTCGACGAGGTCGCGTTAATGCCTGAGTCGTTCGTGGATCAGGCAACAGGCCGGTGTTCTGTGGACGGGTCCAAGTATTGGTTCAACTGCAACCCGGCCGGCCCGTATCATTGGTTCAAGGCCAACTGGATTGATCGGGCAATCGGATACTTGGGGAAAGCCGAGGTAAATCGGCAGAAAAAAGAAGCCGAAGAGAAAAAGCAGGAAATCAGCTTTAAGCGTTTGCTGTATGTCCATTTCACCATGGATGACAACCTGAGCTTGTCTGAGGAGATCAAGGCCAGATATCGCTCCCTGTATACCGGTGTATTTTTCAAGCGTTACATTCTGGGCCTCTGGGCGATGGCCGAGGGGATCATCTATGACATGTTCGACACTGCGCGGCATGTGATCCGGCTGGCGGCTGTCGAGGATCGGCTGATCCCAGGCGGCCGATATGTAAGCTGTGACTACGGCACGCAGAACGCCCTCGCATTCCTACTGTGGAACAAGGGGACGGACGGCGTGTGGTACTGCACGCGTGAGTATTACTATTCTGGCCGGGACATCGGGAAACAGAAATCCGATTCCCAGTATGCGGACGATTTTGAGAAGTGGTTGGCCGGAACGAGGATCAAGGCGGTGATCATTGACCCATCGGCGGCGTCCTTTGCGGTGGAGCTTAACAACCGCGGCTATTCTACCATTAAGGCCGATAACGATGTGGCCGACGGAATACGCCTTGTGGCGACGCTGTTGAATACTGGGAAGATCGCATTCTCGGAGGGCTGTAAGAACACGATCAAGGAATTTGCGTCTTATGTATGGGACGCGAAGGCAGTGGACCGCGGTGTGGATGAGCCGCTAAAGCAGCATGACCATGCCATGGACGCTGTTCGGTATTTCTGCTATTCGATTCTGTTCAACCGTGTAGCCCGGATCAAGAAGAAATCCAAGTATGGGTTCCATTAAAGGAGGTGATGAAAAACGTACACATACACAATGCCGCGCGATGATTGGGACGAAACAAATCCCGACAAGCAGGCGATCCTAAAGATCATCCACAAGCACCAGACGGAGGTCCGGCGGCTTAAAAAGCTGAAGGACTACTATGTGGGCGCACACAAGATTTTGCAGGACGAAGGCCGGGAGAATAAGCTGGTGTGCAATCACGCCAAGGATATCAGCGATACGGCTAGCTCCTACTTCATTGGCAACCCAGTGTCCTATAAAGCGGAGCCGGACATCACACCGTTGACGGACGCGCTGGAGAATGCGGGCGCGGATGAGGCGGACGGGGACAATGGGCTGAACTTATCCATTTACGGCCGCGCCTATGAGTACGTCTACCCGGAGGAGGGAAGCACGGCTCTGGTAATCAAAACATTGGAGCCAGAGAACACCATAAAGGTATACGACGACACAATCGAGCAGCGGGAGCTGTTCGACATCTACTATTATCCAAAAAAGGATGATAGCGACAAACGGCCTACTGTCTATATGGCGACGATCCTGACGCGGCATTATCGGTACGAAATGCGGATACTGGATACCAGCGGCCCACAGGAACCAGTGCCGCCGGGAGTGCCGCACAACTTTGAGGAATCCCCGATCATTGAGTACCAGAACAACAAGCTGGCTATGGGGGATTTTGAGCTGCAAATCCCGCTGATCGACGCCTATAACGCGTTGATGTCGGACCGGATCACAGACAAGGAACAGTTTATCGACGCGATCCTGGCCCTATACGGGTTCATGCTATCGGATGACGACGCTGTGGACGAGGACGGAAGAACAGTGGCGCAAAAGCTGAAAGAAGATAGAATTGTGGACGGTCTACCCAAGGACGCAAGGGCGGAATATCTCACCCGGACATTTGACGAGGCGGGCGTGGAGCTGCTGCGCAAAGCGATTGAACAGGACATCCACAAGTTTTCGCACATCCCCTGTATGACAGATGAAGCCTTTGCGGGTAACGTGTCCGGCGTGGCGATGGAGTTTAAGTTGCTGGGGATGGAGAACATCACCAAGATCAAGACCCGCTACTACAAAAAGGGGCTGCGCAAGCGGCTCCGGTTGTTTGCGTATTGGCTCCAAAAGAGCCGATCAATCACCGTGGATGTCACCGGGATAACGCCGACGTTCACGCGGGCGCTTCCCAAAAATCTGCTGGAGATCAGCCAGATCATTGCCAACCTTTGGGGCAAGGTCAGCAAAAAGACGCTGCTGTCGCAGGTCCCGTTTGTGGATAACGTTGAGGACGAGGTGGCGGCGGTGGAAAAGGAGGCGGAGGAGGCCGCCAAACAGCAACAGGCCATGTTCGGGCTGGGAAGCAACAGCCCGCCGCCAGATGATGAGTATAGCCCAAAATCGGGTAATGTAGATGAGTAGCGCCACATACTGGGAACGCCGGAAAGCGCAGCGAATGTTTGAATACATGCAATCCGCGGAGGACACGGCGGACGAGATCGCGCAGCTATACTACAAGGCGTCCGGCTACCTTACCCACCAATCGAATGAGATTTTTGAGAAGTTCCTGGCGAAGCATGGCTTGTCCGTGACTGACGCCTATCGGCTCCTGAATACGCTACAGGATCGTGGATCGTTGGATGAGCTGAAAATGGTTCTGGCTGTAACCAAGGATAGACAGGCGCACGCGGATCTGTTGGCAGAGCTGGAGGCCCCAGCGTACCAAGCGCGGTTGGAACGGCTAAAACAGCTACAGAACGAGCTTGATCGGACCATGGTCACGATATACGGGCAGGAAAAGGCTAGAAACGCCACACATTACGTGGATCTGGGGCGGGAGGCTTACTACAAGTCCATGTTCGACATTCAGCAGCGAGCGGGCGTGGCATTTGATTTTACGGGTGTAGACCGGGAGCTGATCGACCGGGTGATGAACAGTAAGTGGTCGGGGATCAATTACAGCAACCGGATCTGGAACAATACGCAAGCACTGGCCCGGGACCTGAAAGAGGATCTGCTAATCAACCTTGTAACTGGCCGGACAGAGCGCGAAGTCGCGGAGGCGATTGCCAATAAGTTCGGTCAGGGTGCCAGTAATGCCCGCCGGCTGGTCAGAACTGAATCCTGCTACCTGGCGAATCAGATGGAAATGCAGAGCTATGAGGCCGCAGGAATCGAAACATACATCTATGTGGCGACGCTGGACCTGCGCACATCGGAGGTGTGCCGGGAACTGGACGGGAAGCGTTTTCCGGTATCCAAGCAGGAACCGGGGAAGAATTGTCCGCCCATGCACCCATGGTGCAGATCCACAACGATATGCGACATTTCCCCGGAGGAACTGGCCCAGATGAAACGGCGGGCCAGGGACCCGAACACCGGGAAAACCTACACTGTGCCGGCCGATATGACTTATGAACAATGGCACGAAAAATATGCTCCGAAATGAGGGTAATCTACAGCAACGGCCTGGGCGTTGAACGGGCTGGGGCGGAAAGGAAAATATGTGTAAAAGATTTTATCGGGGAGCAAGGCTCCCTTTTACTTTGCAGTTTTTCGCCGAAGGTGGGGACACTGCTGGGGCCGAGGGAGGCAACGGCGGCGGAACGGAGACGAGTGGAGACGAAACTAACACCGGCGAAGAAGAGAAGCCCAAAACCCTTGACGACCTGCTGAAAGATGGAACATATCAGGCAGAGTTTGACCGCCGTATGCAGAAGGGAATCGAGACGGCACTGGAGAAGCAGCGGTCAAAATACGAGGCCCTGATGGACGACAAGCTTTCCGAGGCGGAGAAACTCGCCAAAATGACCAAGGAAGAAAAAGCCGAGTACCAGAGCCGCAAGCGTGAGAGAGAGCTGGCGGACCGCGAGGCAGCGATCACCCGGCGGGAACTGATGGCCGAGGCCAAAAATACCCTGGCGGAAAAGAAAATGCCTGTGAAGCTGGCGGAGCTGCTGGTGTACACAGACGCGGACGCCTGCAAAAAGTCCATGGAGGCGCTGGAAGCCGCTTGGCAGGAAGCCGTAGAGGCGGGAGTGCAGGAGCAGTTAAAAGGCGGGACGCCGATGAAAAAAGCACCGGACACTCCCGCAGTGACCAAGGAGCAGTTCGCGAAAATGGGGTACATGGAGCGGCTGAAACTTAAAGCAGAAACACCGGAGTTGTATAAGCAGCTCACCGGAAAATAAAGAAAAGGAGAAATAACGAATGGCAGGAACAATTTTTGGAATCCCGTTTGACGACGAGCTTTTCATGGACAAGTGGAACGAGGAGCCGGACCCGGAGCTGTTGGCAATGCTCAATTCTGGTGCCGTGGTGGATGACGCAATGATCGCCGGAATGATTCAGGGACAGGGTAATTTCTACACCATCCCGTTTTTCAACATTTTGGATGGAGATGATCAGAACTACGACGGACAGACTGACATTACCGTATCCGAGGTTGGAGGCGGAACCCAGAGCGGAATCGTGTATGGCCGTGCAAAAGGATTTTTCGCCCGTAATTTTGCTGCGGAGCTGTCCGGCGCTGACCCGATGGGGCACATATCGTCCAGTGTGGCGAAGTATTGGCAGAAGCGCAGAAAAATGCGCTTGATTAAGCTGTTGAGTGCAATTTTTGGGATTACCGGGTCCTCTGGCCGTGCAAAGACCTGGGCGGAGACGCATAGTCTGGACGTGTCCTCTGACAGTGCGACTCCTCGTAAGATTGTCGAGACGGACATGAACGATCTTGCGACCGAGGCGTGTGGAGACAACAAGGACCGTTTCGGGCTGGCAATTATGCATTCGAAAGTCGCAACAACATTGGAGAATCTGAAACTGTTGAATTACTGGACGCAGACTGACGCGGACGGTATCGAAAGGCCGTTAAAGCTTGCTTCTGTGAATGGTTACACTGCGATCATTGACGACGGTGTTCCCTGTGAGCCGGTAGGAGGATCGGGCGATAACAAGGATCTTATGAGATACACCACCTATTTGCTGGGAGAAGGATCTATTCGTACCGCAAAAGGCCGCGTGGACGTTCCGGTAGAGACGAACCGCGACGCAAAGAAGAACGGCGGCCAGGATGAGCTGATCACCAGAATCCGCGAAACGATCCATCCGAACGGGTTCAGCTTTACGATCCCGAAATCCGGTGTGTGGACCGAGTCCCCGACGGATGAGCAGTTGTTTGCAACCGCCAACTGGAGCATTAAGTTTGACCCCAAGGCGATCCCGATTGCCCGCCTGATCACCAACGGTTAAGGCTATGACAGACGTCGAAAAGTTGAAATTGTTGACCGGGGAGAGCGATGACAAGTTGCTCTCCCTGCTGTTGGAGGACGCGACGGAATTTGTGCTGGCCTACACCGGCCGGTCCCAAATCGTGACCGGTATGGAAAAGACGGTACGGGACCTGGCTGTGATTGCACTGAACCGGATGGGGACAGAGGGCGAGAGCAGCCGCAGCGCCGCCGGAGAATCGTACAGTTTTGAGGGCGTGCCGAAACAGGTGTACGACGTCCTGGACCGGTTCCGGCTGGCACGGGTGGGAGGTAAAATCTATGAGGCAAAAACGGAGCAGGTTGCGGAAGTATTACCACCGGGGAGCGATCCCCAAAAAGGATAATGAGGGCAGCAGCTATATCGAATATGACGATCCGGTAGCATTCACGGCTGAGGAGTGGGCTGCGGGCGGGAAACTGCAAGCGGAAATGTACGGCCAGCGACTTCCCAATATCCGAAATCTTAGGGTAACAGGGGATTACTGCGAGGTGTTTTTCAGCGGTAAGTCCCAAGGATATCAGATAGAGAATGGTCCATTCTTCCAGGCGGGTGACGGTGTATGTCTGTACGTTGGGCCGGAGGATGAGCCGGATTACAAGATCGTTGCGGTATATCCCTACCGGTTGCTGACGTTGGAGGTGGAACACGTATGATCCACGGGAGTGAGGAACTGGAACGGAAGCTTGAAGCGTTGGAAGGGATTGCGGACCAGCACATGGAGCGGCTGGTCAGGAACCAGATCAAGCGGATTCAGGCCGAGGCCAAGCTGCTGTGCCCGGTTGAGGGCGGAGAGCTGCGAGACAGTATCCGCACGATGGTGGAGAGGGACGGCGACGTAATCGTTGGAGCTGCTTACACCAACAAGGCGTATGCGGGCTATGTGGAGATGGGAACCGGCCCGAAAGGAGAGGCGAATCACTCGGGGATATCCCCGGTGCTGAATCCATCGTATTCGCAAGACCCGTGGTGGATACATGAAAGCCAGATCGACAAGGGACTGGCGGAGCGATACCACTGGTTCTACATCGAAACGGAGGACGGCAGATTCTACCAATGCACCGGCCAGCCGGCGCAACCCTTCATGTATCCGGCCCTCAAAAACAATGAGGATCGGGTGGTCACGAATATGGAAAATGCCCTCAAACGGGAATTAAGGAAGGTGTGCAGATGATCAACGTAAAAGACGAGGTGTACAAGGCTCTGTTGAAAGTGACGGACAATGTGACGGACAGTTACCCCAAGGACTGGGCAAAAGAGCCGGCGATCCAATACATGGAAGAGGACAACAAGGTGGTGGAGTACACCGACATGAAAGAGCAGAAAGCCTATGTCAGATACCGCATTGATATCTTTCATAGCCTGAGCACATCCGCCGCCGCTGTAGCTGTAGACGCTGCGGTATCTGCCCTGGGCCTACTGCGGACGCTGTGTCAGGACGTGGATGACCCGACCGGAAGGAAGCACAAGTTACTGCGGTATGACATGATAATCGATGTGGAGACAGGAGATGTCTATCATGACGCATAAGAAAGGAGATATTAGATGTTAGCGAATGGCGCAAAGCTGGGTTTTAAGAAGTCCGGGGCGTCCACTTTTACGGACCTCCCTGGCCTGAAGGAGATTCCTGAAATGGGAATTGAAGCAGAAAAAATAGAAAATTCGTGCCTGACGGATAAAAATAAGCGGCACGAGAACGGAATTGGTGATCCTGGGGATATAACCTATAAATTCAAGTTCGAAAATTCCAAAGCGGATAGCCCCTATAGAGTCATGCGGAAAGCGCAGGAGTCAGGGGAGGTATTGGACTTTCAGGAAGTCTTGATTGATGGGACCACAACAGAATTTTCCGGGCAGCCGTCTGTAAAACGTACTGGTGGTGGGGTAAACGGAGTTATCGATTTTAACCTTTCTATCGCTTTGCAGAGCGATCTCATAGTGGAGGACCCCGGGACATCCGCGGGCGCATAAGGAGGAAATGATAAATGGAAAAACTGTATGGACTGGACGAAGAGAATGAGCAGATGGACCGTGACGAGATGGACGTTGTTGACGATCCCAAGCCGAAGCGGCGCCCGTTCGCCTACTGGAAAGTGGGAAACAAGGAGTACAAGCTGAAACTGACCACCG
>OLQM01003537.1_pt1 | contig 13356 bp, 11 predicted proteins | sample 1673161 | NCBI WGS metagenome assembly OLQM01 (sample SAMEA3136761, study PRJEB25190) | human gut metagenome | reverse complement strand
TACAGAAAGAGGGTGCGCCATAAATGACCATAGTCAATTATGACACACCCTCATTTACATCATCGTCAACCACAAACCGCGCTGCGTGGCGGTGCTTGCAAGTCACTCCACCGTCACACTCTTTGCGAGGTTGCGCGGCTGGTCAACGTTCTTTCCCTTGCACACGGCTGTGTGGTATGCGAGCAGCTGCAGCGGTATCGACGCTATGAGCGGCTCGAGACACTCGATGGTGTCCGGCAGCTCGATGCACTCGTCGGCGATGTGGCTTATCGTATCGTCCCCCTTGCTCACCAGTGCTATCACGCGCCCCTTGCGTGCCTTGATCTCCTGTATGTTGCTCAGCACCTTCTCGTACATGGCGTTGTGGGTTGCGATGACAACAACCGGCATGTCAGAGTCGATGAGCGCGATGGGCCCGTGCTTCATCTCGGCGGCAGGGTAGCCCTCGGCATGTATGTAGCTGATTTCCTTCAGTTTGAGCGCGCCCTCCAGGGCCACGGGATAATTGTAGCCACGGCCGAGGTAAATGAAGTTGCGGGCGTATGTGAACGTGCGGCTGAGATCCTTCACGCGGTCGTTCACCTTCAGCACCTCCTCTATCTTAGACGGTATGGTGACGAGTTCCTTGACGATGCGCTCGTATTCCGCGCGCGCTATGGTGCCGCGCTCCCATCCCAGGGCGAGCGCGAGCATTGCGAGGACCGTCACCTGCCCGGTGAAGGCCTTCGTCGACGCGACGCCGATCTCCGGCCCAACGTGTATGTACGACCCAGTGTCGGTGGCACGCGGTATGCTCGAGCCGATGGCGTTGCAGATGCCGTAGATGAACGCCCCGCGCTCCTTCGACAGGTTCACCGCTGCGAGCGTGTCCGCCGTTTCCCCGCTCTGCGATATGGCAATGACCACGTCCTTCTCGCTGACCACCGGATTGCGGTAGCGGAACTCCGACGCATACTCCACCTCAACGGGTATGCGGCACAGGTTCTCAATCAGCTGCTTGCCAATAAGCCCGGCGTGCCACGACGTTCCGCACGCCACGATGATGATGCGCTCGGCAGCCAGCAGTTGCTTGCGGTAGTCGATCACGGCGCTCAGCGTGACGTTGTCGCCCTCGACGTTGACGCGCCCCCTCATGCAGTTTGTGAGGCACTCCGGCTGCTCGAAAATCTCCTTGAGCATGAAGTGCGGATAGCCGCACTTCTCTATCTGCCCGAGGCTTATGTCCACGGTCTTCACCTCGTGCGGCAGCCTGATGTTGTACATATTGACCACCTGCAGTTCCTTGCCGCGCGTCATCACCGCGATGTTGCCGTCCTCGAGGTAGACCACGCGCGACGTGTATTCTATTATCGGGCTGGCGTCCGAGCCGAGGAAGAACTCGTTCTCGCCAATGCCCACGACGAGCGGGCTCTGCTTGCGTGCTGCCACGATAGTGTCAGGGTCGCGCTTGTCTATTATCGCGATGGCGTATGCCCCGATCACCTCGTGCAGCACGAGCTGCACGGCGGTGAGCAGGTCGAGCGACTTGCGCTGCTGCACATACTCCACGAACTGCACGAGCACCTCGGTGTCGGTGTCGCTGCGGAAGACGACGCCCTTGTCCTGCAGTTTCTTCTTCAGGTCGGCATAGTTCTCTATTATGCCGTTGTGGATTATCGCGAGGTTCTTCGACTGAGAGTAATGCGGGTGGGCGTTGCGCGACGACGGCTCGCCGTGTGTCGCCCACCGTGTGTGGGCGATGCCCACATTGCCCGACACGTCCTTGTCGGCGCAATAGTTCTCGAGGTCGTCCACCTTCCCCTTCGTCTTATACACGCTGAGAGCGCCCTTGCCGTTCACAAGGGCGACCCCGGCGCTGTCGTAGCCCCGGTATTCGAGTCTCCTCAATCCCTTTACAAGTATGGGATATGCCTCCCTGCTCCCTAAATAACCTACTATTCCACACATATTACATATAATTTATTTGTCACGACTAAAATACATAATCACTTTGCCCTGTTCATTCTCCTGCGCCAGAACCAATGACGGATCTTGAAAAAGGGAATCCACAAGACCTCCTCTGGAAAACAACTGAAAAACCTCATGTCATAGCACACGACACGCAACATACGATGAATGCTCGTCTCCTTTGACTTGTCACCGAAACGTGTGTCCATGTGACCGAAATTTCCTCTCAAGTCAATCTCCCCAAGCAGCAGCCTGCCGGCCTTGGCATCAGCCTCGACATACATGTATTCGCTTTCCATTCCGAACACCTCATGCAAGACCCACATCACCGCACCCGCGAAGCGCGACATCCCCGAGCGCCTTATTGTCAATACGGCGTCTTCCTGCCCGGCCATGTCCGCCGGAACACTCCGCAGGACATAATAGTAGTCCATCAGTTGCCTTAGCCCAACGCCTTCCTCAAAAAAATGCTTGTATATGTGGCACAGCTGGAACACGATGTTGAACTCCCTTGTCGGCACAGCCATCTCGCCAAATTCGTTGCTGCGCGTGTTCTGGAACTGCCGCTCCGCGTTTTCGAGGAACCAGCGCTGCAGGCGTTTGTTGCGGTATGGCGTGTATAGGAATGCCGGGCGGTAATGCACCTCGATCGCAACGTCTTTCATAACGGGGAAATCAATGTGATGGTATGTGGCTTCTGATCCGGGCGAGAACCTGCGGACATATTTCACGACGTGAGACACGGCGTCGTCCACGCGCCCGCTTTCAAAGCCGTCAGGCAGGACCCATACATCCACGTCGCCGCCCATGCGCCTTTTGCGCAAATGCTCCGGATAGAGCATTGCGTTGCCCTGTCCCTTAAGCACACATGCCCCGAAGCCGTCACGGCGCAAGTTGCGGACTGTCCTGACGGATGCCTCGTTGAGTTTCGCGTTGTCTCTCTCTATTTGCTGCACGCACATATACAGGCTCAGTATCACCTCGCGCGGCGGCCGCTGGCTGGCAGGCAAACGCTCGATGGCAGAGAAGGCCACCCCGACGAGCGCCTGCTTGTGGGCCGTCACGGCGAGAGCCTCCCATTCCTCCTTCGTCGGCGCCGTGTCAAATCTGTCCTTGCGCCCAATCGCAATCATGATAAGCTCGATGAACTGTCTCATCCTTTTATGTAATCCCTTATTATTTTGTCATAGAATGTCGTGCCGGCATGTCCTTCTGCCGGCCTAATCCTGTAGTTCAGTTTGTGGAATGCACAGACGGACACGAGTTTCTCCATCCATGCATCGTCATACTCTTCCCTTATCCTACCGCCAAGCATAAGGGCAAGGCTGTTGTCGTTCCAGGGCATCGCAGCCATCGCATCAGGACACGCTTTTATGATCATGGAAAAGAAAAGATGGAAAATGTAATAGTCCATTACGCAGTCATAGTCACGCCAGTACTGGTATAACATGTCGCGCAGCACGAGCAGCGCCAAATTGTTTGTACACGATGTTATGAACCAATTGGAAAAGCCTCTCAGCCTGCCAGTTCGCCTCTCACGGTACTGGAACAGGAATAGGTCGCAGTCAAGCACGCGCCCCGGGAAGTTGCTACCGGTGCACAGCACCGTCGAGTCAATCCACGTCCCAGCGTGCTTTATGAGCAGTTCGAGACGTATAATGTCCGAGAACTGCTGGTGTGGGATTTTCCCCTCCTTGTGTTTCCTTACTATATGTTCCGGAAGGGTTATGAAATCGCCGTATGTCCCATACGAAATAACCTCAACGCTTTTCCCGGCAAGGTTGCGTCTCTGAGATTCGCAGCATGCCTTTACAAGTGGCGGAGCCTCGTCGATTCCCTGAAGCCAGCAGAACCACACCTTGCCTGAACGCTCATGCGGTAGTTCGGCGGCTCTGTATTTCTCTATGAGGCTGTGCATCAAAGGCTCGTAACGCCTGCGCAGCACAGGCTGTACTTTCCGCTCCAACGCGGGATAGACCTCCTTGGCCGGCAGTCTCCTTGTGCAAACACGCACGACCTCTCTGGCGAGAGTAGGCAACGCCCCGATCCTTGCATATTCCCCGAGGAGGGTGAAGCCGCCCAGCTGACGGAATCTCCCGACAAGTCTTCTGGTCTCCAAGCCCATCACATTTCCCTCATTACATTAAACAAGAACAGTACATTTCCGATGATATACCTACGCCACATACGTTTAGGCTCTTTCATCAGGCGGTAGAGCCATTCCATGGAGTGTTCCTGCCACCACAGCGGAGCGCGCCTGGCAGTGCCGGCAAAGAAGTCGAACACCGCGCCAATCGTTCCGCAATGGCAGTTGATGTCCAGTTCGTTCCAATGCGCGTAAGCCCACTTCTCCTGCTTGGGCGCCGTCATTCCAATCCACAGCAGGTCCGGTCTGGCATCGTTTATCGCCCGGATGATGGCAGCGTTGTCCTCATCGTTGAACTCCGGCTTGTATGGTGGGGAATAAGTGACGACCTCGAGATTTGGATATGTTTTTGCGGCCTTGTCGCGTATCAGCTCCAGCACCTTGTCGGAACTCCCCATGAACATCACCCTCGGCTGTCTTCTTCCGTCCTTGCATGTTCCAGCAGTGGCACCATCCTCCATTCCTTTCCCCTTTGCCTTGCCAATGTCATTCAGCCGCCCCATCTCGAATACGAACAAGTCCCAGCCCGCTATTCTCTCCTCCGGCCGCGACTTCGCCCTCAGCCACCCGCACGCCTTGACGATGCTCGCCCCGTCCGGTATCAGAGCGCCGCCTTTCATAAGCGCCTCGGCAAACAGCGGGTCGCGCAGCGCCGTGTTGTAGGAATGGGCGTTTATGGTGTTGATGAGGAGTTTTCCCTGCGGCAACATTCCAAGTTCCTTCTTGGAAGTGACAATGTCCAAGGACTTCAGTTTGAAACGCAAATAATCTGGCATGACTTTCCGCAATCTTGTCATTTGCTGCTTATTTCCATAAGATGTCTTTCAAGTTCCTGAGCGCTCTCGAACCTTGAATGAATTTTCCTCGCTGGCACTCCAGCGTAAATTGAATATGGTTCCGTATCGCGTGTAACCACGCTGCCCGCAGCGATTATTGAGCCATCGGCAATGTTCACGCCACTCATAACTATCGCGCCAAATCCTACCCATACGTCGTTGCCGATTGTCGTCATCTCGCCGATTCCCCTCCAATCGTACTCCTTGTCGCGTATGGAATCTGCCAGCCTGACCATAACGCCTGCTTGCTGATAGTTATGGTCATAACGCCCCACAATCCCGACATGATTTGCAAGTATCACACCATTCCCGATACGGCAGTTTGTCTCTATTATCGAGTATTTCCCAATATAAAAATCGTCACCAATCGTTATCTCATCACGGGCCCACATGAATACACCCCGGCCGCAATGAAACCTCTTGCCAATCCTGTATCTGCGCCAAACCAAATGCTTATACCATTGGTCACGCAACTTCTTAAACGCGCCTGTGAACATCATCCCGCTGCAAGCAAACTTTCCAAGTCTTCCCTGAGATGGCTTACAGCCAATCTCTCAAACCGCTTGTCATATTCCGATACCTTGTCGCGCTCGAGTGCCAGTGCGTCCAGCATACGTTTGGCGAAGGCATTCTCGTCGCGTGTGTCAACGACATATCCGTTTACACCGTCTTTCACCATTTCACGAGCGCTGCTGAAAGCCGTAACAACACACGGTACACCGCAGGCGCACGCCTCCACCAGCGTGGTTGACCAGCCTTCCGCCATGGAGCCCATGACAAACACGTCTGCCGTGTTTAGCCATTTGGCAATGTCGCGCGGTGTCTTCTTTCCCAAGAGAACGACTGCCCCCTCGAGACCAATGTTGCTTACATAATCCCTTATCTTGCCATGATCCTCGCCATCACCAATGAAATAAAGCCGCGCGTCGTCCACATTCCGCCTAACTAAACTGAAAGCGTCAATCATAAGTTTCCAGCCCTTGAACCAGCCAAGACGCCCCACCGTGAGGAAAACCGTTTCGCCTTGCTTTAGTTCCCTCGACACGCCATAAACAGCATCGTCGTAACGTGTCGGGAACTCAATCACCTCGTCTGCACTTATCCTACCGCCACTCCTGGCGGAAAACGCCTTGCGGTCATCATGGTCTGCGGCAGCCAACAACTTTCTCGCCTTCGCGGCCTTGGGCATGAGGAAAAAGCGGTCGTAAATACCGGCAAGCCTGCGAGCCCATGGGTATCGCGATATGCTAAGGGGGTTCTCCACCCCAGGCATTATATAACATGTCTTCGACATGTACTTGTCGGGGATGAAATACATCACCTCAGGTTTGTGGGTGACGATCCAATCAAAGTCGCTACCTCCCAATATCTTGCCTATATACCTCTTAATATAGAAACAATTCTTTATGCGCTCTGGTATAACCGGACGCTTGGCGGATGGAACTATTCTTGCCATAGAGAAATAGTCATAATAAACGCCGGCAATATTTCTCTTTGTCCATTTACCCACTGCGGTATCCCCATCGGTCGTGATCCCGGCAAGCAACAACTCATTGCCGAAAGCGCTCAGCATATTCCTGTAGAAATTCAATATGCCTCCGGTGGGGTAATCCTCGTAATTAACGTTGTCTATCAGAAGTATCCTCATGCCTACTATGACTTTTCAACGGCTTCCACTGATTGCACGCTATATTGTGTCAAAGTCCTCCTCGCATTTCCGCGTACTGTGCCAGCCCCGCGTATTGCCATTGCAAGCAACATGAAATACCCCATGCCCTTGCCGGACAAATAACTTGTGTCTGCCACGCCTTCCAAGAAAAGGGCCAAGACGCACATAAATGCAAGTTTGTATTTAAGCAAGTTCCCTATTTTGTCGATTTCCCTGTAACGCCTTATCCAGAACCACAGGAAAAAGAAGATACCAAACAGGCCGAATTCCGCAAGTGTCGGGAAATAGGCATCGGCAAGAAACCAATACCCATCAGGACTCAATCCCCAGATGTTGTTCAACTTATATTTATAGTAAAGTGGTGAATAATGCACCGCAGCGGCATTGGTGGCGAAACTACCCAATCCACTCCCAAACGGAATATAGTCCTTGAAGATGATTGTGACGGCAGTGGTGTATGTGGCAGGTCTGGCCTTCATCTCCGAAACATTTTCATATTCGAATCCTTCCACATAATATGCATTGAACTTATACCATGTAAAGAACAATACCGCCACAGAGAGCACCCCTATCCTGACATAAGTCAACAGGTTGCCTAAACGGAATTTGTCCTTAAGGAAGAAAACAATGCCGATAAACACAACATACTCCCCATAGAACTTTGATTTTCCAGACAACAATCCGAGTGTGGCAATGGCAAGGCCTATATAAATGTGTTTTTTCCTGTCTCCCCGGAAAAACATATACAACAAGGCAAACTGGAAACACGCCTGCCCTATCGTTGCGTCTTCCATGCCAAAATTAAATCCGGCGAAATAGGCAAAGACGCTCAGCGCATATATGCATATTATGGCTTTTTGCTGCCGTTTGCTGAAAGATGGAGCAAGCAAGTAAGTGCAGAAGAATATAACGTAAGGACGCACCTGCTGCTGGAGATCAAGGAAAACCGCCTGTGGGACATTGATCGCCATCACGAGGGAATAAACCAAATAAAACAGCATCAATGCCACATATACATATATCTCTTTCTTTATTACATGCCCGGATGTCTTCTTTACTAAGGTGAAAAGAAGAAGCCCCAGGGTCATGAACTCATCAATGTACTGCAGCCCTGGCCGGTCATAAAACAAGATGCAGAAAGGAAGGTATAAAACCCAGAACCAAGTAAAAAAAGTGCTTGTCCTCATCACTGCCATTTTTTAATTTCGTTTTACTTAACAAGAAAAGTCATACAAACAGCCCCACTGTTTCGCTCACCTCTATTTCGCTCCGCTGATGCCGTTTTTTTTGTTTATCAAATACAATACCAACTTCTCGGGAAGCATTCTCTTGAGCAGTTCCTTCAGCGAGGACTTCGAGTCCACCCAAGTTCCTGCATAGTGGTGTATGGTACGGGTATTTTTGCCTACATGCAGGCGTCCTGTGGTAACGTTGACGGGACAAAAATATTCCGCAGGGTAAATGTAGACATCATTCCCCAGCCTTTGGACTCCCGGTATATTTCTCAACCCATTATCCATGAGTATTTTGGTCGCGATATGCACAACTGTGATCTGGTTTCGCATGACGGCTTCGTTTACGAAATGCAGCCCATCATAATAGTCGAGCATTTTCTTCATTAGGCCGAGGCCGGGGTTTACCCCAAGGCCGAGGCCGGGGGCGACGGTTCCCGAGGGGGCACCTCCTTTGTCGGCGCCCCTTCGGGGACCGTCGCCGTCTGCCTTTGGTCGCGGGTCAGTCTCAAAGCCCATGAAGCACCCCTTGGCAATAATGTCATCCAGGGGGCGCATCACCTCAACGTCGGTGTCAAAATATATCCCACCGTATTTGTAGAGAATCCAGAACCGTGCATAGTCGCTCACGAAAGCATACTTCTTTGCCCGGTATGCCTCGGCGGTATAAGGAATAATGTCCACGTCAAAATTATCCTCATTCCACTCCTTTATCTCATAGTCGGGCAGGTGCTTCCTCCAGGAAGCGATGCACTTCTGTGCCAATGGTGGCAACGGATTCCGCCCGAACCAACAGTAATGGATTATTTTGGGTATCATATAATGGTTGTATATATCAGATTTTATAAACAGCCGACAATTCATTCATAAGCCATTTCATCCTCACATTCCATGAGCCTAATCGCTCGGCAGTTTCCCTGTTTCTATCCACGAGTCCTTGGTAATCTCCGATATGCTCTACCACATCAGCGACTAAAGCCTCTGATGACACGTTGCTTTTCAACTCGACAACCGGATTATAGCCAATGAAATCCACCAGTTCCTTCGGTGCATGTCCCACCATCACCATACGCGAGAACATACACTCCCAGTAACGTTGTGTCAGGGTTTCCACATCGCCGGCAATCTCCGGATGAGTCATGCTGCGCGGCAGGGTTATGGTCACTTTCGCCTTGCCCATAGCCTCGCACAACTGCTCGTTGGTATAGACAAATTTCCCGTCCTGCTTGGTGCAAATATAATTTAAGCCCTGTTTGATTAAGTTTTCAGCCCGGACGACATTCTCGTTTGACCTGCCAAACTCCAGAACGTCTATACTCCGTTCCTTCAATGGCATTCCTTTCTTATAGCCGGAATCGTTCAACGCCTCGGCACACCAGATAATGTTCATATACGGCAACCGCTCTCTCATTCTATCTGCCGTCTGACTCGATGTGAAAATTGCGGTATGAACCTGATGGCGCTTCAGCCACTTGCAAGTCTTTTCGAAATAAATTGGCCAGCAATCCCACACCAATGGAATTATCTCATATCTTGTATAATCAGGAAAGGTGTCGAAACTAAGACTCACCGGTTCTACAAAACGTAATTGGGCAATATCATTATTTTTTGGAATTGTCGGAAGTTCGTAATTATATGCAAACCGGTGGAATAGTCGCCAAGGGTAATGGCTCGGCATAGTTTCTCCTCCCATCTTAACCCAAGCGTCATACGCCTGCATTTTGAAATTTACACCGTGGTTGTATGGTGCTACTGCAACTACTTTCTTCATTTAAGACTTTTATTTATATAGCAAGAATTAAACTTATTATATTCTTTGTCCATTTTTCTGGGATTTGCCCATCCCAATATTTTTTGCCCATTCACCATAAAAAACTATACGAACGAAATTACTAGTCATAAATAATTTACCAATATATAGAGACACTACAGATATGGTCAATCCTAATATCGTAGCAATTATTAATTCAATCAAAATATTATTCCCTGCCTTGAAAAACTTTTCAAGCATAAAAAGATTAACAAATGGAAGAAGTAAGCCGTGCCATACATATATATTTAGTGAATTACGTCCCAAGAAAGAAAGGAAATTTTCTAACGCTGTTATTTTTGTTTCTCTTTTTGCAAAAATAACAACACAAATAATTATTGCAGATATTGGCATTAACAATCTATCAATTAAATTCTTAACAAGATGTGTTTCCGCATTATAATTAAAGAAAAACAAAAAAGCGAAAATAGAAATCGTGAATATCGAATTATAAAGTATCAGGAAATTTGTTCCATCATAATAATTCTTAAGCAAATAACCAAATATAAAAAAAGGATAATAACAAGTGCAATGTTCCATACAAAAATTATTACCCAATTTACCACCATATTTCCAACCTATGAAAAATAGAATATAGAAAGTAAATGCAATAAATATATCAATAAGAATATTCTTTTCTTTTTTCAAGCCCATAAAAATCAGTGTCGCATAGAATATTGTAAGAGCCACTAAATACCAATAACCACGTGATGGAATATAAAAAAACTCTATAACTGACAAAAGAGTATTATCCCAAGAGACAAAATTATGTAGTAATAAAAAGCATGTTATCCCAATGAAAATCGATGGAGACATAAACCTACATGCCTTATTCAGCCATTTCTTTGGACTGATGGGATAAGAAACAACAACACCACTTAGAAACATGAACAAGGGCATATTACAAGTTATCATACGATTGATTGGACCGGAATGATTATTTAAAACAAACAAATAGACATGTCCTATCACCATAACCAATATGGCAAGTCCTTTCAAACGATCAATATGAACTATTTTTCCCATCTTATTTTTTTTCATCTAATGCTGAACGTAGAGCTTTAATAAAACCTTTTCCATATTTCAAATCAGGTTCCATATAATTTCCTTCTGCCCATTCGTTCCATGATTTCAACATCAGAATTTGCAAATGTTCAGGTTTGTCCTTTATCGCATCCAAGGCATCTTTTACATGTTCTTTAAATAGTTCCGGAGTGGAATTTATATAAATGCTACCTTTGGGACCTGTTCTTGGAGAGTGATCCCATTGCGGATATATCTGTGGTACAACGTCTATTTGACTGTCAATCTCTTTGTTGATAAAATCGTGAAAGACATTTTTATAGTCAAAAACATGTGGTGGCATCCTTTTTGCATAAGATTTAAGCCTATTTAGTACTTTCAATAAAAATGTCGCTAAATAGGAATTTGTTTCTTTAAATCCAAGTCTTCCATAAGTTACTGCATCAAATCCTTTATTTATAATTTCAGGCTTGCTGTTTTGTGAGGATAAGTTACCGACAAGATATAAATCAGGGAAACCATTTTCTTTTGCCCATTTTCTGAAATTATGTATATAAAGTTCAGGTATCTGATTAGTGTCATAAATGAAAAGGAATGGTTTTCCTTCTATCTTTAGATATCTTTCATCACGAAAAGCTTTTACCAAAAAATCAAAGTGCATTTTTGCATCCTCTAATCCGGGGTACGTCTGTTCCACAAGAATTCTTGGGTCGTAATTACCTGCAGTACATCCAACAGCCCGCCAAGTATGATTAGCCCAAGCAAGACAGAAAGGAAAATCGGGAGAACCGCTGTCAAGTACTTCTTGAAATACGTCTGCCAACAATCTCTTCCCATTACCAAACCAATAATGCCAATAACAGAATGCTGTTACCCCTGCTTCTTTTGCCAATTCAACTTGTTGTTCGCGAATCAAAGGTAGCCGCAAATCATAATATCCCAAATCTGCCGGGACACGCGGCTGATAATGTCCTTTGAACAAAGGCTTTGCCTTTCCAACGTTTGTCCATTCGGTGAACCCTTTTCCCCACCATTCGTCATTCTCCGGAAATGGGTGAAACTGTGGTAGATAAAAAGCTAATACTTGTGGTTTCATATTATTCTATATGTTTGACTATTTTTGCAGGATTGCCTGCAACTAAACTATAAGGTGGAACATCTTTAGTTACAACCGCATTAGCGGCAACTATCGACCCTTGTCCAACATTTACACCGGAAAGTATTGTTGCCTTATCACCAATCCAAACGTTCTTCCCAACGAATACTCCTCCTTTAGACACAATAGGGCGTTGATATGCAGGAAAGTCCAAACTATCTCTGATAAATGCCCCATGATTATTATCTGATATCGTAACCCATCTGCCTGTCAAAACACCATCCTCAATTATAACACTATTTGCAGAAGTAATATGATTATATTCTCCCAAACTCACATTATCACCAATTAAAATTTTAGGAATGATTCCATTAATGGCATTCCAAGCAGAGAGTATGCAATTCCTTGCTATATAAGTATGGTTACCAATAGAAATAAACTCTCCTCCATGTAAATTTAACCCTTTGCATATAATCGTGTGCCGTGATGTTTTTGATATACTATTTTTTATCCAGAAACTATAAAACATATCCATTTTGCATTTTAGCCAACAAGAAAATTTAAATGTATTTATTGCTGAGCATGTAAAAATACCTGGCTCTATAACGAATCGTGTGGGTAGGTAGCGAATATTTCTCGTCAAAATGTTACCTTTGCAAAATGAATAGTACCGAGATATTTACAATGGCATTAGGCCTGTCAGAACCTTGGACAGTATCCAAGATTGAGTTTATCGATGGCGAGCATTCCGCCAAGGAGCTTCATATATGGCTAAGTTTCCCTCGTGGTCATCGTTTCAAAGTCGGTGAGGCAGAGGCTACAGCCTATGACACCATAGACAAGACTTGGCGTCACTTAAATTTCTTCGAGCATCTTTGCTACCTTCATGCCAGTGTTCCCCGCATCAAGGTTGGCGACCATGAGATTTCGATGGTGGACGTGCCATGGGCTCGCAAGAATAGTGGCTTCACATTGCTTTTCGAGGCTTACTCCATGCTTCTCATCGAGCGTGAGATGCCGGTGAACAGCGTTTCCCGCACTGTCCGCGAGACGGCTCCCCGCATTTGGCGCATATTCAACCATTGGGTGCGCAAAGCTGTTGACAAGATAGATATGTTCGGGGTACATCGCATCGGAGTGGATGAGACCTCTAAAAGAAAGGGACATAATTATATCACACAGTTCGTAGACTTGGACACTCGCAAGACCATCTTTGTTACGGACGGCAAGGACGCGGGTACATTCGAGGCTTTCAGCAAGGCTCTTGTCGAGAAGAAGGGTAAGATAGAGAATATCGAGGCAATCAGTATGGACATGTCCAAGTCGTTCATATCAGGAGCTTTGACACACTTTCCCAAGGCAGGGATTATATTCGACAAGTTCCATATCTTCAAGGCTCTCAACGAGGCTGTCGACACGGTACGCAAGCTGGAGCATGCGGATGCCAGACTGCTCAAGGGACATCGGTTCACGCTGCTGTACAACAAAAAGAATCTCTCGGAGAAAAAAGCGATGGAACTGGAGACCATACTGCTGACATATCCAACCATTGGCAAAGCTTATGGTTTCAAGGAATCTTTCGCAGATATATTCAACG
>OLQM01003536.1_pt1 | contig 13362 bp, 11 predicted proteins | sample 1673161 | NCBI WGS metagenome assembly OLQM01 (sample SAMEA3136761, study PRJEB25190) | human gut metagenome | reverse complement strand
TGCCAGCGACAACAAGCGGAAGCGCTCCTGAAAACAAACAGTTCTATTTTTTATAGTTCTATACACTTTGTTGGCATGCAATTGACATAACCTGCGGAAATCCGTAACACCACCCACAAGCGGCAGTTCATAAGTTAAACTCTGGTTATAAATACTTGCGGATTTCTTCAATCAGGGAAGCATATTCTGCATCTGACAGGAATTTTTCACCCGGATTCATGGCAAAAACGCCACCCCATTCATAGCCATCTGTGTATTTTGGTACAAGATGGAAGTGAAGATGATGTCCGGTGTCACCGTAGGCACCATAGTTGATCTTCTGAGGATGGAATGCCTTGTGAAGAGCCTCTGCTACATGGTTGATATCTTCCATGTAAGCAGCGCGTTCTTCGGCAGTCAACTCTACAATCTCACTGACGTGTTTCTTATGGGCAACGATCACACGTCCTTTATGGCTTTGTTCTTTAAATAAATAAACTTTGGAGGATGGAAGTTCACAGATTTTAATGCCAAACTGGGCAACTAAGTCACCTTCCATACAATAAGCACAATTCTGATCTGTCATAATCTGTCTCCTGTCTTATTTCTGGTTGAAATGTACAGCGAAACCGGCGATTTCATCTTTTAAATAAGCAACTGTGATATTTCCTTTTGCATCATATTTGAAAGAAGACTCATCAAATACAAAACCACGTTTCTCTAAGTGGTACATTGCACGTGCAAGATAGTTTGTCTGGATTGCGATATGACCACAGGTTCCACGTCCTGGATTTTTCATCATTTCGATAAGAGAACCAACAAACATAGAGCTGTTTCCAACTTTTACATCCTGTCCAAGTAATGTAGCGAATTTTGCAGAATCAGAAGCAGCAGCTTCCTCAGATGCATTGTTTACACCAACGTGAAGAAGTTTGAAACCTAACATGGTAGAAACTGCTTCTTTTGTGAGTGCTGTGATACCAGCCCAGTCTTTTGCAGCAACAAGGTCTTTGCTTACCATCCAGGAACCGCCACATGCGATGATTTTGTTGAAATCAAGGTAATTTGTAAGGTTCTTCGCATTGATTCCGCCGGTTGGCATGAATTTCATATTTACATAAGGAGCTGCCATGGATTTGATCATGTTTAATCCGCCGGCTGCCTCTGCAGGGAAGAATTTTACAACATCAAGACCAAGTTCAATAGCAACTTCAACGTCACTTGGGTTAGAGCATCCAGGAGTAACCGGAATTCCTTTTTCTACACAGTATTTCACTACTTTTGGATTTAAGCCAGGACTTACAATGAATTTTGCTCCGGCGTTTACAGCGCGGTCAACCTGCTCTGTAGTAAGAACGGTTCCGGCACCTACTAACATTTCCGGGAACTGCTCAGCCATAATACGGATAGATTCCTCAGCGGCAGCAGTACGGAATGTAACCTCTGCACAAGGAAGTCCTCCGTCACATAATGCTTTTGCTAAAGGAGCAGCGTCCTCTACGTGATCCAGGGCGATAACAGGTACAATACCAATTTTGGAAATCTCTTCTAATACTTTGTTCATGATGATTCTCCTTATCATTCTTATTTTCTCATCCATGTTTTGGATGATTGTGTTCTATTATAAAGTTCCATTATACGAAACAATGTTCCATAAAACGGTACGGTTTTATTATAACATCAGAAAAACGGATGTCAATAGTTCCAACTCAATTCCCTTGACATTTCTAATAGTAACTGTTAATATGAGAAAAAAGAAAGTTCCACAATATGAAACGAGAATCTGAAATATGAAACATATAGGCAAATCCAGAGTTTTTTTTGATTTTACAGAATTATATTGTGAACAGGAAGAAAGGGACACCTACGATGGCAGAAGAAAAAGAAACAAAAAATCCGGTGCAGTCTGCAGAACGAATTTTCCAGGTGCTTGAGATGTTAGCAGAGCATGGCGAGATGGGGTTAATGGAGATCAGCACAGAACTCGGACTTCACAAAAGTACGGTCCACCGCTTATTAATGTCCTTGATCTATATGGGGTATGCAAAACAGGACGAGACAACGCAGAAATACATGCTTTCTTACAAAATCGTGAGCATGGCGGGAAAAATCTTAGAGCGTACCGACATTTTACAGATCGCAAAACCTTATATGGAGCGCCTGTCCGATATCAGTGGGGAGGCAGTGCATCTTGTACAGCGGGAAGGCAACAACATTTTGTACATATATAAAATAGAAGCAAAAGTTGGTACAATCCGCATGGTATCACACGTCGGCATGGTGCATCCAATGTATTGTTCCGGTGTGGGCAAGGCAATCATGGCAACGCTTCCGGAGAAAGAAGTAAAACAGATCTGGAACGAGAGCATTATCGAGAAGAAAACGGATAAGACGATCACTGACATTGACGAGATGATGCAGGTGTTAGAGGAAGTCCGTAAGAACGGTTATGCGTTAGACGACGAGGAGAACGAGGAGGGCGTGCGCTGTATCGCTGCCTGCCTGCATGGTTACAGCAAGGAAGTGAAATATGCATTCAGCATTTCCGGACCGGTCAGCCGTATGACGAGAGAGCGCGTGGAAGAACTTGCCGTGGATGTGAAAAAAGTACAGGAAGAATTATCAAGAGAACTGGGGTATTATCCACAAAATTAAATTTTTTTACAGAATATGTATAAGAAAAAAATCGATGGTCATACTATTTTTGAAGAACAGAGCAAATATACTCTGTAAAAGAAAAGGAGAAATGACTATGAGAAAGTGGAAATTACTTTTGGCTGGAATGATGCTTATGTTATCGTTGAGTGCTGTCGCAGGCTGCGGAAATAACAATGCAAACGATAAAAATAATGGCACAAACGGTACAAACACAAGCACGGAAAACCGTCTGAATAACAATGCGGACACTACCACAGGAAATGACAAAAATAATATTGACACCACAGAGGATAAGGACAACAACCGTGTGGATGATAACGGCAACGTGATCGAGGATGTAGTGGACGGTGTTGGCGATGCCGGCAAAGATGTGATCGATGGTGTGGAAAATGGTGTGAATGATCTCACAAACGATGCAACCGGCGGAAATGCAGAGAATACCAACGGAACCGGTGGGAATGCCGGAAATGGAACTGCAAATCCGTAAATGATAGAGAAATACAAAAAAAGAAACGGCTTATCGTTTCTTTTTTTGTGCCTGTTTATTCAGATACATTTCATGGTCTGCTTTGTCAAGCAGATTGCGGAGCGTACAATCTTTGTAATTCATGGAGTAGCTGTAACCATAGGCGTAACTGATCGCATCCGGCATATTGCTGGAATGATACTGTTTGATCGTAGCATGTAGTTTTTCCAACAGTTCGTCTGCCTGCGCGGAGGTGGTGTCATACAAAATAGCGATAAATTCGTCACCGCCGTATCTGCCGACAAAATCTTTTTCAGGAACTACCTTTCTTAAAATGTGGGCAAAATTGGCGATCATCGAATCCCCGGCAGCATGTCCAAGGGTATCGTTCACTTCTTTTAAATTATTTAAGTCGAACATAACAAAACACAGCGGCTCAGTGATAAAACCGGAAGTGTTCAAAAGGTCTTCACAGCGGCTTTTGTTTGGAAGTCCGGTGTGCACATCCAGGTAGGCTTTCTTGGATAAAATATGATTTTCCCTGACGGCCTGAATGTGCTGGATCTGCTGCTGGACGATCAAAAAGATTAACAATAGTATATCAAGCGCAGAAATAATCTCGGTCAGCCGGATACGTGCTGCGATCTTTTCCGAGTACTGTTCGGCAGCAGTCACCGTCTCGTCGGCATATTCAAAATAAGTTTCACTCATTGAGACAACATTGGTGTTTTCATAGCCCTTTTCACGAACAGTATAAATCTCTTCTTTCAGTAGTTCCCAATATTCAATCTGATTGTCCAGACACTGCTGGTAAGCAGGATCTTTCAGGCTTACCAGATTATAATTTCCATCTTCATATTTTAAACCGGACAAAATTTTATCCAGATATTCGATCTGCATGTCATCTGCAGTTCCGGTAATCTCAAGCTTGACTTCACGCTGCGTGGCTCCGCGCACAAGACCGGCATAGTTTACCATGTGGGCAGTTCCATGTAGATTCTGGATCTGCACCATCATAAAAATGACAAGGAAAATCAAAACGAAGATCAGAATTTGCTGCAGCAGTGAGGCAGCATGCTGTTCTGCCTGTTTCATTCGTCTGCTAAAAGAGGTTTCTTTTGTATACATGAGTCACCTTTCCGAAAGTTTTTTTGTGTGTAGCTGTATTCTAACCCATAAAATCCGGACGGTCAAATATTAGTATGCTTTTCAAAGAAAATATCTTAAATAAAAATGAAATCTTGCCAAATTAGTTGTGATTCATTTTTATTTGAATTATAATAAACCCATCGCATTTTTTGAGGGCGACGAAAACAGAAAGCAATTTCAGGGATATTAAGGAGATTTCAATGTCAGATAATGATTTCAGAGAGGTGATCGACGGAGAAGAGAACAAAGAGCCGGCAGCCTCTGACAATAATTTACATACAACGGAAGCAGAGAGTGCGGAAGTGGTGAACACCACGGCAGATGCACAGGAGAGTGATGAGAAGAAGGATGATGAGTACGAGGAGATCTGCTACATCTGTCACAGACCGGAGCATATAGCCGGAAAAATGATCAGGATCCCAAACAGCATTTCCATCTGTCATGACTGTATGCAGAGAACGTTCGACAGCATGAATGGCACAGGATTCCCAATGGGTGATATGATGAACATGGGAAGTTTTAATAATATGAATCTAGATAAGATGCCTAATATCAGCATGATCAATCTCTCTGATCTGCAAAATATGATGGGCGGTATGCCAAACAGCCAGAAGATCAAGAAAAAGAAACCAAAAGAGGAGAGAAAGCCGGAGATTGATATTCATGCGATCCCGGCACCACATAAGATCAAAGCGTCACTGGATGAGTATGTGGTCGGACAGGAACATGCCAAAAAAGTCATGTCCGTAGCAGTTTACAATCATTACAAGAGAATTGCTTCTGATGTGCAGGACGGTGTGGAAATCGAAAAATCCAACATGCTCATGATCGGACCGACTGGAAGTGGTAAGACTTATCTGGTCAAGACACTGGCAAGATTATTAGATGTGCCGCTTGCCATCACGGACGCAACTTCCCTGACAGAAGCCGGTTATATCGGTGACGATATCGAGAGTGTAGTCAGCAAACTGTTAGCGGCTGCTGACAATGATGTGGAGCGTGCAGAGCACGGTATTATTTTTATTGATGAGATTGACAAGATTGCAAAGAAGCGCAACACTAACCAGCGTGATGTCAGCGGAGAATCAGTTCAGCAGGGAATGTTAAAGCTGTTAGAAGGTGCAGAAGTGGAAGTGCCGGTAGGAGCAAGCAGCAAAAACGCCATGGTTCCGATGACAATGGTGAACACGAAGAACATTCTTTTCATCTGCGGCGGTGCATTCCCGGAATTAGAGGATATCATCAAGGAGCGGCTGAACAAGGAAGCTTCTATTGGATTTAAGGCAGATCTGAAAGATAAGTATGACAATGACGAGAATCTGCTCTCCAAAGTGACGACAGAAGATGTGCGCAAATTTGGTATGATCCCGGAATTTTTAGGACGTCTGCCGGTCATGTTCACATTGGAGGCGCTGACGGAAGATATGCTCGTGCGTATTTTAAAAGAGCCGAAGAATGCGATCATCAGGCAGTACGAGAAGCTGCTTGCCATGGATGAGGTAAAACTTGTATTTGACGAGGATGCGCTTCATTCTATCGCAAAGGAAGCAAAAGAGAAAAAGGTAGGAGCGCGTGCTCTCCGCTCTATTATCGAAGATTTTATGTTAGATATCATGTATGAGATCCCGAAGGATGACAATATCGGCATGGTAACGATCACAAAAGATTATGTAGAGAAAAAGGGCGGTCCGCTCATCACGATGCGCGGCTGTGCAGCGATCGAAGAAAAGCCAGCAATTTAAAGGAATAAAAGACAAAACTCCGGCATTTATTGTAAAGATAGGTGTGCGGAGTTTTTTATGTCTGACTGTGAAGAAAAGATTTATTCCAATGATTATGTGGATTTTATCATATCGAAAGATGTTTTGGATGTGATTGACCTTTCAAGTGATTGTATCCAGCGAATCGATGAGGAAAAGGATACTTATTTTTATCCGAGGAGTTTTTTCCGGATATTTGATTTTCCGGCAGATTCCTATGCTTCTGTTCCAAAGTGCTATGGACTTCTGGATGAGACGGCGCTTGAGGTTTCGGGGATATTAAAATTACAGCAGCAGCCGGCACTCGCACTGAAAGGGCAGGGCGTGATGATCGGATTTATCGATACCGGGATCGATTACCGAAATCCGGTATTTCAGTATTCTGATGGGACAACAAGGATTTACCGCATCTGGGATCAGACGATCCGGGATGGAACAAAGCCGGAGGGGATCGCATATGGTTCCGAGTATAAGACAGAGCAGATCAATGCCGCACTCCGGGCAGAAAATCCGCTGGAAACCGTTCCGTCCATGGATACCAATGGACATGGAACCTTTGTGGCCGGGGTGGCATGTGGAAGCGAGGATGTGGAAGATAATTTTATCGGGGCGGCGCCGTTTTCCGAGATCGCAGTCGTAAAACTGAAAGAGGCAAAAACTTATCTGCGGGAATTTTATTTTATACCGGATTCTGTTCCGGCGTATCAGGAGAATGATATCATGATGGCAGTCAGCTATCTGGACCGGCTGGCAAAGGAGCGGGATATGCCGCTTGTGATCTGCATTGCACTGGGAAGCAACATGGGAAACCGTGGCAAGGACGGACAACTGGCAACTTATCTGGATATTGTATCCAGAAGGCGGAAAAGATGCAGTGTGGCAGCAGTAGGAAACGAGGCGAATGCAAGACATCATTTTCTTGGAAAAATACAGCCGGACATGGAGTACGAATCGGTGGAAGTCTCGGTGGAGGAAAATATGCCGGGCTTTTTCATTGAGATGTGGGCAAATGCGCCGGAGCTTTATGCGGTATCGGTCAGCTCGCCCACCGGGGAAGTGCTGCCAAAAGTGCCTTATCGGAGCGGTGGAAGACAGGAGTTTGTCTTTATTTTCGAGCAGACAAGAGTCAGCATCGACTACCGGCTGACGGGCAGGCGGCAGGGAAACCAGCTTATTTATTTACGTTTTTCAAACGCAGCGCAGGGGATCTGGACGATCAACGTGTATCCGCAGAGCATTGTGACAGGGGATTACAATATGTGGCTTCCCATGCGGAATTTTACGAGTGGAAATGTTTTTTTCCTGCGGTCAAATCCGAATCATACGATCACCGTGCCGGGTAACGCAGGGCAGGTCATAAGCACGGGCGGCTACAATGTGGCAAATGGCGGTCTGTATCTGGACTCGGGCAGGGGATTTACACTTTCCGGTGAGGTAAAGCCGGATTTCTGTGCCCCGGCGGTGAATGTGTATGGACCGGGACTGCGGAACCGCTTTGTGACCATGACCGGGACGAGTGCGGCGGCAGCGATCACAGCCGGGGCATGTGCGCAGATCATGGAATGGGGACTGGTAAAAAGAAATCAGATTTTCATGTCCTCTGCGGATATCAAAAATATGCTGATCCGCGGCGCAGACCGGGCGGATGACAGGAGTTATCCGAATCCGTCGTGGGGGTATGGAACGCTGGATGTGTATGGAGCATTTGAGGATCTGCGGAGGTAGCGGACATTGGCTTTTCATTTTCCCTTCTGTGAAGTATAATAATATGTGGAAAAAACATTTTGCAGGCTTCCTGTGACAGTAAAATGGATCACAAGAGGTATGGAAATATTATAATTACGCAGGAGAAAAGAAAATTTTATGATAAAGATCGCGTTTTGTGATGATGATATGGAAGTGCTTCATCAGATGAACGAATTATTAGACCGCTACCGGGTAGAACGGAATGAGGATATTACCTATGCAGCATTCCAGAGTCCGTTTGAACTGCTGACGGAGATTGAGAAGGGCATAAGACCGGATATATTATTTCTCGATGTCGTGATGCCGGGGCAGAATGGCATGGATGTTGCAAAAGAGATCCGGCAGTATGACACGAATATGAAAATTATTTTTCTGACCTCATCCCCGGAGTTTGCGGTGGAATCTTATTCGGTTGGAGCTTATTTTTACCAGTTGAAACCGATCTGGGAGGAAAGCTTTTTCCGGCTGATGGATGCGGTGCTGGGACGAAAACTTTTATTTCATCTGGAAAACGGAGCAGTTATGGAAAGCGCAGGGAGTCTGGATGATCTGGCAGGACAGCTGATGCAGTACAGCAATTTTTTCCGTCCCCACCGATCCTTCCTTGTGAATATGGAGTATATCCAGAATATTTCCAGCCGTTCCATCAAAATGGTAAATGATGCGGAAATCCCAATTCCGCATGGAAAATGTTCGGAAATCAAAAATACATATATGGAATATGCGTTTAATGGAGAGCAGGCTGTCTTATGACGGTCTGTTTTTTCTTTGATAGAATAAACTACGTTAATAGTAAGAATGGATATGGTCGATTCAATACATTTTACGGTCGATTCATGACAGTACGTCCATTTTTTGGGGAAAATCGTGTATTGTAGATTCAGACAAAGGAGAAAGCCAAAATAAGCACACAAAAGAAGGGAGGATTAAGAAGAAAAAATGTTAGGTATGGAAATCTTGGTCATTATTGGTTTGATCCTGCTTTTACTTGTTCTCTGGATCATCTCCGTGCAGCGGAAGTTTGCGGTGATGGACGGAAATATCCAAAATGCCATGAATCAGATCGGAGTGCAGATTTCCTCACGTTTTGATGCACTATTTGCAGTGCTTGATCTTATGAAAGGATATGCAGCAGATGACATACAGCCGTTGATGGAGCGTGCAGCAGCCAGACGAAGTGTGATCACTGCTCGCTCCGCACCTGAGGAGGTATCAGAGCAGGAGCAGGTGATAGAGGAAACCGTAAAAAGCATCCGTCTGGCAGCAGAACGCAATCCACTGCTCTGCGCAGATAAAAACTATACCAAATGTATGGATGCGGTGGAATGTTATGGGCGCATGGTATATACCAGCCGTTTGATCTACAACGATTCAGTGACAAAGTTAAACAGTGCGCTTGGTATGTTTCCTACAAATGTAATTGCAGGTATTCTTGGCTTTCATAAAAGAGAATATCTGTCACAGAAAGGGGATTAATATGGGATTATTCAGTAATAATAAAAAATTATGTCCGGTCTGCGGGAATCCGACACCGCGGCTGCTTGCAACAAAAATACAGGACACACCGATCTGTAAGGAATGCGATAAAAAAATCTATCTGCCAAAAGGCAGGACAGATCGGATGACCATCGATGATTTTAAGCAGTACATCCAGTTTTACGAAGATAACCAGGCATTGAGGGATCAGTTCGAGGAAAACTATTCGTTTAATTTTGGACTGTTTGGTGGAGATCTGGTATTAGATATTTTCCATGGACTTTTCCGTGTGAACTGTGACAAAGACTCGCTCGCATTTCAGGCGGATAATTTAAAGTCTTTCCGTATTTTAGAGGACAGCCGGGTTTTATTTGAGGGAAATCATCAGGAATTAAAGCATTACGACAGTAAAGTTCCGGAAAAAGTAAAGCAGCTGGAGCCGCAGATCGCACAGTTTCAGATGCAGATGAGGGAATATGAAATGTTTGAGCGGCTGGAGCGGATGCATGAGGAAAATGACAAAGATGATAACCATTATCATGAGTATCATCCAAGACCATCTTTTGACGTGGCTTCTCCGGCAGATACCTTCCATGTGGAGCTGACGTTTGACCATCCTTACTGGGATAATATCATGTGGGATTGGACAGGAGTTTCCTTTGACAGTGACAGTCCAAGTGTCGAGGCGTTTTTGAGCTGCTATGAGGATAAAACAGAGAGTCTGCACACGCTGGCGCTCAATCTGGCACACCTGATGAATCCGAATGTCAAAGAGATGACAGCGGGAGAAAAAAAACAGGCTGCAAAGCAGGAGACCGGATCTTTGGAAGAGCAGAAGCAATCTTCTGAGAGCGATACGATCGAACAGCTGCAGAAGTACAAAGGTCTTTTGGATGCAGGAGTCATCACAGAAGAAGAATTTGCAGCGAAGAAAAAGCAGTTATTGGGAATTTAATGATAAGGCTGATCCGGAAAGGGTCAGCCTTATTTATGAAATCTGCAAAAATAATTTTCAAATGGTATGTTGAAATTTGTGATGGAAATTGAAAATTTCGAGTATATTTTGTGCCGGTTTTATTGTATAATATTTTTTATGTTTGTAAATAAAAAAGTGAATGAAAAATAAGGGGATATCAGGGATGAGAATAGGATTTGACAATGACAGGTACTTAAAAATTCAGTCGGAGCACATCAAAGAGCGGATCAGCCAGTTTGGGGACAAGCTTTATCTGGAATTTGGCGGAAAATTATTTGACGATTATCACGCATCCAGAGTATTGCCGGGATTTGCACCGGACAGTAAACTGCAAATGCTCATGCAGCTTGCGGATATGGCAGAGATCGTGATCGTGATCAGTGCGGCAGATATTGAGAAGAACAAAGTCCGCGGGGATCTTGGAATTACTTATGATGTGGATGTTGTCCGACTGATCGGAGAGTTTGAGAAAAAGGGTCTGTATGTGGGAAGCGTTGTCATCACGCAGTTTGCAGGACAGAGCGGTGCCGTACAGTTCCGTGAAAAACTGGAAAAAAGAGGCATTAAAGTATATCAGCATTATAAGATTGAGGGCTATCCGGCAAACATTCCGCTGATCGTCAGTGAGAACGGATTCGGCAAGAATGACTATATCGAGACGACCAGACCATTAGTCGTCATCACTGCACCGGGACCGGGAAGTGGAAAAATGGCAACCTGCCTCTCCCAGCTTTATCATGAGAATATCCGTGGAACAAAAGCCGGATATGCAAAATTTGAGACATTCCCAATCTGGAATCTTCCATTAAAACATCCGGTAAACTTAGCTTATGAGGCGGCTACCGCAGACTTGAATGACGTGAACATGATCGACCCGTTCCATCTGGAAGCTTATGGAAAAACGACGGTCAACTACAATCGTGACATTGAGATCTTCCCGGTTTTGAACGCTATTTTTGAAGGGATTTATGGAGAAAATACTTATTATAAATCACCGACTGATATGGGTGTCAACATGGCCGGAAACTGTATCATCGATGACGAGGCGTGCTGTGAAGCCTCCAAAATGGAGATCATAAGACGTTATTACACAGCGGTAAACAAACTGGTCAAAGAGGAAGCGACGGAAAATGAAGTTTACAAGATTGAACTTCTGATGAAACAGGCCAAGATCACAACGGACGACAGACATGTCACAGTCGCTGCAAAAAAACGTGCAGAGGAACTTGGCGTTCCAACTGCAGCGATCGAACTTTCCGATGGCTGTATCATTACGTCCAAGACATCAGATTTTCTCGGTGCGTCTGCAGCATTGCTCCTGAATGCGTTAAAATATCTGGCTGGCATTGAGCATGATGAGAAACTCATCCGCCCGGAAGCGATCGAACCGATCCAGGATCTGAAAGTCCGTTTCCTCGGTGGAAAGAATCCAAGACTTCATACCGATGAGGTATTGATCGCCCTTTCGCTCGCTGCGGTGACCAATGAAAACGCAAAGAAAGCATTAGAGCAGCTTCCGGCACTTCGGGGATGTCAGGTGCATACTTCAGTCATGCTTTCTGAAGTTGATACTAAAATTTTCAAAAAACTCGGCGTGGATCTGACAAGTGAACCGGTGCGCAGTGGATTGAAATTGTATTAGAATTTGTTTGTCAAAAAATACATGAAAAATTGTGAATAATGTATAAAAACCCTTTTATAAAATAAGGTGTATGGTATAATAAGCACAAGTGATGAGATCACGAGGTAATACATGCGGCCTGATTGTTAAAAACATAACAATCAAAATAAGCACATACATATTTTATAGGAGGGTTTTTACAATGGCAAGATTTACGTTACCAAGAGATTTATACCATGGAAAAGGTGCTCTGGAGGCATTAAAGACATTCAAAGGAAAAAAGGCAATGATCTGTGTTGGCGGCGGTTCCATGAAGCGGTTCGGATTCCTCGACAGAGCAGAACAGTACCTGAAAGAAGCCGGAATGGAAGTTCAGCTGTTTGAAGGCATCGAACCGGATCCTTCTGTGGAAACCGTGATGAAAGGTGCAAAAGCAATGATGGAATTTGAGCCGGACTGGATCATTGCGATGGGCGGCGGATCCCCAATCGATGCAGCAAAAGCAATGTGGATCAAATACGAGTACCCGGATATCACGTTCGAGGATATGTGTAAAGTATTTGGTATCCCGTCGCTTAGAAATAAAGCTCATTTCTGTGCAATCTCATCCACATCAGGAACAGCGACAGAAGTGACAGCATTTTCAATTATTACCGATTATGAAAAAGGTATCAAATATCCGATCGCAGATTTTGAGATCACACCGGATGTGGCAATCGTTGATCCGGATCTTGCAGAGACAATGCCACAGAAATTAGTTGCACATACTGGAATGGATGCTATGACACATGCAATCGAGGCATATGTTTCTACCGCTAACTGTGATTTTACCGATCCACTGGCATTACATGCAATCAAAATGATCCAGAATGATCTGGTTGATTCCTACAACGGAGATATGGCTAAGAGAGATTCCATGCACAATGCGCAGTGTCTTGCCGGAATGGCATTCTCCAACGCTCTGCTTGGTATCGTTCATTCCATGGCACATAAGACAGGAGCTGCATTTGCAGATTATGGTGCACATATTATCCACGGTGCAGCAAACGCTATGTATCTGCCAAAAGTTATCGCATTTAATGCAAAAGATGAGACTGCGAAGAAACGTTACGGCGATATCGCAGATTTCATGGGACTTGGCGGAGACAGCTTAGATGAGAAAGTTGCATTGCTCATTGCATACTTGCGCAGGATGAATGATGACCTTAAGATTCCACACTGCATCAAAAATTATGGTGCAGACAGCTATCCGGCAGAGCAGGGCTTTGTTCCGGAAGAGGTGTTCTTAGAGAGACTGCCGGAGATCGCTGCCAATGCGATTTTAGATGCATGTACCGGTTCCAATCCTAGACAGCCGAGCCAGGAAGAGATGGAGAAGCTGCTGAAATGCTGCTACTATGACACCGAGGTGGATTTCTGATAAACCGGAGTTTCACTTATGAACTGCCGCTTGTGGGTGATGTTACGGATTTCCGCAGGTTATGTTAATTGCATGCCTATAAAGTATTTATAAACATAAAAAATAGAACTG
>OLQM01003532.1_pt1 | contig 13380 bp, 15 predicted proteins | sample 1673161 | NCBI WGS metagenome assembly OLQM01 (sample SAMEA3136761, study PRJEB25190) | human gut metagenome | reverse complement strand
TTGACATTAAAATAAGGAAAGCAGAACCGGGCATACGCCCGCTGCGCGCCAAGCCGTTCCTTGATATTGACCAGCAGCCGCCTCACGGACTGATAGCTGATCTCGTCGTTCCATTGCTCCAGAGCCTCAACAAAGCGGCTCATGTGGGTACCTTTGAAGGATGAAGGCAAGTCCACCCCAAGGTCTACGGTAGCCACGGTCTGTTGCGTCCCCTGGCAGCGGTCGCGCACCAGCAGGGGCAGCTTCAGCTCGCGAACACCCACGCGGTCAATATTCAGGGCAACCTGCGGGGCGTGGCTCTGTACGTCTTCCATTATGCCAGATCCTGTCCTGTAGTAGTAGCGGTAAAAGTGCCGTGCTTGACGCCGCGGCAGGAGATCAGTTTGTCGGCAAGGGCTCGCAAACGCTTGGGTTCGCCCTTGAGCACCAACACCTCAAGGCAGTTGTAGTGATCCAGGTGCACGTGAAGCGTGGTGACAATAAGGTCGTGGTCATCGTGCTGGATAGTCATGAGCCGACGGGCCAGATCGTTTTTGTGGTGGTCATACACCAGGGTGAGCGTACCCGCGCCAGAGGCGTCGTTGCTCCAGCGTTCTTCCACCAGCGCCTTGCGGATAAGGTCGCGTATGGCTTCAGAACGGTTGGGATAGCTTTTGCGTTTGCACAGCTGGTCAAAAGGTTCCAGCAGATCTTCATCCAAAGAAACGCCGAAGCGCGCCAGGTTTCCCATGGTATTTCCCGTATGGCCCGTGAGGGCTGATTGCTGTGGTTGAAGAACGCCCCGAACTCAGGCCCGGCGGCTGATTTCCCAAACGTGTACGGTAACGGGCACTGGCTGGGCGTAAAGGGGATCCACTGTTTCGTGATACACCCGTCTGCCTTGCCAGCCGCCGTTTTGCAGCGCGTGCAGAAAAGCATCGTACACTGTGCGGCCCGGCTCCGCCACCCATGCCGCGCCATCAGGGGCGAGGGCATGGTCAAGGAAGCGCAGCACCGGAGCCACAAAACGTTTTTCATACATGATATCGCCGCCCCAGATGCGGTGCATGCTCTGCGCCCGCACGGCGGGCCGCCGCCAGTCCATGACTGTCCACAACGGCTGCGGCACTTCGTTGATATCAGCGTTGCGGGCCGCAAAGTGCAGGGCGGCTTCCTCATAATCCATGGCAGTCATTTTTGCGCCGAGCCACTGGCCCACCATGGCGGTGAGGCCCAGGCCGCAGCCTATATCCAGGCAGTGCTGCCCGGCAATGCATTGCCGCTGCTGCGCAAGCCAGCCCGCCAGGGCAACGCTTGAAGGCCAGAGTTCCGTCCAGTAGGGCAGCCGCTCATCATCAAAATCATCGGGCGAGGCCGTCATGGCGTCCCAAAGCTGCTCAAGGTCGGCGGCCCGGCTGAGCCGCCACAGGCGGCCTGCGGCGCGCACTGAAATGTGCGGCGTGTATTCGGTCAGGCCATGCGTTTCAGACTGGGAAAATTCGGAAGTCAGTTCGGTCATTCGACAAGCATAGCGCAACGTGCTGTAGCTGTACAGATATGCAACAGAGGGGCAAGCTTGGGCCGATGTGCCCTGCCGCGTGAAAAAACGCGTCAAAAACAGAATGTAAGTTCGTAAAAGCAGCGCGAATTTTAAAAAGTAAGCACTTGAGAAGCATTTCTTGCGGGTATATAAAGATTGGCCTTACAAAAATGCGTTTTTCGACCGCAAGGGCGGCCATGCGCGAAGCCCCGCAAGGACATTTTCATGGACAAGCACAGCGAATACCTGAACCGTATCCTTTTGAGCCGCGTGTACGACGTGGCGGTAGAAACCCCCCTGGACGAGGCGGTCAGTCTTTCGCGCCGCACCGGCAATAATATTTTGCTCAAGCGCGAAGACCTCCAGCCTGTTTTTTCCTTCAAGATCAGAGGCGCCTACAACAAGATGGCGCACCTTACCAAGGAAGAACTGCGCAGGGGCATTATTACCGCCTCGGCTGGCAATCACGCTCAGGGGGTTGCCCTTGGCGCGCGCAAGCTGGGGTGCGAAGCTACCATCGTCATGCCCGTGACCACGCCCGCCATCAAGGTCGAGGCTGTGAAGCGGCTGGGTGGTCAGGTTGTGCTTTCGGGGGAGTCTTTCAGCGATGCCTGGAAGCACACGCTTGACCTGATTCAGGAAACTGGCTGCGTGTATATTCCGCCCTTTGACGACCCGGATGTCATCGCAGGGCAGGGCACCATCGGCATGGAAATTCTGCGTCAGCACCCCGGTGATATCCATGCCGTGTTTGTCCCCATCGGCGGGGGCGGCATGGCGGCGGGCGTCGCGGCCTACATCAAGAACCTGCGGCCTGAAATCCGCGTCATCGGCGTGGAGCCTGTGGATTCCGATGCCATGCGGCGTTCCGTAATGGCCGGGCAGCGGGTGGAACTGCACGATGTGGGCCTGTTTGCCGACGGCGTGGCCGTCAAGCTGGTGGGTGAAGAAACCTTTGTTCTGTGCCGCGACCTGCTTGACGACATCATCACCGTTGAAACGGACGCCATCTGCGGTGCCATCAAGGATATTTTTGAAGACACCCGCGTTGTGGCCGAGCCTGCGGGCGCGCTCGCTCTGGCTGGCCTGCGGGCCTATGCCAAGGCGGGGGATCTGCATGATGCCACCCTGGTAGCCATTGTGAGCGGCGCAAACATGAACTTTGACCGTCTGAGCCACGTGGTTGACCGCGCGGAAATAGGCGCTCAGCGCGAAGCCCTGCTGGCAGTGACCATCCCCGAAACCGTGGGCAGCTTCCGGCAGTTGTGCGCATCTTTTGGCAGCCGCAACATCACGGAACTCTGCACCCGGTATTCAGACCCGGTAAAGGCCAGGGTGCTGGTGGGCATCAAGATCAACGGGCGCGATGATGTGGCCCAGGTGCTGAAAGAACTGCGCGGCAAGGGCTTTGAGGCCATTGACCTCACGGATAACGAACTGGCCAAAGTGCATGTGCGGCATCTGGTGGGCGGCAACGCGCCCCAGATTCTGCACGAGCGTTTGCTGCGTTTTACCTTCCCCGAACGCCCCGGCGCGCTGCTCGATTTTATGGACGCCATGCGCGTGGATTTCAGCATTTCGCTGTTCCAGTACCGCTATCACGGCGCGGATTTTGGCCGCGTGCTTGTGGGATTTGAAGCGCCCGATGAGAAGAAGGAAGCCTTTGAGGATTTTCTCAAGCGTGTTGAAGCCATGGGCTATCCGCATGTGGAAGAATCCAACAACGATGCCTACAAGATGTTTCTGGGCTGGCACGAATAAGCCCGCCTGAAGCTGAACAATGTAAAACACCGGCTGCCTGCAAAGGACAGCCGGTGTTTTACATTACGGCCTCTTGTTCAAAAGCCGTGTCAACTATGTGCGGATACTGCTTACTGGCCGAGCAGCTTGCGCGTTTCGGGGGTGAGGCCCTTGAGGCTGGCAAAAACAGCTTCGGCCCCCCGCTGATCAGGATCCTGAACAATGGCAATAATGACCTTGTCCGCAGTGGCGTTGACCTTGGTCACGCCGGGGGCGGGAAAGGCCTGGCTGCGCAGTTCGCCGTTGAACGTCCAGAACGGCCCCTGCGGGCGGGGTTGGGAAGCGTTGGCCTGAAGGGGGGCCAGCTTGTTGGCAAGGGAGGCGCTGTCGTCATTCTGAGTATTGGGCAGAACAAAAATGCTGATGAGTGCGGCGTAGTCGTCTTTCTTTTCGTTGGAAAGGCCCAGAATCAGCATGCATTCATCGGGGTTGCCCGATTTGAAGCCCATTTTTTCCTCGCCGTCCCAGCCCTGGGGCAGGTCGGCACTGAAAAGCGTAAACGAGCGCGGTTCAGCCTGGGCTGTGACCGTCAGGCAGAGCATGAGAAAGGACAGAAAAAACAAAGTCCGCATGGGAACCTCCGGGTTGCGGAAAAATCGAATCCGTATGTGCAGTTGGGTATACGCGCTGCCCGTGTGCGGGGCAAGCATCAGCGCCCGAGCGCCAAAAGGAACGGAAAGCTCGCGCCCAGCACAAGCAGCAGAAGCCCAAGAACGTTGAGCCAGTAAAATTTGCGGGGGGCGCGCAGAACAAACAGGGCCACCCAGCAGGCAATGGCGAGGGTCATGGGCACAAGGCCCATTGCCTGTTCCGCCAGCCCTTGCGGCAAGGGCCCCTGGCGCAGGGAAAAGCCGATCACAAGCCCCCATCGGTCAATGCAGCGGGGGATAAAGCCCACCATGGCCCACAGCGCGCACCAGCGGGCAGCACGCTGCTCGTCCGCCAGCGTGAATGCGGCTCCTCTGTTGCGGGCCACAAGGGAAAGGATGATCAGCGCAACGCTGCCCGCTGGGGCCAATGCGGTAAAGTAGTCGTGCAGGGTTTTGGGAAGCACGGCCAGAGCCACATCCCCCATGCTCAGCCCTTGCGGCAGGCCGGAAAAGGGCCAGTTGGGCAGAACCTGCGCGGCAAAAAAGCAGAGGGCCGCCAGCAGCGCAAGGCCAACGCGCAGGCCGATCTGCCCTGGCTGCCAGTAATCCTGCGCAGCTTGCGGCACGGGGGCCGCGCGGTCGGCGGCAAGATACAGCAGCAGGCAGATTATGCCAGCCAGCCATGCGGCAACCGCCGTTGTGTAGGGCAGCATGGCGGGCATCCACAAGGATACGCCTTCAAACATCTGTTCCGTGCTGCGTATGCTTGCCAGCAGGGCAAGAACACTGCCAGCGGCCAGCAGCGGGCCAAGAATAGCCAGCCCCGCGGCGCAGCGGGCGAGGGTGCGCGCGCCATAGGCGCAGAGCCTAGCCTGGCCCCGTCTGCCGGTGGCCAGGGTGAGAGCGATAATAATGGGCATGGCCGAAGCGGCGCTTGCGCCCAGGGTCAGAACAGCGGCAATCCATTGCCAGCAGAAAAGCCAAGAAGGAATAGTTTGCATACCCAGCCTTGTATCCCGAGGCCGTGTCAGCCGCAAGCGAAAGACCTCTCTTGCTCCTGGGCGGCCCTTGCCCTATAGTTCACGCCACTCTGCAATCAATTTGGGCGGTCATTGCGCACCGCAGCATGGGGTTTTTATGTCGTTTTTTGCTGTTCTGCTTCTGGCCGTTGCCCTTTCCATGGATGCATTTGCCGTTGCCCTGGCTTCTGGCTGCGCCCTGCGCGTGCCGCAGGCACGTCATTACTTCCGGCTTTCCGCGGCATTCGGTTTTTTTCAGTTCGCCATGCCGGTGGTGGGGTGGTATCTGGGCATTACCGTGCGTTCTTATATGGAAGCGTGGGATCACTGGATCGCCTTTGCCCTGCTGGCCTGGATAGGCGGCAAGATGATGCTTTCGGGGTTTTCGGCGCTACGGGCGAGTTCCTCCTGTCCGCGTCCTTCGGTGGATCCCACCGCGGGGCGCAACCTGCTGGTGCTGAGCGTTGCCACAAGCATCGATGCCCTGGCCGTGGGTCTTTCTTTTGCCATTCTGGGAACTTCTGTCTGGAGCCCGGCCCTGATGATCGGTCTGGTCTGCGCGGTTATTACCGCTGTGGGCGTGTATCTGGGCAAGGCGCTGGCCAATCTCTGCGCGGTCAACGGATGGGCTGAACTGCTGGGCGGGCTGACCCTGCTGGCTATTGCCTGCAACACGTTGCGCGAGCATAATGTTTTTGGTTAATCACCAGTAACTGCCGTTTGACCGGCAAAACCGCAGGAGTTTTCATGGCTACCGTCAGCGCAAAATATCTTGGGGATCTGCGCGTGGAGTGCGTCCACAACCAGAGCGGCACAAAGATCATCACAGACGCTCCTTCTGACAATCAGGGGCTGGGTGCGGCTTTTTCACCTACCGACCTGTGCGCCACAGCCCTTGGGGCCTGCGCCATGACCATTATCGGCATTTATGCAAAGACGCATGGCGTGGACGTGACCGGCACAGAGATGGAGATCAACAAAACCATGAGCGCCGACCCGCGCCGCATCGGCAAGATTGAAGTGACCTTCAAAATGCCCGACCGCGAATATTCCGCCAAGGAAAAGACGGTAATTGAGCGCTGCACTCAAAGCTGCCCAGTGCACCACACCCTGCACCCCGATGTGGAGCAGGTGTTTACCTTTATATGGAAGAACTGAAATCGGCGTGCGGGAGTGCTGAAAGGCGCGCCTTGAATCTGCTTGGTGCGCGTTATCAGCACTCCTGCATGGTGCTTACGGCATAACAGGATATCGCATGACTTCTCCTCCATTGGTTTCAGTAATAATCCCCAGCTATAATTACGCCGGTTTTCTTCCTCACGCTGTTTCCAGCGTGCTGCAGCAGCGTTGTCCGCAGGTGGAAGTGGAGGTGGTTGTGGTGGATGATGGCTCGACGGACAACACCGCTGAGGTTGCTCGTTTGTTTGGGCCGGACGTGCACTATATTTATCAGGAAAATCAGGGGCTTTCCGCAGCAAGAAATGCTGGATTGCGTGCGGCGCACGGTGATTTCATCGCCTTTCTTGACGCGGATGACCTTCATGCAAAGGAATTGCTGGCGAGCCAGCTGAAAGTTTTTACCGCGCAGCCTGAACTTGATATTGTCATTTGTCGCTGTCTGGATTTTTCAGAAGGCGCAAATAGACAGGTCGATGGGTTGTGGTCGCTGGTCAACAGCCACTGGGATGTGCATGCATGCAATGCCAATCTTGCTCCCGTGCATTGCTATATGGTGCGGACAGATATTGTGCGCCGTGTCGGCTACTTTGATCAGGGCCTCAGATCCTGCGAAGATCAGGATTACTGGTTGCGATGCTACGGCCTGGGGGCCAAAGTGGGCATAAATACAGATGGGGTGGTGTTTTACCGCAAGCACGGCGGCGGTATGACGGAAAATCGCGCCCGGATGTATCACCATGACTCGCTTATGCACGAAAAGGTGGGCCGTATGCTGGCCGAGCTGCCGGAGTTTCCCTTGCAGGCCAAGTGTGCAGGCTGGCTGGCCCATGCCGCTGGCTGCCTTGTTTCTGCCGGGTATCTCTGCGAGCTTGATCCTGAGCGCTCACAGGTCATGCAGGATTTTTTTACAAAGGCAGTGCTCGCAGCCGCGCCGCTGTTCAGCCACAGTGCGCCGCGCAATGATACGGGCAATCTGCGCTATGTTCAGGATTATTACGGGGGGCGGTGTTTGCGCCTCGCCTCATGGTCTGGCTTGCAACTGACGCCCACAGCCGCCAAGGCCCTAATGGTGCTCAAACGCATGTTTCCCCGTATGGCCGAGCTCTCGTCAGATGCGCTGAATGCGCGCCTGCGCAGCACCTATGCCAGACTTTGCGTGATTGGCCTGCCATCGCAGGTGGGCATGGGGTAAACGCCCGAGCAGCGCCGCACAGCGCAGACCACCTCTGCGGTCTTGCTGTTTGGCCCGCAAGAGGCTATTGGTCTGCCTGCACAGTTTCCCGCCATATGTGGCGAACGAAGGAGATATTCATGCCGAAGAACGCGGCTTTGATTCTTGCAGCGGGCAAGGGAACCCGCATGCACTCGGACAGGCCCAAGGTGCTGCAAACGCTGCTGGGCGAGCCAATGCTTGCCTGCGTCATTGAGGCTCTGCGCCCTGTTTTTGCGGAAGACGTCTGGATTGTGGCCGGGCATCGCGCCGAAATGGTGCAGGCCGCCTTTCCTGATGCCCGCTTTGTGTTGCAGGAACAGCAGCTTGGCACAGGCCATGCCCTTATTCAGGCTCTGCCCGCACTGACAGAAGCCGGTTGCACCCATTTGCTGGTGGTCAACGGCGATGCGCCCCTGCTTTCGGAATCTCTAGTTCGTTCTTTTCTTGCCGAGGCCGTTGGGGCCGATCTGGCTTTTGCCACCATTGAGCTGGACAACCCCGGCGCGTATGGCCGGGTGGTGCGCCAGCAGGGCAAGGTCAAGGCCATTGTGGAAGCCAAGGATTATGATTCCTCGCTCTACGGGCCGCCTTCCAACGAGGTTAACGCGGGCATGTACTATTGCAGCCTTGCTGCGGTGCAAAGCCTTTTGCCTCACCTGAACAACAGCAACAAGAGCGGCGAATACTACATTACAGACCTCATCGGCCTTGCCGTCGCGGAAAAATACGAAGTTCTCGGTATCCAGTGCGGCCGCGATGATTCGCTCATGGGCGTGAATTCGCCGGTTGAGCTTTCCCGTATGGAAGAAACCCTGCGCGCCCGTATTGTTGATGATCTGCTTGCTTCGGGTGTTATCGTGCATGCGCCGGGCTCGGTGCGTGTTGGCCCCCTGGCGCAGATTGAACCCGGCGTGGAATTGACTGGCCCGTGCGAAATTTATGGACGCACCAGCATCAGCCGTGGGGCCAGCGTTGCCTCGCACTGCGTGGTGCGCGACTGCGTAATCTCCAATAATGCAGAGATCCGTTCCTTCTCCCATCTGGAAAAGGCCCGCGTGGGCGCAACTGCATTGGTGGGGCCCTTTGCCCGCCTGCGGCCCGGCGCTGTGCTTGAAGAACAGTCGCATGTGGGCAATTTTGTCGAGCTTAAAAAAACCCACCTTGGCAAAGGCGCCAAGGCCAACCACCTTACCTATCTTGGTGATGCCGAAATAGGCGAGGGCACCAACATCGGCGCGGGCACAATCACCTGCAATTACGATGGAAAGCACAAGTTCCAGACCAAAATCGGGCGCTATGCCTTTATTGGCAGCAATACCGCCCTGGTTGCGCCTGTGAACGTGGGCGACGATGCCCTTGTGGGCGCAGGCTCGGTCATTACCCGCGACGTGCCCAACGGCGAGCTTGCCATTGCCCGCGAAAAGCAGAAAAATCTGCCCCGCAGGAATAAATAAACGGCCCTGGCGGCCTGTGCCGCAAGGGTTTTGTCTTTTTGCAGCCCGCGTCGGCACAGCCCGGCGCGGGTATTTTTTCGCCCGAGCGTATCCATTCTTGCCAAGGTCATGCCGCGGTGTTATCTACAAATCATGGAACTTTTGGAGCAGCTTGAATCGCAGGTTGAGGCGCTTTTGGCCCGACTTGACCGCCTCACGGCGGAAAACGCGAAAATCAGTGCGGAGTCTGCCGATGTGGCAGCCAGAAATGACGCACTTGATGAAGAAAACCAAAAGCTGCGCGAAGCTCTTGAAAACGAAGAAACGCTGCGTACTGAGGCTCTGAATCGCATTGACGCCTTGCTGCGCAGGATTCAGGAGCACGACAGCGTCGAGTAGGTTTTTGTGAACCAGGATACTATCAACCTCACCGTTCTTGGGCTGAGCATTGCATTCAAGCCTGGAGCCGACATGCGGCGCGTACAGGAAGCCGTGCGGCTGGTGGAGGAACGGTTCGCAGACCAGAAGCTGAGGTTCCACGGAGGGCAGACCAAGGACATTCTGCTGACTTTTATGGCCCTTGGACTGGCGGATGATTTGCTGCAATCGCAGAAAGAGCAGGCGGACGTGCAGAATCGCGTCTCAACCTTGCTTTCAAAAATAGAGGAGTCCTCTTAGGCTCCTTTGGGCGCTTCCCTGGGACGCGCGTGATTTATGCCTCGGTGCTAACCTGACAAGAATATAAAAGGGAGCCGTCACTGTCTTTGTGTGTGCACGCCCGGCAAGACCGGGAAGCCCGGAAAGGACACACAGGCGCCCGACCTGGTTATCCAGGTTCTGTACCGCAAGCATGACACGGCGCTCCGGGGAACGCGCCTTCTTTTGACGTATCTGGCTGCCATTCTTAGTGGCCGATGCTTTTGCGCAGTTCATTCCAGACCGTTAATCGGTATCCAGCCAGGGTTTCAGCAGCCCCTTTGGGCTCATTTTGCTACGGTGTGCGGCAGTCTTGCCGCTTGCCGGTGTTCGTCGGCCCGCGCCTCTTGGCGCAGGGTCCGTATTGATAAAAGAGAGAGGCTGGATTCATGGATCCATTGTTCATTGCAGCGCTTGTAGCTGCGGCGCTGCTGGGGGTTGCGCTGGGGGTGTTTGCGCACAAGCGTTCTGCCGCAAAACGTGTGGGCGACGCCGAAGATCTGGCGAAGCGCATAGTGGCGGAAGCGCGTAAAGAGGCGCAGGCCCAGAAAAAAAGATATTGCTTCAGGGCCAGGATGATCTGTTCAATCAAAAGCGGGAACTCGAAAACGAATTCAAGGAACGTGAGCGCGAGGTCAAGGCCCGCGAACGCAAGCTTGAAGAAATGGGCGGTCGCCTTGAGGAAAAGCTTGAAAAAGCAACCACAAGGGAGCACGAACTGCTGACTTCAGAGAAAGAACTGGCCCGCAAGGAGCGCCAGCTTTCTGAATCTGAAATGTTTTTGCAGACCCGTATTGAAGAGCAGGAGCAGCGGCTTTCTGAAATTGCTGGCCTCACTGCCGATGAGGCAAAGGTTCGGCTTTTCAGCGAAATTGAAGCCAAAACCCGGCACGAATCGGCGCGCATGATCCGCCAGATTGAAATGGAAGCGCGCGAAACTGCCGACCGCAAAGCCAAAGAAATTCTCTGTAATGTCATCCAGCGCTACGCGGGCGACTACGTCAACGAGCAGACTGTTACGGCTGTGACCCTTCCGAGTGAAGATATGAAGGGCCGCATCATCGGCCGCGAAGGCCGCAACATCCGCGCGCTTGAAGCTGCCACCGGTGTGGATCTTATTATAGATGATACGCCTGAAACCGTTATTCTTTCAGCTTACAGCCCGCTGCGCCGTCAGGTTGCCAAAATGGCGCTTGAGCGTTTGATCCAGGATGGCCGCATTCATCCTGCCCGCATCGAAGACATTGTGCAGAAGTGTGAGCAGGAACTGGACACCCAGGTGCGCGAAGTGGGCGAACAGGCCACCTTTGATGCAGGAGTTCACGGTATCCATCCGGAAATCGTCCGTTTGCTCGGGCAGTTGCGCTACCGTACTTCGTTTACCCAAAACGTGCTCCAGCACTCTCTTGAAGTTTCGGCCCTGTGCGGCATGATGGCCGCCGAGCTCGGCATGGACGTCAAAAAAGCCAAGCGGGCTGGCCTGTTGCACGACATCGGCAAGGCCGTTGACCACGAGGTGGAAGGCCCGCATGCCCTTATCGGCGCGGACCTCGCCAAAAAGTACAACGAAAGCCAGGAGATCATCCACGCCATTGCAGCCCACCATGAAGACCAGCGCCCCTCAACGGCTCTGGCCGTGCTGGTGCAGGCGGCTGACTCCATCTCCGGCGCGCGCCCCGGCGCACGTAAAGAGCTGCTTGAAAACTACGTGAAACGGCTTGAAGATCTGGAGGGCATCGCCACCAGCTTTGATGGCGTCAGCAAGGCATACGCCATTCAGGCTGGCCGCGAGATTCGCGTGATGGTCAACTCCGACATGGTTGATGACGACACCACGTATATTCTCTGCAAGGATATTGCTGAAAAGATTGAGAAAAACCTTACCTATCCCGGCCAGATCCGCGTGACGGTCATTCGTGAACGCCGGGCAGTGGGGCTGGCCAAGTAGAGCGAAAGCCTTAAACGGTGCTCAACGCTGGCAAAGCCCGCATGTGCCTGTTTCGCGGCAATGATTTGCAGGCAAATCCTTGCTGGAGCATTTCATGAATGAAATGGTCTGGCCCCTGGGTGCAGCGTATGCAGAACCTTCCCTTATTTGTGTTAGATCTGGCGGCCAGCTTCATGCTGGCCGCTGCCGCATCTTGCCGGGCGCGCTCTACGGGCGCGCATTTCAGCGGTGCCGCCGTTCTTGCCTGTCTGGCGGGGATGGCCGCGCCGCTCGCTCGTGATGGGCTGCTCGGCTATGGCGCCATTACCCTCAATCAGGGGGAATATTTGGCCGCAAGCGTGTGCGGCGGCATTGCCGGTATCATTATAGGGCAAAGCAGCCGGGCCTGGATGTCCTTCTTTTGGCTGGATGCGCTGGGGCTGGCGCTTGGAGCTGGCGTGGGAACCGTAAAGGGCGTGATGGCCGGGCTTGGCCCCACAGGCAGTATACTGGTTGGTATACTGGGCGGGCTTGTGGGCGGCATTGCGCGAGACCTTTGCCTTGGGGATATGGCCCGTGCGGTTGAAGAAGATATGTACGCTACGGCAGCCGCCTTTGGCGGCATGCTGGCGCTGACCATGATGCTGCTGGCGAATCTGGATCCCTGGCAGAGCGCGCTGTGTGGGGCGTTGCTGGTGGTTGTTTTGCGAGGGGTTAAAAAAGTCAAAATTGTCTGAAACGTCGGCGAGTTCGGCGAATGATTGCGAAAAAACGGCACTACGGCTTGACTCTGTGGTGCCGTTTCGCTATTTTTAACTTCCGCTGAGCAAGAAAGCCATGCTTTTTGTGGTTAATTTGCAAAAAGTTGAAATAATGGTTGACTTGCGGAGTGAGGAGGAGCATAACCGCTCCTCGCGACAAGGGAAAACGGTTCACGGAAACGCAAGCGAAAAGAATTTTCGCGGAAACGAAAATAACAGTTGACTCCTGAAGCGAAGGGGAGCATAACCGCTCCTCGCGATTGAAGAAAACGACTTGGCTTCACGGTGAAACGAAAGTTTCAGGAAATGAAAAAAAGTGGTTGACTTCGAAAGCGAAGGGGAGCATAAACGCTCCTCGCGATTGAAGAAAAACGACTGGCTCCACGGTGGAACAAAAAGTTTCACGGAACGGAAAAAAGTTGTTGACTTCGAAAGCAAAGGGGAGCATAAACGCTCCTCGCGCCTTGAGAAAACGACTGACGGTCGCCGCGAAAAACTTTCGCGAAACGAAAAAAAGTTGTTGACTCGGGAAACGAAAGAGGGCATAAACGTTCCTCGCGCCAAGCGGCAACGAGCCGGGCTGGCGGGCCGAAGAGGCCAAGTGGTTCATTGACAAGTGAATAGCGAGTGGGAAGAAAGTCTTTGAGATTCCGATTTCTGCGAAAGCAGGAGTCTTGTACAGATTTGAACTGGAGAGTTTGATTCTGGCTCAGATTGAACGCTGGCGGCGTGCTTAACACATGCAAGTCGAACGCGAAAGGGACTTCGGTCCTGAGTAAAGTGGCGCACGGGTGAGTAACGCGTGGATAATCTGCCCTTATGATCGGGATAACAGTTGGAAACGGCTGCTAATACCGGATACGCTCAAGATGAACTTTTTGAGGAAAGATGGCCTCTGCTTGCATGCTATCGCGTAAGGATGAGTCCGCGTCCCATTAGCTTGTTGGCGGGGTAACGGCCCACCAAGGCAACGATGGGTAGCCGATTTGAGAGGATGATCGGCCACACTGGAACTGAAACACGGTCCAGACTCCTACGGGAGGCAGCAGTGGGGAATATTGCGCAATGGGCGAAAGCCTGACGCAGCGACGCCGCGTGAGGGATGAAGGTTTTCGGATCGTAAACCTCTGTCAGAAGGGAAGAAACTACGTTGTGCTAATCAGCAGCGTACTGACGGTACCTTCAAAGGAAGCACCGGCTAACTCCGTGCCAGCAGCCGCGGTAATACGGAGGGTGCAAGCGT